>JABLTO010158541.1_pt1 | contig 13513 bp, 10 predicted proteins | sample 7160091 | NCBI WGS metagenome assembly JABLTO01 (sample SAMN14651225, study PRJNA627086) | human gut metagenome | isolation source: feces | host: Homo sapiens
CGTTGCCTCTGGCCGGATATCGTGGCTTTCTTTGAAAGCGAAGAAGGAGAAAAGAAGTTTGAAGCATGGAAGCGTCAGCAGGACAAGGAGCACATGGAACAGGAAAATCAGTTAAAAGCCGCATAAGAAAAAATCCGTCAGGGTCAGCGATAAGACTCTGGCGGATTTTTTTCGTTATGGCGGATGATCTCGTTCTGCGCTTGGAAGAAGCCCTTCTCCGTCTGCCGTTTTCAAAATCATCGTAGTGGAAGGTAAGAAAAAATCCGAACCAATTTCCAATTTGGAAAATCTGGTTCGGATGATATTGGTTTGGAAAAGGCTGATAATTTTGATACAGGGTGCAGGTTTTTCAGGAAAAGTTCTGCGCGGGTTCAATCGTTCTGCGCGGGTTTCAAGGTAATAGCTGTCATAGATTGCGTCTTCCACATCTTCGTCTGATAGATTGAACCAAATCTGTGCCAGATACATCCGTAGTTTCGTTTCAATTTCCACCAGGGCGGGCGACCACGCTTTCCTTTGAGGTACAGTGGGCGAATCAGAGCGCCTCACTCATCCCACGGGATGATGTATGTACGGTTACCGCGTTGGGTTCAACATTGCGCTGCAATAGTTTCGTTTGGCAGCAGTGGTAACAGAATACAGGAAGGATGTTCTTGGTCATGCAACAGCGTCTGATGCGCGATTGCGTAGTGATCACAAGTTGCGGACGGTTCGCCTGTGTTAAGATTGCGGTCATACAATGGGAACAACGCGCTAGAAACGTGCAGCTTGACACGGTGCCCTGGCAGGAAACAGAAGCCTACATTGCCAACCTCGATGGTATACTCCGTCGGTTCGTCAGGTATGATTGGATCCAGCCGGAAAAAGCCATGACGCCATTTTGCACGAATCAAACCTTGGGTCAGGATGAACTCCCGCCCGTCAGGTGCCACGTCCACGATGCGACAGGTAAAGTCGGTATCCTTAACATCGGTAACGGCATACAGTTTCATTGTCACCGTCCCAGCTAGTGTCATGGATGAAGTCAACGCCGAAGTTTCAAAAGTGATGGTATCATCACGGCAGCCTAGGGGAGCGTAATTGGGCAAGGGATCGTAGGTACCCTCCTTCCCACTTGCATAGGCGGGCGCAGGGTTCATGGGATCGTAGGTGTAAGTGTCCGGAGTCTCTGCACCGATTGGCGCTTCGACATCCAAACGTCCCCCCTCATGCAGGTAATAGGGCGTCTGCACTGCTTCCACAGGGGGCCACGCGGAGGATGACAGCCATCGGTTGCTGCCGAGCACAAAGTAACGCACCTTGGGCCAGTCTGCCACATCGCTTTTACCCTTGATGTGTCGATCGAACCATTGCAGCATCTGTCCGTTGATATCCTGCCCTGCGCCATCGTTTTCTGCACCAAAGTCGTAATCGCCATAGGCAGAGTGGAACTCGCCACCATGGGCCCAAGGGCCGATCAGTAGTCGAGCTGCATCGCGGGTGAAGCTGTCGCACTGTGTCATGACAGCATTCCAATTATGGATTGTGGTGTTCAGGCAGACATCGAACCACCCTGTGCAGTGAAACATGGCCGTATGCGTACGACTGAAGTCTGTGGGATGGCGCAGGCTGTCCCAGAAGCTCTTGTCCTCCATTCCCCGAATGAGGTCAAGGTAATCCTTCACCAGCGGTACGCCCTCCACCAGCGCGGCAGGATTCTTGTCCGCTGGCAGTCTGATGGCGTAGCCGGTCAATTTGTCGGCATGCTCCTTCAAAATCGGCAGCAAACGTTCCCGCTCCGATTCATTCGGGATAAACCTTTCCAGATGGCTTAGCAGTTGACCGTAAATCCAGCAGATATGTCCGTAGTTATACGTTTGCGTCATTTGTGAGCCGAAAGGTTCCATGGCCTGCGTCATGAAGGGACAGATAGCCTTGAGCGCTTTGGGACGCTCTGATGCTGCCGCAAGCTGCGTAAAACCAAAGTAGGAAAGACCAAACATACCCACGCTGCCATCGCACCAAGGCTGAGCCGCAATCCACGCAATCGTATCCACGCCATCATCATATTCCGCAACCGCATTGGCGTTCAGCACGCCTTCCGATGCACCAGTGCCACGGCATTCGGATACCATAACGTTGTAACCATGATCTGTGTAACGGCGCACATTGGCATAGATACGTTCATCCAGCAGGGAAGTTTTGGTGTATGGCGTGCGCATCAGAATTGTGGGATACGCACTCTCTCCATCTGGCTGATACAGGTCATAGTTCAACTGTGTGCCATCCCTCAGTGGAAGCTTGGCATTTTCAGTGTATCGCATCACCTGTTCACCCCTTCACCGTCAGTTGTGTCAGTGCAGTCTGCATGGCAGTGGCACAGTCATCGCTCTCCGCCGACAGCACCAAACGATACACGCTGCCGTTCAATGCGGAATTGAAGCAGGCGCTGCGCTTCCACCCCAGAAACGCCATATCGTCAAAATCCAACGGAAACTGTGCGCACAGTAGGACAGGAAGCTCCTCTGCTAAAAATTTCTTGGTTTTCTCATTCATAGCCATGCCGCGGATACCTACAACTGCAGCCACGTGAGTTTGTATATCACCCTCGGCAAAGCTGTAACGCATCCACCAATTATTCTCAGAACCCTCGTCCCCCATGGCAAACAGCACGGGCAGACAACGCCGCTTCTCGTAGAGATCATCCTTGGTGTACTTCCCGTCCTGCACTTGATGCGGGTGAGGCATCAGCAGGGTGATGGTCTCTTCAGCTTCCAGCACGCTGCTATACAGCGTATACGTCATCCACATAGCTTACACCTCCTCGATCTTCGGCTGAGCCGCCAGATGCAGCCAGTTCGTCAATGCCCAAAGCAACGCCCTATCTACAAAGTAATAGTCGTGAATGCCTGGTGCCTGATAATAGGTATGCTCAATACCGATTTCGTTGAGCATCTGATGGTACTGCTCGGTCAACTCGGCAGCATAATCGTTCAGGGCGCATGCCACCAACAACCGGGGCTTGCAACCATCGTACTTGGCAGCCTGGTGGGCCAGAAACACCAGGTCGCTGTTGCTACCACGCAATTCGCTGATGGGCCCCAACGCATCACGGACTGCGGTGAGATCAGGGCCGTTCTCCATGGACTCCCACTTCTGGAAAAGGGACACGATATCACGCGCACCACACAGCGGCATAGCAGCTGCATACTTTTCCGGGCAGCGGAAGGCTGCCTTCAACGCGCCTTGCCCACCCATGGAGAAGCCCGCGATGTACCGATCCTCCCGACAGGGGGACGCAGGGAACACACCCTCGATAAACTTTGGAAGTTCCGTGGTGAGAAAGGTGAAAATCTTATACCCATGTACCATATCCGAATACGAGCTGGACATGCCATTGATCGACACGCTGATAAAGCCAAAACGCTTGCTGTATTCCTCGATGCGGCTCATACGCATCCACATGGTAGACTCCTCCGCGCCGCCGTGCAGAATGTAGATCACAGGGTATAGCACACGTTTGTGGCGCAGCGCTTCATAACCAACATTGATAGCAGCTTCCGGCATGGTCACGGTGATGTCCGTATGAGTCTGGAATACCTCAGAAAAAAAGTGGCAGCGAATCAACCCCATTTTACAAGACCTCCTTTACGTTTCTTTTCTCTTTCATCCGGCGCATAATCCACGCATAGAGCATGCCTGCCACAGCCAGCGGAATGGCAAACAACATGAACAGGATGCCATAATCACCGCCATTGCCATCCACAATTCTGCCACCGATCATAGGCGAAGTTCCCTGCCCAAGGTCGGTGCCAATGTAATAGGTACTCACCGCTGCTCCGCGTCTGTCCGGGGTTACTGCCTTGACGGACGCAGCTTGCAATGCCGGTTTGGCCAGATTGACGCCTATCGTTTTGACCACCGCCGCCAGGGAGAACATCCACGATCCCTGCTGAAGCCAAAGGATCAGCAGCCCGACAATCATCAACGCCAGACCCGGATACACAGCAAAGGTGCCCTTCTTGTCGATGATTTTCCCCAAGAACAGGCGGCATAGGCACACCGTAACAGCGCTGATGGTAAAGTACCAGCCAATGTTGGCTATGCCCTGTGCTGCGGCATAGAGTGCCATCATGCTGCTCTCGATTCCCGCAACAGAGGCGATGGTAATCTCAATCATGGTGAAAGGCAGACACTGCGGCACAATGATGTCGCTGAACTTCAACCGCCTGCGTTTGGGCATCGTTGTGCCGTCATCATCCGTCAACTTGAAGGGGATGGCCGCCAAACCACCAACCACACACAGCGCTGCGGCTGCTGCAAAGGTCAGCCCAAAGCCGCCGATTCCTGCCAACCACAGCCCCGCCGCCGGCCCCACCGCCATCGCCAGTGATTGGCTCAGACCGAAATAGCAGATGGCTTCGCCGATTCGATGCTGCGGCACAATGCCGGGGATAATCGCCATGTTGACCGTGGTGCTCAAGGCAAAGGCAATACCGTGCAGTACACGCAGCAGCACCAATGAAGTTGGATCCGTTGCTACGGCATATCCACATATCGCCACGCCCATGCCAACAGTCGACAGCACCAGCAGTCCCTTGCGGTTGACCCTGTCGGTAATCAACCCGCTGAGCGGACGAATGACCATGGAGGAAATGTTGAACGCACCAGTCACGATACCCGCAATCGCCACCGAAACCCCCAATCCCTTCACATAGCTGGCAATGGTTGTGTATACCATAGAGAAGCTGATAGAGACGATCAGGTTGACCAGTAACAGCATGATATAGCGGCTGTTAAACAGTGACATTTGTTTTCTCTCTGTCATCTTGGCATCCCCTTAGCCCTTGATGGATCCAAGCATTACGCCTTTGACAAAATACTTTTGCACAAAGGGATAGATACATAGGATCGGCACGGTAGCCACCACGATGGTACAGTATTTTACCAGTGTCTGCTGCACCACGGTGTTCATACGAACGCCGGAGTCCAAGCTGCGCTGGGAGGTGGTGATAAGGATTTCCCGCAGAAACATTTGCAGGGGCCATTTGTCGCGATCCTGCAGGTAGATAGAGGCTGTGAACCAGCTATTCCAGAAGGAGATGGCTACGAACAAGGCGATAACCGCCACCGTCGCCTTTGACACGGGAAGGATAATCCGCACAAGGATCTGCAGATCGTTTGCGCCGTCCAGTCTTGCCGATTCCTCCAGAGAATCAGGAATCTCCGCAAAAGACGTTCGCATGATCACAAGGTTGAACACCGAGAATGCGCTGGGCAGCAGCACTGCCGCCCGGGTATCCAACAGACCCAAATTGCGCACCAGCATATAGTTAGGAATCATTCCGCCGTTGAAAAGCATGGTAAATGCCAGGAACAGCATCACCTTATTGCGGGGCGAAAAACGCTTGCGGCTAAGGACATAAGCCGCTACGGTGGTCAGCACCAGATTCAGCAGTGTGCCCACGACCACATAGAAAATCGTGTTAGCATAGCCGATGGCAATATTTCGATAGCTCAACACGGTTTTATACCCGGAGAAATTCAAAGGAAAGATTGGATATAGGTGAAAACCTTGATCCCGCGTCAACGCAACAGGGTCAGAGATTGAGCAGCACAACACATGCAGCATGGGTGCAAAACAACAGAATCCAATTAGTGCCAGAAGAATTGCGTTGACAACAACAAAAACCTTTCTCAAGCCCGTCTCACATATTTTCATTTCATCACCCCACATTAGAACATACTGACTTCCGTGTACTTACGGCTCAAGTTGTTGGCCAGTACGATCAACGCTAAGCCCACCACCGAGTTGAACAAGCCCACGGCTGTACTGAAGCCAATCTTCTGCTTAATGATACCAATGCGATACACGTAGGTCTGGATTACATCAGCCGTTTCGTAGGTTGCGGGGGAATATAACAGCAGAATTTTCTCAAAATTCACCGTCATCAGCGCACCACAGCGCAGAATAAACATGATGATAATGGTAGACGCAATGCCTGGAAGCGTTACATGGAAAAGCTGTGCGATCCTGCCTGCTCCGTCAATCTCCGCGGCTTCGTACAACTCCTCGCTGACACCAGAAAGCGCGGATAAGTAAATGATGCTGTTGAAGCCGATCTCCTGCCATATTTCCGAAACAACAAACACGGTGCGAAAGCTGGAGGGATCACTGGCGTAGCTATGGGGCGTGCCACCCATCGCCGCAACGATGGAGGCAATTACGCCGTTGGAATTGGTAAATTCGTTGATAAGACCGACTACCACGATCATCGAGATGAAGTGTGGCATATAACTTACTGTCTGCACTACCTTCTTGAAGCCGCTATGGCGCACCTCATTGAGCATCAGTGCAAAAACGATAGGTGCCGGGAACGCAAACAGCAGCGTATACAAGCTAATGAGTAGCGTGTTGGTCAGGGTACGCTGGAAGTACAGCCCCTGAAAAAAATCCGTAAAGTTCTTAAACCAAATCCATTTGCTGCCGAAGATACCACCGGAGATGGAATAGTTTTCAAACGCCATGGTCAGTCCGAACATAGGGAGGTAGTTGAAGATGAGCACATAGATCAATACCGGCAGAATCATCCAGTACAGCGCCTTATTTTTCTTGTAATTAACGGCAATCCGTTCAGATTTCATAGCGGTTCGCTCCTTACTGTGTCGTATTATGGAACGCCGTACCACGCAAAGATAGAGAATGAGCCGAACGCATCGGACCGTATACGTTCGGCTCATGCATCAAATCAATTTATGCAGCCGGAATCAGCGGGCCATATAACGGTCATAAGCAGACTGATAAGCGCCAATAGCTTCGTCCACACCCAATGTATGCAACTGTTGTACATAGGTATCGTAGTTTTCCAAAGGCTCCAGACCCATGATGAACCGCACCGTCATTTCATCCACATAGGAGCTGATCTCGGAGTACAAATCGCCATAAACCTCTTTCTCCTCAGAGTTCAACGTTACTGCACCAGGAATGACGCCTGTGCTGTCGTTTTGCTCGTCCCAAACCTTCGTGGCCTCACGGGTGGCTTCGCTGACATCACGGCAGCTGATGTACTCGCTGAACCAAGTCACGGGGGTTGCATAGGCACTCAACACAGCTACGGAGTCCATATCAGGATTGTTCATTACAAAGTCGGTGTACTTCGGCATACCGTCGACCATCTCATAAGTCTTGCCTTCAACGCCGTAGTTTGACATGATGAAACCCTCATCGGTAAACCACTGGTCAATATAGCGCATAGCCAGCTCTGGGTTCTCGCAGGAAGTAGAAATCGCTGCAGCACTGTAGCAGGTCGCTCCCGAAGACGAACCAATGTGTACCTTGTCGCCCGCATTGCGGACAGGCATGGGTGCAACAACAAAGTTGAAGTCGGGATTCAGTGTCTGTCCTACGCTATTGTACATACCCAGGATACCGCTATGGTCGGTGGAGTAGGCACACTCGCCGCTGGTCACCATGGCCACGCCATCATCAAAGGTAATCACAGAGGCAAAGTCGGGATCAATCAAGCCTTCGTTATACCACTGTGCCATAGTAGTGACATACTCACGGTAGCCTTCGGACAGTGGGGCATAGGCCACCTTGCCATCCTCCAGATAGAAGGCATGGGTGGTACAAATGTTCTTCAAGTGGAAGCCAAAGCCTGCGGTCAATCCATCATACTTGCTGGCGCCATTGGAATCCAGCGCCATGGGTCGTTTCAGACCCAGTTCACTGACACAGCGACTCAGGAAGGTGTGGAGTTCCTCATAGGTAGCAGGCATGTCCATTCCCAGCTTATCCAGCAGATCTTTACGGATAATAGGGCCGCCCACATTCAAACCGGGCTCGTCCGCCACGATTGGCATGGCGATGTAGGGCATATTACCCGCATCTGTTGTCACACTCTTCATGCGGAAGTCGCTTGCATTGATGGCCGCCTTGTAGTTAGGCGCCACATCCAGCAATTCGGCGATGTTCAAGATGATACCCTCATCAATTGCCGTATCGCCGCTGTATGGATAGTAGTTGTGAAAGCCAATGATGATGTCGGGGTATTTGCCAGATGCCAGCATCAAGGAGAAGGCAGTTTCATCTTCACCCACGGGCGGGCAGATGCACTCAATGTGTACACCGGTCTTAGCCTCCATCTCCTTGAGCATTTCCATGTCATCGAGCTTCTCAATGAGTGTGCCCACAGCACCATTGTTCTTCGTGTCGGCCCACACGGTTAATGTCACAGGCTCATCGGTGAGCTTTTCAACCTTGGTGGTCATCTTTGCCTTCTCACGGATGATTGCATCCCGATCCTCTGCAACATCCGCCAGAGCGGTGCAGGATGTCAGCACCAGCAGACAGGAAAGTAGGATAGCCAGAAAACGCTTTGCCATTTAAGTGGCCCCCTTTTTTCATTTTTCGAGCAGCCATATTAGCCGCTCTATCTGGTGACAGGATAACGCCGCCAAGCATCAAAAGTAAATAGGCAGGATTTACGATTATACATGGCAATATTCACGATAGAAAAATCATATTTTTCAAGACTTTCGGCGTGAGATAGGCATTATTTGTCAGATAATGGCTCTATTTAGCCAGATAATCCATCGCTGTTTCGAGCAAAAGATTGCCGATAATGACCAGGCGTGATGCCCTCGCAGCGTTTGAAGGCGCGGATCAGTGTCTGGCTGCTGCAGAAGCCCACCCGTACGGCGATGGAGGCAATACTCTCCTCAGGATTGGATGTCATCAATTCCTTTGCCTTGTCCACGCGGTAGCGGATGATGTAGTCCAATAATCCCGTCCCGGACTCTTTCTTGAAAATGCGGCTCAAGTATGGCAGAGAAATATTGTAAGCATCCGCCACCTTCTGCACGCTAAGGTTCAGGTCGAAGTAGTTAGCAGCAATGTAGCGTTGAATCTGCTTCACATTGATACGTACGTCGGCATTCTTGCTCTCCTGAGCGCCCACAAGCTGACCGATAATATCGAATACAACTTTCTCCAGTTCGCTAGGAGAGCGCGCGCTGACAAGCGCCTCCATAGGCGAAAAATCGCCGTAGGCGGAGTCCATCATATCCGGTTCTATCTCATGGAGCACGTTGAGCATCATGTTCATTACGCCAAACATTCGGCAGCGCATAATGTAGAGGTTCATGCCCTCGGTACGGCAGTAATACGTCATGATCTCATGGAGGAGATGAGACGCGTTGGAATAATTTCCCTCCAACATAAAGCTAATGAAAGTGCGCTCGGCATCCATGATATCATAATCTTGCCATGGAATTTCGGCAGAGAGCATAAACGGATCGAAAGGCACCACGTCGTGGTGCTTATCCGGCATGAAATTAGCATATTCTTTTGCGCGCAACGCGTTCTGATAGGATTCGTGGATATGCTCGATACCCGTGTGCGCGTCACCCACATAGGCATGATCCAACGGTTGCGGAAAGCGCTCCACCAGCTGTGATATCAGCTTTTCGCACAGCCCGCACACCACGATCTGTGCATCCATACCCTCTGTACCCTTTGGAAAACAGAACCCTGCCACATAGCCGTTGCTCTCCTGTTGTACGACAAACTCGCAGCGGCACTCACACAGGTGGCTCAGCACTAGCTCCAGCACACTCTCCGTACTTGTTTCACCATTTTTGTTACGGACGCTGAACTCACCCTCGTCCCTGCACAGCCACGCCGCCACAAACACATCGCCATTAAAATGGAAAGAACTTTTCTGTTGAGTATCCAAAGTGTCAAACCCACCGCTAAGCAGCAGATGAAAGGCCCGTTTGCCCGCAATGCTGTCCAGTCGTTTGATTTCGGTTTGCATAGAGCTTTCCTCGTCCAACAGTTCAGACAACTTGGCATTGATGAGCGTGAAGTCATCCTGTGCATCCTCTCCGACAGATACGCGCTGCTTCAACTCATGTACGGGACGGTAGTTATGAACAGCGAAGGAATAGCTGAACAGCAGCCCAAAACACAGTGCAGACAGACTGATGCCCCAGAACCATCGCTGCGTCTGAGTGATTTCCAGCAGGTACACCTCGTTGGGGATGGATAGGACATACAGCATCCCAGATTCCGCTGACGGTACGCATACTGTCACTGCATTCGCTAAAACCTGCGTTCCCTGAGCCTCGGCATCAAGGATCTCACTGTATCCCACAGGGCAGGCTGTTCCGCTTCCGCTGATCGAACCCTGTCCTTCCGGTGCAATCAGCCACGCCTCGCCCTCCGCATTCATCCCCGTCTGCACCAGCACGTCACGAATCGAATCGGTATTGATGACGGCAACCAGCGTGATGACTGGCTTCCTGTCCGCACCTCGCGTGCTCAACGTGCGCAAAAACAGAATCGTTCCGTCCTCCAGCATACAAAAACTGTTGTAATGTGGCACTGCCATTAACGCAGTAAACGTATCCTCCTGCATATGCAGATTGGTGTGGAGAATAGCGCCTATCTGGTTATCTGCCGTGAACAGCCGCTGGCTGTCCATCAAGCAATGCATATCGCTGTAGTAAACATACAGATAACGGAACAAATCCGATTGAAAGGAGAAGTTGCCTAAATACGCCGCCCGTCGATGCAACTCATAAAATGTGCTTGCATCATAAGGTAGTGACAGATACTTGATCCGTTTGATCTCAGAAGACATATATATCGAGTCGCTCACATTCTCGATCATCTTGAATTTCTCATCGATCACACCAGCTGCCTGTTCAATGACCATTTGGCTCATTTCCCCAGTTTTCGCTTCAAGATTTCGTTGCATACCGCCATAATAGAACACGGCCGCCGTTAACGGCAGCATTAAAATGCAAATATATCCCAAAAACCAGAATTTGAATGTGTGCGATTTCCAAAACTGCCTGCGCACGAATCTTCCACCTCGCTATAGCTTTTCCTTGCACCTATTATATCCTAAAATCCATTTAAAAGCAAAATACTATCCTCAACGAAACTCGCTGATTTCGTCAGCAGGCAATGGTCAATTCTGATTTTCTGCATGGCCATTTTTTTACCATATCGAACACATTGAAGAAAAACCCTCCCATTCTGTTCGCAAATCCTCACTATTGACGTCACCATTCAGTACCTTGTATGATAAATAAATGAAATAGCACCTCATATCCACTGTTAAACCGTTGATGAGTGCCCATCTGGGCACTGATCAGATAGAACAGCAGCGCATAATCTGACCTTAATGTGCGATGTGCGCCAATTTCTTCGGATTAGGAAAGGAGTATGGTTCATGTCCAATGTACTGATGACGACCACCATCTTCTCGGAGGTCCTCAGCCTGACCGATGGTGTGCAAGTGATTCTGCCAGACGATCGGATTGAAGGCGACTTCCCAGTACTGTGGCTGCTTCACGGCGGCTGTGGCAACCAAAATGACTGGATTGAAAACACAAAGATCCTGTTGTATGCCGAGGCTAACCAAATTGCTGTGGTCATGCCACACGCAGGGTGTAGCCGTTACTGCAACATGGTCTGGGGCGCTGACTATTACGACTACCTAACAGGCGAGCTCCCCAGGATCATGAAGCACCTGTATCCCCGCCTATCCACACGCCGTGAAGACAACTTTATTGCTGGGTTATCGCTGGGAGGCAGCGGCGCCATCTCTTTGGGAATGCGTAATCCCGACAAGTACGGTGCCATCGGCGTACTGAGTGCCAGCAGCATCATACCACTGGAGCATCTGCGGCAAATCACGTCCGGGGCGCCACTCCCCCCCGGCGGTTCCGGCAGCATGAGCGTCAACATGGTCAACTTTGGCCTGGAGGACACCGGCGACCTGAAGGGCAACCCGGAGCACGATGTGTTGTTGAATGCAAGGCAAATCATTGAAGAGGGCAAACCCGCGCCGAAGGTATTCCACGCAGTCGGCATGGAGGACCACGCCTATCCCGTAGGAATAGGCCTGAAGGAATTCTTCGAGAACTTTGAAGGCAACCCCTTCCGTTATGAATTCCACACTGAGCACGGAAAGCACGACTGGTTTTTCTGGGATAAGTGGATTGAACAATTCATTGCCGCAGCACTGGCAGACAGGAGGCAGCAGCATGGCACTCATTAAGATGGAGCTATTTTCGGAATGCTTGACACGGAAAACACTTGTCAATGTGATTGTTCCAGAACTGAGCGAAAAGCGTGTATTGCCTAATGGCAAGTTCCCGGTGGTCTATCTGCTCCACGGCGCTTTTGACGGCTATCAAGGTTGGGAACGTTTTACCTCCATTGAGCTATATGCCCAAAAGCGCGGCGTGATGATCGTGATGCCTGATGCGGAGAACAGCTTCTACACTAACTATCCGCTAGGTCGCTACTACGACTATATCGTCGAGGAGCTGCCCCGGATGCTTTCTCAGTATTTCCCCATGTCCACTGAGAGGGAGGATACTTTCATTGGCGGCTTGTCTATGGGAGGTCACGGTACGGGTCGTATCGCGTATCAGAACCCTGAGAAGTTTGCCGCCATAGGTTTGTTCTCTGGCTGCAATTTTATTGATATGAACCTGCCCATGGCTCCCGGCGGCAAGCGTCGTCCCTGCAATTTTGTTCGCTGGCAGATTCTGGGCTGTGAAGACCGCGATATGCGCACCCTTCACGGTACGATTCACGATGACCGCTACTTGGCCAAGCTTGCCTCCGAAAGTGGTAAGCAGCTACCCAAGGTTTTCTCCTGCTGCGGCACACAGGATCATTGCTATCAGGATTGTAAGAACGATGTGGAATACCTGCGTCATCTGCCAAATCCCTTTGACGTGGTATTCTTCGAGAGCACCGGTGTCCACTACTGGGACTTCTGGGACGAATGGGTTCGAGTTTTTCTGCAATGGATTCCAATTCGCGAGCGTACCCACGAGTATGCGTAATGATGAAACGGGAAGGTGCTTTCAACGATAGTACTTCTCACCATGTGATGAAAAAAGGTGCTGTTACAAAAAGTCTTCTGTAGCAGCATCAGATCCCTCGCTAAAGGGCATGTTTTCAAACGAAAACATGCCCTTTGTGTACGAATGGTCTCTTTTATCGCCCCAACCATTTGCTTCTCTCTATTAACACCCATACCCTGTTTATCACTGCACCTATGCACCTTGGTTACTCGTGATTGCACTCCGTGTTGTTTCCGTCTATCGCGTCCGCAACGTCCATCCATCCAGCCGGTCCACATAGCGAAGGATGATAATGAGCTTAACGCACCCGATTTGTCCATTATTCATGGTTCCCTGTGGCTACCTGTCCACAAAGTAGGATTCTGTGCACCTTGATCGCCTTCTTGTCAGGTTTTTGCACGCGTTCATCTGTCCAATTTGATGGATACTTTTTTCAGAATACCACTTCACGTGTCCAGTTTCTTCCCTCTCCGTGTCCAGAATTAGTGGCTCTACTCCCGAATTAGTGGAAACGTGATTTAAAAGGGATCAGGAACCGGCAGTTTCAGTTTACCAGCAACCAGGTAGATCATGGCAGCGAAACCCTCAAAGGTGTTATATCCTCTGGCCTTCCTCTTCGCCGCCTGGATCATGGAGTTGA
>JABLTO010056450.1_pt1 | contig 13508 bp, 16 predicted proteins | sample 7160091 | NCBI WGS metagenome assembly JABLTO01 (sample SAMN14651225, study PRJNA627086) | human gut metagenome | isolation source: feces | host: Homo sapiens
CTTTTGCGCGTACGATCACAAACTGTCCCGGCTGCGCTTTCTTCGCGATCATCGGCGCTTCTAACACCATTTTGCTGACCGTCTCGTTCAGACTTTCCTTTTTCCTCACTCTTACCATGGCTGCTTTTTGACACACTCCCTACGCATAATTTCATTTGCACACAGAAAACATACAAGTATTCAAAAAGGATATGATAAAAATTATAACATGAATAACGAAAAAAACAACTTCTATTGAAAAAACAAAAGAAGGATGTTTTTTTGACAGGATTTTATAACTGAAACAGGGGAAAAAAGAGAGCCTTTTTACGCCGAAGAAGCCGATATTTTTATATCTCCGGCAGCGCCAAATGAATGGAAAAATAAAAAACAGGGATAAACCCTGTTTTTATAAATAGTATTCAAAAGTGGTAAAAATCCATTTCCCATCAATCTTCTGACAGGTAAACTCATAGCTTTTTGGATTTTCAGATTCTCCAGCATCCGGGTCATAGGAGATGGAAGCAGAGAGCTTGGCGAAGGTGTCGTTTACTTCCTCCGTGGAGAAGACGACGTCTTTGATAAAAATATTGGCGCCTCTTCCGGCAGGAACCATATAAAGCACCCCGTCAATATCCTTACAGATAGGGTATTCTTCTAATAAATGCTGAATAATTTCGTCTGAGAAGAAATGTCCCAAGTAGGTTTTTAATCCCTCGTAATCGGAGAAGTGAGGGCTGTCAACCCGCTGGAAGGTATCTTCCTCACCGGTCAGCGGGTTGATAGATGTCCGGCTTTCACTGGACAAAGGCATGCTGCCCAGCGCAAACCAACTGTAAATCTCCATTGCAGGTTCAATCAAATCCTCGGCACTGGCTCTGGCGGGATCGGACAGCCCGACAGCGTTTTCTGAGTTTGAAGCAGAATCGCTGGGCTCCTCCAGAATGGATAGGGAAGCGGGGGGAAGGCTGACTTCCGGCACACTGGAACTGTTTTTTTGACCGCATCCGGAAAAAGAGAACATTACCATCATACAGCAGAAAAGAGCAATATATCGTTTCACGAGAAAACCTCCTTATTGGTTTGGTCTGTTTTTATCCTAGACTTTTTTCAGACAGATTGCAATGGATTTCCCCAGTGCGAAGCAAGAATTTACAAAATGGTCAGACCTTTGTAAAAAAGCAATGTACTTTTCCTTTTATGGTATACGGCTTCCTATTAATGTCAGTTTACAAGAAACTACATGCAAGACCATGGAAACGGGCTGCTGACAACAAATAAAGGCTGGATATCAAGCACAGATAAAGTGCGAGATATTCAGCCTATTTTGTTGCCTGGGGTTTCCAACGGGGCTGAACTGCACCCCAAAAGTTGGACACACAGACCAACGATTGGAGGTGCAGTTTTATGGGAAAAGAACTTATCACAGAAGAATTTAAAATGATGGTTGTTCAATATGTGCTGGACGGACATACCCGCAGAGAAACATCAGAAAAGTTTGGCGTCTCTTGTACGCCAATTGAAAAATGGGTAAATCTTTATAAACTTCACGGTGCAGAAGGACTTCTGAGCCGGAATGTGGTAGGCAGACAAAAAGGCTTTGATAGCGAATTTCGCCTGAAAGTGTTACAATACAAGCAGGAACATAATCTCTCCTGTACACAGACAGCAATGCACTTTTGTCTTGATGTTGTAACAGTGTGCCGCTGGGATAAAAAATTCCGGGAGAAAGGCATGCAGGGACTTATGTGGAGCCGCCCCTCTGCCTATCATTATAATAGTTATGTGGAAGGGGAGGATGGAACACCGTATTACACCGACGGCACTCCGTTTTCCGGTCTTGGGTCAGGTTCGAATAACTACGCGCCCTCTAATCCGGCGCTTGCCGAGCGGGTTGAACAGGATCTGGAAGCTTTTTTGAAAAAGAATCCCGATGTGAAAAAGGAGAATATTCCTACCGATCTTTTAACTGCCTCCGGCTCCGGTTTGGACCCGCACATTTCCCCGGCGTCAGCGGAAATACAGATCCCCAGAATTGCAAAGGCTTCCGGGCTGGATGAAGAGAAACTGCGCGAGATTGTAAAAAACAACACAAGCGGTAAACTCTTCGGTATTTTTGGAGAGGAAACGGTGAATGTTTTAAAGGTGAATATCGAGATCGCAAAAAATATGGAAATCCTTTAAAAAGACCGGATTGCTTGGCAAATGCCGGCACCCGACCGTTTTCAAAACCTATTTTATAAAAGGGATTTTTAAGGCACAGGCTTTCTCGAAAAAAGGGACGGCAGCGAGAGCTGCCGTCCCTTTTTTAATCGTTTCCTTTCCTTCCCGTCCCGATCAGGCGGTGTCTCTTTGCCTGCTTTTTGTACGCAATGGCAGAAAGCAGATGGTGGATAAAGAATAAGCCTGTGTAAAAGAGGTACTGTCATTTTGATCATGCAAAGAAAAAGAAAACAGTGTAAATGGATATTTTAAGAAATAAAAAAGATGCCTTCTTTGCTGTTAGCAAGTATTATGAAAAAATGAAATCATGAAATTGCAATGTCTTTTTTAAAATACGATAGAATGATTCACCCTCCACCGAGACAGCAACTTCAACATTTCCATTCCAATTTGACGAAAATGTCGTTGCACCCATATTGTTTTTTTGGTTCGTTTCAACACGGCCGTTCCCTCTTTGGAAACGGCATATATCCGGGTAAAAAACAGAAACAGCAACCAGAGGATCGTGCAAGGTTAGCTTTTTAGAGCTTTCCAACCATGCGTTTCCAAAATCAAATACAGCATTCATCAGATGATTGTCCGATATCCCAAATGCCCTTGCTTTTTCGGTTTTCACAGTAAGCATATCCGTAACTTCAAGCGGAATTGCTCTGTGAATTGCAATTTTAGATTCAAACACAATTTTTGAAGCCAGTGGGTCAGCCCACGAATTCCAGTTATACCACGGCTCCGGCAAAACCTCTGCGCCAAAGTAGCCATTTATCACATAAAGCCCTTTTAATAAATCCGAAGCATCGGGATATTTTTGAAGCATGGTGGCGATGTTTGTCATATTGCCGATCCCAATTAGTATGATTTCATGCGGATTTTCCTTTATTTTTCGATACATAAAGGCGGGGGCGTCTGCTTTTTCAAAATTACGATGCGGCCAATGCGCTAAAGCACTCGCACCGTCTGGAGCGGGATATACGGGGACAGGTTGTAATGCTGTATCTAAGCCCGCTATGATAGGGATGTCTTTTCCAGCCGCCTGGCATATTGCGTCTGCTATGGCGGCTCTTTTTTCCGATTCTCCACAAACGGTTGTAATGCCGAGCAATTCACACTGCGGCTCTTTTAGTAAATATGCAAGGCAAATTGCATCGTCAATGTCGCCGTCAATATCTGTATCAAGCAAAATTTTTTCCATTTATTAAGTCTTCCTGTATTTTAATTCTAATACAAGAGATTGGTGCAAATTCCCATTTGGCCCCTTCTTTCTTCCAATAAAACAAAAAGTTCATAACGCCTCAATGGCCCCATCCGGGAAATCATGGCTTTTTTAGGATGTTTTTATCCCCAACAGAAAAAACTGAACAGCGGTGCGGTGGCCTTTGATTTTTGCAAAAAATCAAAGCAAGCGATATACGATTAATCCGATGTAAGCTTATGTTACCCCCAAATACCTGATTTCAGCGCGGGCATAAAACCATAACAAAAAGGAAGAGCCCCGAACGCGACTTGCGTATCGAGGCTCTTGAATGGTGCCGCTGACCGGGATCGAACCGGTACGGTTTATTCAACCGAGGGATTTTAAGTCCCTTGCGTCTGCCAATTCCGCCACAGCGGCACGGATGGAAAACTGCTTCCTTATTTTAGTCTATTCCATCCATATTGTCAAGGGAAAGGCGATATTCTAACCTACGATTTCTTTTCGTTCCCGCCCCTCCTTCAATAAAATATGCATTTTTTCCCGATCGTTTTGCCGCAGCGCTTCGGCATATGCCTCCAGCCGGTCAATCAGCCCTTCGATTTCATCCAAAAGAGCCGGCTTGTTGTCAAAAAACAGCTCGGTCCACATGTCCTCGTTCAGACGTGCAACCCGGGTCATATCCTTAAAGCTGCCGGCAGAAAAGCCCGCGTGGGACAAAGCGGCTGGACTTTTGACATAGGCGCTGGACAACACATGAGCCAGTTGGGAGGTCAAAGCGATCATTCGGTCATGCTCTTGAGGGGTGGAAAGACGGATGCGGCCAAATCCCAGCTGCATACAGAAACCGGACACTGTGTCCACCGCAGTCGGATCGGTGCCGGCAGGCGGCGTCAGCACCATTGACGCGCCCTCAAACAAATCCCCTTTGGAAAAGGCAAAGCCGGACCGCTCGATTCCCGCCATAGGGTGCCCGCCGAGAAAGACAAAGCCCGCCTCCCGGGCCGCGGATTCACAGGGCGTGCAGACCACCTCTTTTACACCGCAGCAATCGACTACAATGGTGCGGTTACCGAAGGCAGCCCGGTGAGAAAGGATGTAATCCACCGCCGCCTGCGGATACAGCGCTACCAGCACGATCCGGCAGTTTTTCAGCTGGTCAGGCTCTAATACGCCGTCGATGGCACCCTGCTGCAGGGCCTGCTGCAGAACGGCCTCATTCCGGTCAAAGCCGAGAACCGTGTAATCCGTCCGTTCCTTGGCTGCTTTGGCCAGAGAACCGCCGATAAGGCCAAGCCCCACTATTCCGATCTGCATGGCGAATCGCTCCTTTCTGGCTTAGCGGCAGGCAAACGGCAGAACCGCCTGAACCGCCTGCATGGTATCTGCAAACTGTGCCGGGGTTAAGGACTGCTGCCCGTCACACAGCGCGTTGGCCGGGTCGTTGTGTACTTCGATCATCAGACCGTCCGCTCCCGCCGCAGCTGCCGCAATGGCCATGGGCTTAACCATAGAAGCGTGACCAGTAGCGTGGCTGGGGTCTACAATAATCGGCAGATGGGTCATGGCGCGCAGCGCCGGAACAGCGGAAAGATCCAGGGTGTTGCGGGTGACCGTTTCAAAGGTGCGGATGCCCCGTTCGCATAGAATGACCTGCTGGTTGCCGCCGGCCATGATGTATTCGGCGCTCATCAACAACTCCTGCAATGTGCTGGACAGGCCCCGCTTGAGTAAGATTGGCTTGTGCAGGTGCCCCAGTTCCTTGAGCATCTCGAAGTTCTGCATATTCCGTGCACCTACCTGAATCACATCCACTTCGTCGAACAGATACAGTTGAGACAGATCCATGATTTCCGTAACGATAGGCAGTCCGGTTTCTTTTTTTGCCTCCAGCAAAAGGCGGATTCCCTCTCCGCGCAGCCCCTGGAAAGCGTAAGGGGAGGTGCGGGGCTTAAATGCGCCGCCGCGCAGCAAAGTCGCGCCGGCGGCTTTTACGTCGGCTGCCACACAGCACAGCTGCTCGCGGGATTCCACCGAGCAGGGTCCCGCGATGACTGCAAAATTCCCACCGCCAATTTTAGCGCCGCCTACTTCGATCACGCTGTCCTCGGGATGGAATTTCCGATTGGCGCTTTTATACGGCTCTTGAATACGTTTGACCGTTTCCACGATTTCCAGCGCGTTCAAAGCGTCGATGTCCACAGAGGAGGTGTCTCCCACCAGCCCCAGAATGGTGGAACTTTTTCCCTGGCTTTGGTGAATGTCCAGCCCCATGCCGCGCAGACGCTTCATCAGTTGTTCTACTTTGTTGCCGTCGGGATTCTGTTTGAGTACGATTACCATAATTTTTCCCCATTTCATCAAGTTTTCGCAAGAAAAAAGGTCCCGCAGCTGTCATGCTGCGGGACCGTATCCTGCGTCTTTTGAAAGAAAGACCTTACGGCAGTTTCCGTTTTGCAGCGACAGCGAAGTAAGCCTTGCCATAAGCATAAGCAAAGCCGTAATAATAATATGCCGCTGTCATGGTAAAACGGTCCATAACGGTTCTCCTTTCTGAATTTGTCAACAGTATACCACGGGAAAGTGTAAAAGTAAAGAAAAATTTTATGCTTTAAAGCGAATTAGTGAAATGGCATATTTCATCGCTTTTTTTTCGCCCGTTTTTATGGTACAATATCCAAGAATCCAAATCATGTAAAAAGAGAGGGGAGTCTGATGGATTTTTTCGTTTGTCACGATCCCAAACAGCATTTGGAGCTTTTGCTGCTGGCGGACCCTTACGAACCCATGATTGATCGGTATTTGCCGCAAAGCATAGTTCTCACGGCGATGGAAAAGGGTAAAACGGTTGGTTTGATTGCTTATTGTCCGGTGGCCGGCGGAGCGTGGGAAATTAAAAATCTGGCGGTGGAAGAGGCGTGGCAGGGCAGAGGAGTGGGCCGGGCACTGGTGCAGCAGGTCAAAGACCGCCTGCCTGCCGGTACGGTTCTTTTGGTCGGTACAGCCCGGACTTCTTCCGGGAATCTGACTTTTTATGAGAAATGCGGCTTTTCGTATGACCATACCATTCCTCATTTTTTTACGGATTTTTACCCCGAACCGATTTGGGAGGGGGAGGAACAGTGTGTCGATATGGTTGTTCTGCGCCAGACAGTTACCCATTGAATGGAGGACGAAGATTTTACCATGAAGACCAATTTTCATACCCATACAGCCCGCTGCGGCCATGCGTCCGGTCGGGACGAGGAATATGTCCAAAGCGCCATTCGCGGCGGCTATCAGATTCTGGGCTTTGCCGACCATAGTCCGTGGCAGTTTTCCAGCTCCTACCGTTCGCATATGCGCATGAATCCACGGGAGCAGTTTCAGGATTATCTGCAAAGCATCCGGACCCTGCGCCGGAAATATCGAGATCAGATTGATATCCGCATCGGTTTGGAGTGCGAATATTTCCCGCCGTATATGGATTGGCTGCGCCAACTGATCCGGAAAGAACGGCTCGACTATATTATTTTGGGAAATCATTTTGAATACAGCGAGGAGACGGGCTTTTATTTTGGCCGCCGCGTGGTGGATGAGGCGACGCTGGAACGCTATGTGAACAGTGCCCTGGAAGGTATGGCCACCGGGTTGTACGCTTATTTGGCCCACCCGGATTTGTTTATGCGCGGATATCCTGCCTTTGACCGGTACTGTGAAAAAGCCAGCGTCCGTTTGTGCCGCGCCGCAAAACAGATGGGCTTTGCGCTGGAGTATAACCTGTGCGGCGCCCTGGAGGACAGCCGAACAGGCGAGGAGCATTATCCGCACCACCTGTTTTGGCAGATTGCCGCAGCAGAAGGCTGTGATGTGATCATCGGGGTAGATGCCCATTCTCCCGGCGCGCTGGAGGATGACAGTCTGCGCCAGGCGGGGATCAAATTGCTGGAAAGCTACGGTGCCCGACTCATTGACCGCATTCCTGATTGGAACGCCGATAGATGAAAAAGGAGAGAGCATATGGAAAAGGAAAAAATGGAACGGATCAGCCATCTGTCCCGGAAAGAACGGACGATTGGTTTGAATGAAGAAGAAAAAAAAGAGCAGGCGGCTCTGCGGCAGGAATACCTAGAGGCGATCCGCAAAAGTTTGACCGGTACGCTGGAAAATACCTACCTGGTGGATGAAAAAGGCAATAAACGCAAGGTGCAGCGCCGTTTTTAAAAATGGACATTGCCGCCCTGCCATTGACAAGAGATTATCAATGGTGGTATTCTAAAAGGGAAATGAATAAGCGACGCAGTCGATGAGGAGGAAAAAGGTATGAGCGAAAAGCAGGTTTCCGCATCGGTAATCCGGCGGCTGCCGCGGTACTATCGCTTTTTGGGAATGCTTGCAGAAAATGGCGTACAGCGAATCTCATCCGGGGAGCTTTCGTCCAAGATGGGGCTGACTGCATCCCAGATCCGTCAGGATCTCAACTGTTTCGGAGGATTTGGCCAGCAGGGATATGGATACAACGTGTCAGCTCTGCGGGAGGAAATCGGCAAAATATTGGGACTGAGCCTGCCGAAAAAGACTATTTTGATCGGTGCGGGGAATCTTGGCCGTGCCATTTTGGCCCATATGGCGTTTGCCGAAAAAGGGTTCTCTATTGTGGGAATCTTTGACCGGGACGAAGACTTTTCCGGCGAAGTGCTGGAAGGAATCCCGATCCGGCACACCGACGAGCTGGAGCAGTTTTGCCAAAAGGAAAAACCGACGGTTGCCATTTTGTGCGTGCCCAAAATGGCGTCACAGGATTTGGTTCGCCGTCTGGTAGAGCTGGGAATTAAGGGATTTTGGAATTTCAGCCATTATGATATCGGCGTGTATTATCCTGATGTGGCAGTGGAAAACGTCCATCTGGGCGATAGCTTGATGACGCTGTGTTATGAAATGCAGGCGCTGGAAAATCGAAACGAAAAGTAAAGTTCTTTGCAGGTCCGGCGGTTGTCCGGGCCTTTTTTGCCGAAATAGGGAAACATACGCGCCGGTTAAGCGATCCATCAGATGCTGGCAGGCTGTACCGCCTGGTCCGTGAGTTGGAGAACCGGTAGTTGGGCTGGGCCGGATTTACCGAAACTGGCTGGCTTCCGCTGGCGGAGCTGCACGATTAGCGAGACCTCTTTGAAAAGGGCAGACAGATGGTGGGAATGGTAAATCTACATTTTGAGCGGCAGCTGCCTCATGAAAAGCCGGCGCAGAGATTCCGAGGTTTTTGCCGTTTCAGCGGCTTGACGTGAGCAGGGTTGTGACAGACGCTTTTTTCAGACCTACCGTGCCGCAGCAACAGGGTTATGAGCTGATGAAGCGGTCTGTAATTACAGGCGCTGTTTGCCAGTTTTATCGCAGACACTGGAAATGAAGGCGAGCCGCTATCGCCTTAATAAGGGTGCCGCCCGAGAAAGATGAGGGCGGCTGCCGGATCAGAATGGAGGAAAAGAAGGATGCAGAAACAAACGACGCCGGGCTGTCTGGCGGATAAAAAGCAGCTGTATTTGCAGTTGGCGTCCCAGCTGACAGGGCTCATTCGGGGAGTACCCCATCAAACGGCCAATTTGGCCAACGCCTCCGCTTTGCTGATGGAATCGCTGGATGACGTTAACTGGGTCGGATTTTACCTGATGGAAGAAGGCAGACTTGTTTTGGGACCATTTCAGGGACGGCCAGCCTGTATTGAAATTCCTTCAGGACGGGGCGTTTGCGGTACAGCAGTAGAAAAGGACGAGATTCTGCTGGTGGAAAATGTCCATACTTTCCCTGGGCATATCGCCTGTGACTGCGCTTCTAATTCAGAGATCGTTCTGCCCCTTCATGCCGGTGGACGGGTTGTGGGTGTGCTGGACATTGACAGTACCAGCTTTGCCCGGTTTGATGAAGAAGACCGGGAAGGGCTGACCTGTCTGGCCCGGATTTTGGAAGAAGTTTTTTGATAGCAATCGCTTATTTATAGCAAAAGGCCATTATTTTTTCTGGAAAATTCCCGCTTTTTGAGCGGGATTTTTTCTGTTTTTAGGTAGAAAAATCAGAAAAATGGCGATTTTTAAAGGACAAAATCATCGAGAAATTGGGTAGATACCGTTTTGCAGCACGACCATAAAATCGCTCAGCACATATGAGAAGGCCCGGCTCATATGCGTAGAATTTGATACGCCATCCATTTTGTATACGATCACAGCGCGTTTTGCTGTACAAAGTTTTATATGGAGTATTTTGCCGCATGAAGCAAATTGCGGTAAAATAGCTGGACATGATGGAAATCGTTCAACAATATACAATAAGATGCATAAAATATGAATAAAAATAAAAAAATACCCTTGACAAATGCATTTTAATGCGTTATTATACACTCAGACACAAAAAATATGCAATCATAGCACAATCAACAGGTGAAAGAGGAGAAGTTATGATCACAGTTGAGCAAATCAAAAAAAAGGTGGCCGACAGTAAAGAAGAAGCACTTCAGTGTCTGGTAGAAGCAATCCAGTCTCCCAGTCCTACGGGCAGCGAACTGCCAATGGCGTTGACTATGAAAAAATGGCTGGATAAGCTGGGTATCCAAGTGGACACTTATGAATATCAGAAAGACCGACCCAATTTCATCGCGGAATGGAAAGGAACTCAGGAGGGAAAAACGTTCCTGTTTAACGGGCATATGGACGTGTTCCCTGCCACAGAAACGGAGGACCCCAGCTACAATGCCTGGTCCGGCGAGATCAAAGACGGATTTGTTTATGGCCGCGGCACCAGCGACATGAAAGGCGGCGACTGCGCAGCTTTGATGGCGGTAAAATTTCTCAAGGAGATGGGGTTCGATCCCAAAGGAAGCGTTGTGCTTAACTATGTGTCCGACGAAGAAAGCGGCGGCGAGCACGGAATCCTGTCTTTACTGAAGGATAACCTGATCAAAGCCGATTTCGGTATCAGCATGGAGCCCAGCAGTAAGGACCATCACACCACCGACTTGATGATCGGACACGGGGGCGTTTATCCCTGCCAGGTCATCGTATACGGCGATGGCGGCCATGCGGCCAAACCAATCAAAGCAGGCGACAAGGACAACAAATACGGCGGAGAGGATGCCATTAAAAAAGCAATGAAAGCGGTAGCCGCCCTGAACAAGCTGGCCGACGAGGTCATTGCCAAAAAACCGGTGACAGAATACGGTCAGTCCCATATGGCGGTGACCAAGATCCATGCCGGCATAGCGGTGAACAATTACGCCAGACGAGCTGAAATCTGCATTGACCGCCGGTATATGCCCAACGAAACGCCGGAATCGGTGGATGCGGAAATCATCGCCGCACTGGAGGAGGTCAAAAAGGCCGATCCGACCTTTGAATATGAGTTCCACAACCGGTATGAACCGGATACTCCCGTATTTGTCAACGATGAAAACAGCGAGATTGTAAAGGCCATTGATGCCAGCTGTGAAGCAGTCTGCGGCAGAACTCCCAAGCATTTTACCAAGGTGGGCGGATGCGACGTGGCTTATATCAAAAAGGCCATCGGCGGTGATTATCCCTGGTTTGGTCCCGGTACGGATGAAATTGCCTGCGCCGATGAAAAGGTTTCGATCGAAAACTATCTCAACTGCATTATGGTCTATATGGCTACATTGGTTAAAATGTTGGGTTAGCAATAAAAATATACGTATTTAGAAAGGAAATGACGAACACAATGAAAAAGATTTTGAGCTTACTGCTTGCAGCAGTAATGGTATGCACCCTGGCTGCCTGCAGCGGCACGACCCCCGGCAGCGAAAACAGCATGGCTGACAAGAGCGAAGGCAGCAATGTTCAAACGGAAAGCACCCCCGAAAGCAAAAGCGAAAAGACTCCGGTTTACAAAGTACTGACCAATGCTACTTTCCCGCCCTTTGACACGATTGACGAAAACACCGGAGAGATCATCGGGTTTGATATGGACCTGATTGCCGCCATCGGTGAGGATCAGGGCTTCCAGGTGGAGTTTGTCGACATGGCGTTTGAGTCGCTGATTCCCGCCATCGAAACCGGCAACGGAGACATCATTGCCGCCGGCATGTGGAGCGGCGACCCGGAGCGTATTGCCAAGGTGGACTTTTCTGAGACTTACTGGACAGATGGTGCGGCGCTGTTGGTAAAAACAGAAAACACTGCCATCACTGGGTTGGATTCTCTGACTGCCGATATGAAGGTAGCAACCCAGATCGCCACCAACTATGCGGATGATTTGCAGGCGATGGTAGAAGAAGGCACTTTGGGCGAAGCAGTTATCTTGGATGGGTTTGATACTTGTGTGCTGCAGCTGATCAATGGCGATGTGGACGCTGTTATGGCGGGTGCCAGCATCGTGCAGGCCTATATGGACAAAAACCCTGAGGCACTGAAAGTAGTGGGTGACAAGGCCAGCTATGAAGATTTGGGTTTTGCCGTGCAGAAAGGCAATGCCGAGCTGCTGGAAAAGATCAATGCCGGCCTTGCCAATGTAAAAGAAAACGGTACTTATGACGAACTGCTCAAAAAATGGGGACTGGCATAATCCAGCAAAGAATAACGCAGCAAGAATAGGAGAGCTTACTAAATGCTATATGTAAAAGGCTTTTTAGTAGCTTTGCAAGGCGTTCCCGTGACCGTGGGAGTCACATTGATTGCCATGGTCACCGGAGTGGTTCTGGGCCTTGTCCTGGCGCTGATGAAGATGTCCAGGATCAAGGTCTTAACTGCGCTTGCAAGCTTATACATCGAAATTATCCGCGGCACACCGCTGATCGTCCAGGCTTTGATTATGGCCTACGGACTGCCGCAGCTGTTGCAGTCCAGCGGCATTTCCTTTCGCTGGCCGTATTTGATTATCCCCGCTGTTATCGTGTGCGGGCTCAACAGCGCCGCTTATGTGGCGGAGGTCATCCGCAGCGGTATTCAGGCGGTGGACAAGGGACAGATGGAAGCTGCCCGCTCCATCGGAATGACCAGGGCACAGGCGATGAAACTGGTCGTGATTCCTCAGGCGCTGAAAATCGTGCTGCCTTCTTTCGGCAACGAGTTTGTGAGCCTGATCAAAGAGACGTCGGTACTTTCCTATGTGGGAGTGGTGGAGATCCTGCGTAAAGGCGCCTTATGGAATGCGGCTACTTTCAACACGTTTGAAGCGTATATCGGCGTAGCGCTTGTCTATATGCTGCTGACCATCCCCTCTTCCAAACTGGTCAAACATCTTGAGAAAAAAATGGCGAACAGCAATGCAGAATAAACAAAGAAAAGCCGTTCTTGCAACAATAGAGGCGGAAAAGATGGTGGTATTATGAGCAGCATTATTCAAGTAAAAGGACTCAAGAAGAATTTCGGCGCGCTGCAGGTGCTGAAAGGCGTTGATGCGGCCATTGAGGAAAATGAGGTCGTCTGCATCATCGGCCCTTCCGGGTCCGGGAAAAGCACCTTTTTGCGGTGCCTGAATCGTCTGGAGGAAATTACCGAAGGAGAAATCCTGATTGATGGGGTGCATTTGTCGAAGGAAAATGAGAATGAAGTACGCACCGAGATGGGGATGGTATTCCAGAGTTTTAATCTGTTTCCCCATATGTCGGTGCTGGACAATGTGACCATCGGCCCCAGAAAGGTACGGGGGATCGACCGGAAAGAAGCGGAAAAAAAGGCGCTGGAGCTTTTGGCCAGAGTAGGCTTGCGCGATAAAGCGGACGGGTACCCTTCGTCTCTTTCCGGCGGGCAAAAGCAGCGTGTAGCCATTGCCAGGGCGCTGGCCATGAATCCGAAAATTATCCTGTTCGACGAACCCACTTCGGCTCTGGACCCGGAGATGGTCGGAGAGGTACTGGATGTCATGAAGGGGCTTACCCACGGCGGTATGACGCTTGTTATCGTCACGCACGAAATGGGTTTTGCCAAAGAGGTGGCTGACCGGGTGCTGTTTATGGATGAAGGATATATCATCGAACAGGGCACGCCGGACGAAATTTTCAGTCACCCCAAAGAGGAGCGGACCAAGAATTTTTTAAGCAAAGTGCTATAATAAAAAGCCCTCCGGCTATAGGCGGATCGTCATAAAACAGTTAATTTTGGTACAGGCAAAGAAGGTCAGCATCCACTCTGGCACA
>JABLTO010032859.1_pt1 | contig 13501 bp, 12 predicted proteins | sample 7160091 | NCBI WGS metagenome assembly JABLTO01 (sample SAMN14651225, study PRJNA627086) | human gut metagenome | isolation source: feces | host: Homo sapiens
ATTTTAGAAAATAAAAACATAACATATTTAGATAGTGGTGCAACAACACAAAAACCAATACAAGTAATAAAAGCAGTAGATGAATTCTACGAAAAATATAATGCAAATCCACATAGAGGAGCATATTCTTTAAGTGTTGAAGCAACAGAAGTGTATGAAAATACAAGAACGAAAATATCTAAGTTTATAAATGCAAAACATAGAGAAGAGATAATATTTACTAAAAATGCAAGTGAAGCATTAAACTTAATTGCATATTCATATGGATTAGAAAACTTAAAAAAAGAAGATGAAATAGTAATCTCTATAATGGAACATCATTCAAATTTAGTTCCTTGGCAATTTGTTGCTAAAAAAACAGGAAGTAGCTTGAATTATATGTATATAAACGATGAATATGAATTATCTGAAGAAGAAATAAAATCTAAAATAACAGATAAAACAAAGATTGTTGGAATTACACATGTTTCAAATGTTTTGGGAACAATAAATAATGTAAAAGAAATTATAAAATATGCACACAAAAAAGGAGCAATAGTAGTAGTAGACTGTTCACAAAGCATACCTCATATGAAAATAGATGTACAAGAATTAGATGCAGATTTTATAGTATTTTCAGGACACAAAATGTTAGCACCACTTGGAATAGGTGTATTATATGGTAAAAAAGAATTACTAAATAAAATGAACCCATTTTTAATGGGGGGAGATATGATAGAATATGTATATGAACAGGAAACAACATTTGCACCATTACCAAATAAATTTGAAGCTGGAACACAAAATGTAGAAGGTGTTATAGGATTAGGTGCTGCGATTGATTATATTGAAGAATTAGGTTATGATAAAATACAAGAAATAGAACATGAAGTAGTATCATATGCAAGAGAAGAATTGTCAAAATTAGATTATTTAACATTATATACAACTCCAAACACAAAAAATCATTCAAGTGTTATTTCATTTAATATAAAAGGAGTACATCCACATGATGTTGCAAGCATATTAGATTCAGAAAATGTTTGTGTACGTTCAGGGAACCATTGTGCACAACCACTTATGAGATTTCTAGGAATAGATTCAACCTGTAGAGCAAGTTTTTATATTTATAACACAAAAGAAGATGTAGACAAGCTTGTACACGCACTTAATAAAGCTTATAATATGTTTAAAAATTATATAACAGAATAAAAGGGGAAAACAAATGTGTATTAATAAGCAAATAATAAATAATGCATTAAAATTTTATGAAATAGAAGATGGAGATTATCTAAATAGATGTTACAAATGTGTAGAGTTTTTAAACAATAATGAAGATATATACAAAAAGGCTAAAGAAATATATTCAATTTTATATAAAGATAATAAAAACGAAATAGAAAATCTATGGAAAATTAAAAATATTGAAGAGATATTTGGAAAAGATTGTGATTCGTATATTACAAATATTTTATTACTTGCAGGTTATGAAATACATTGTAATAATATGAAAAAATTCAAATTTGATGAAGAACAATATAAAATTCATAAAATACGAGTAAAGGAAACACTTACAAAAGACATTTATGAAAGAAAATATGATGGAATACGAATTTCTCAGATGTTATGGGGAGCATATTTTATAAATATAAGATTAATTGAAGTAGGAAGATTACAATACGAAATTGAAACAAAAAATCCTATAACACATGAAAATAAAGAATGCATAAAAATACATATTCCTAAAGGAGAAAAGCTAAGTAATGAAAAAGTAAAGCAATCATTACAAGAATCTAAAAGTTTGATAAAAAAATATTTCAAACTTAATAATTATCAATATTTTTGTGAAAGTTGGTTATTAAGTAAGCAAATCCAGGAATTATTAGAAGAAAACTCTAATATAGCTAAATTTTATAAATTGTTTAATGTTATAGAAGGCAAAGAGTGTATAGATGATATTTTAAATTTTGTATATAATATTAGAGAATGCGATAATTATAGTGATTTACAAGAAAATACACTATTGCAAAAGAAACTAAAAAGTATGTTAATGGATGGAAAAATAATAAAAACCGGTATAGGTATCTTGAAATAAGGAGAAAATGATGGAAGATTTAAACAACGTTTATAATGAATTAATAATGGAACATAGTATGAATTCGTATAATAAGAAAAAGTTAGAAAATGCTGATTACTGCGAAGTAGGGCATAATCCAAATTGTGGAGACGAAATAACTTTAGAATTAAAATTAAATGGAGACATAATTGAAGATATGGCTTTTTCTGGACATGGTTGTGCGATATCACAAGCATCAACATCTATTATGATAGATGTTCTTAAAGGTAAAACAATTAAAGAAGCAAAAGAGATTATAAAAACCTTTATAGATATGATAAAAAGAGAAACTAAAAGTGAGGAAGAGCTAGAAAAACTTGAAGAAGCGATAGCTTTTAGAAATGTTGCAAATATGCCAGCAAGAGTAAAATGTGCTTTGCTTGCTTGGCACACAATCGAAGATATGTTAAATGAAGAGAATAATCAAGGCAAAAATTCTATTAATTGTTGTCATTAATAAATAATAGAAAAATATAGAATGTGAAAGGAATAATAAATGCAAAATAAAAAAGTTTTATTAGGAATGAGTGGAGGGGTTGATAGTTCTGTATCAGCACTTTTACTTAAAAAAGAAGGATATGATGTTATAGGAACAACTTTAGAATTATTTGCTGGAAGTAGTTGCTGTAATATAGAAACATATATAGATGCTAAAAATGTGTGTAATTCTATAGGGATACCACATTTTACATATGATTGTAAAGAACAGTTTAAAAATCATGTAATAAATGATTTTATAAACTGTTATTCAAATTGTAAAACACCAAACCCATGTATAGAATGTAACAAGTATATGAAATTTGGATATATGTGGAATAAAGCCAAAGCATTAGGATGTAATTATATAGCAACAGGACATTATGCAAAAACAGAATATAGCAAAAAATATGAAAGATGGGTATTAAAAAAATCAAATGCAGGTAGAAAAGACCAAAGCTATGTTTTATGGAATATTCCAAAAGAGTTAATAGAACATGTATTATTTCCTTTAGCAAATTTTGAAGATAAAGAACAAATAAGAGAAATTGCAAGAGAGAATAACTTAAAAGTAGCGAATAAACCAGATAGCGAAGATATATGCTTTGTGCCAGATGGAAATTATAAAAAATTCTTAGAGAATAATTCAAATATTAAACCTAAAAAAGGAAATATTGTAACTACCAAAGGTGAAATTTTAGGAAAACATAATGGACTATACAATTACACAATAGGACAAAGAAAAGGACTTGGAATTTCTTACAAAGAGCCATTATTTGTTGTTGGATTTAATAAAGAAAAAAATGAAGTAATAGTTGGTGTAAAAGATGAAATATACCAAAAGGAAATGTATGTAACAGATATAAACTTATTACTATTTGATGAACTAAAAGAAAAAATGAAAGTAAATGTAAAAACAAGATATTCTAGTAAAGAAGAATCAGCAACAATAGAAATGATTGATAATAACACAATAAAGGTGAAATTTGAAAACCCAGTTGCAAGAATAACTCCAGGTCAATCTGCAGTGTTTTATTTAGATGATATTGTTGTAGGTGGAGGAAAAATATTAAAATAAATATTTGCATATATTTAATATGGTGAAAGGAATTATTATGTTAAAATTAAAAGAAATTAAAAAAAGTTTTAAAACAGGAGATTTTGTTCAACAAGCGTTAAAAGGAATTGATTTAGACTTTAAAGAAAAGGAATTTGTTGCAATCTTAGGTTCAAGTGGTAGTGGAAAAACTACATTACTTAATATAATTGGAGGTCTAGATCATTATGATTCTGGAGATTTAATAATAAAAGGAAAATCTACAAAGAAATTTAAAGAAAAAGATTGGGATGCTTACAGAAATAATTCAGTAGGTTTCATTTTCCAAAGTTATAATTTAATTAGTCATATTTCTGTATTAGGTAATATTGAATTAAGTATGACTTTATCTGGAGTTTCTTCAAAAGAAAAGAAGAAAAGAGCAATGGAAGTATTAGAAAAAGTAGGACTAAAAGAGCATGCTCACAAAAAGCCAAATCAATTGTCTGGAGGACAAATGCAAAGAGTTGCTATTGCAAGAGCACTAGTTAATAATCCAGAAATTATTCTTGCAGATGAACCAACAGGAGCTTTAGATTCTGTTACATCTGTACAAATAATGGAATTAATTAAAGAAATTGCTAAAGATAAATTGGTAATAATGGTAACACATAATCCAGAACTTGCAAAAAAATATGCGACTCGAATTGTAGAAGTAAAAGATGGATTAGTTATAAACGATACAGATAAATCAAATGAAAAAGAAGAAAAAGAACAAGAATATAAATTAAAGAAAACATCTATGGGATTTTTTACAGCACTTAAACTATCATTTACAAATATTTGGACAAAAAAAGGAAGAACACTTCTTACGGCATTTGCATCTAGTATTGGAATTATAGGAATTGCATTAATATTATCTCTATCTAATGGATTTGATATCCAAATAGATGAGTTTCAAAAAAATACACTTTCTCAAATGCCAATTGCAATATCACAAGTTGCGATGAATATGGATGAAGAATCTTTTGCAGAAATGACAAACAGTGATACAAAAGAAGAAAAAGAAATTGATGAGAACAAAATATATCCACAAAAACAATTAGAAGATATAACACATACAAATAAATTTACAAAAGAATATGTAAATTATATAGAAAATATAAATCCGGATTTAATAGGTGGAATAAGTTATAATAGAGCAACAAATTTAAACGTTATTACTAAAAACAATAATAATTATAAGATGTTAGAAAATCAAACTACATTTTTCCCACTTCCAGAACAGATTGAAGATGGAAGAGAAGATACAATAATAAAAGAAAATTTTGAGCTTATAAATGGAAAAATGCCAACAGAAAAAGAAGATATTTTATTATTAATAGATACAAAAAATCAACTAAGTTCTACAATATTAAAGGCTATAGGATTTGAGAACGCTGAGTCTATAAATTTTGATGAAATAGTTGGTAAAGAATTCAAACTTATTTTAAATGAAGATTTATATAAAGATAATGGAGATTTCTTTACTCTAAATACAAATTATGAAGAAATGTATAACAATAAAAACGCAGTAACACTTAAAATATGTGGAATTATAAGAGGAAAAAAAGACAATAAATTTGCAGAAATGAGTGGAAATGGATTAACATATACACAAAAATTAATGAAATATGTAATTGAAAAAAATAAAGAATCAGCAATTGTAAAAGCACAAGAAAACAAAGACTATAACATACTTACAGGTAAAAAATTTGATGAGCAAAGTACTAATATTCAAAATACAAATACAAAAGAAACAACATTATCATATTTAGGAGCAGATACGGTTCCAATTATGATACAAATTTATCCTAAAAATTTTGAAACTAAAAAAGAAGTTTTAGAATATTTAGATAAATACAATGAAGGAAAAAATGATGATGATAAAATAATTTATACAGATTATGCAGAAACAATAACAACACTTTCAGGCGGTATAATGGATGCAATAACAATAGTATTGATAGCATTTTCAACTATTTCTTTAATAGTATCAACTATAATGATTGCAATAATAACATATATATCTGTTTTAGAAAGAACAAAAGAGATAGGAATACTTAGAGCATTAGGAGCAAGAAAAAAAGATGTAACAAGAGTATTTAATGCAGAAACATTTATAATAGGACTATGTTCAGGCTTATTAGGAATTGGAATAGCAAATTTACTTATAATACCAATAAATAAAGTTATTTTAAATTTAACAAAACTAGAAAATGTAGCAAGGCTAAATCCATTACATGCAGTTATATTAATACTTATAAGTGTAATATTAACATTAATTGGAGGATGGATACCAGCCAAAATGGCATCTAAAAAAGATCCAGTAAATGCATTAAGAGTAGAATAGAAAATATAAATATAATAAAAAATAAAATCAAAGATAGGGGAGTTTAGTGAAAAAGATTTATTTAATTCTTACACACACAGGTACTACATTATCTACAATCATAAAATGTTATACTAAAGATGAATTTTCACATGTTTCTATAGCATTAGATAAAGAATTAAATACAATGTACAGTTTTGGAAGATTACGTCCAAGTAATCCATTTATTGGAGGATTTGTACATGAAGGAATTGACTTTGGAACGTTTAAAAGATTTAAAAATACGCAAAGTGAAATATATTCTTTAGAAATTGCAGATAATAAATATGAAAAAATAAAAGAAGAAATAAAAAAATTTGAGAGTAATAAGGAAAAATATAAATTTAATATTATTGGATTATTTGCTGTAAGTATAAATAAAAAAATTCATTATAAAGATACATTTTATTGTGCAGAATTTGTTAAATATTTATTTGAAAAAGTGAAGATTGATAATAATTTACCAGATATTATAAGACCTCAAGACTTTAAAAAATTAAAAGATATAGAACTTGTGTATAGTGGAAAACTTAAAGATTATAAAAAGAATGAATTAACTGATAAAATTACTCTAATTGAAGAAGAAAAAGAAGTAATAGAAAAGTAAATTTAGATAAAAATAAAAGGAGAAATAATATGAAAAAATTATTTACATCAGAAAGTGTTACAGAAGGACATCCAGATAAATTATGTGATTATATTTCGGACAGTATTTTAGATGCGTACTTAGAAAAGGATGAAAATTCAAGAGTAGCATGTGAAACTGTAGCAGGAAAAGGAGAAATTTATATAACAGGAGAAATTACTTCATCAGCAGAAGTAGATGTTGAAAAAATTGTTAGAGAAACTATAAAGGAAATAGGGTATGACAATGCAAATACAGATATAGATTATAGAACTTGTAAAATAACTATAAACTTATCAAAACAATCTCCTGACATAGCAATTCGGAGTAGATAAATCTTTAGAAAGTAAAGAAGGGCAAGAAATAGAAACAGAAGGAGCAGGAGATCAAGGAATTATGTTTGGCTTCGCATGTGATGAAACAGAAGAATTAATGCCATTACCAATTTCTTTAGCACATAAATTAGCTAAGAGATTAGCTACTGTTAGAAAAGAGAATATAATAAATTACCTGAGACCAGATGGAAAAGTTCAAGTAACAGTTGAATATGAAGATGAAAGCCCAGTAAGGGTAGATACAATAGTTATTTCCACACAACATGAAGAAAATGTGGATTTAGATGTGCTAAAAAGAGATATAAAAGAAGAAGTAATAAACAAAATAGTTCCAAAAGAGTTATTAGATAGCAAAACAAAATATTTTATAAATCCTACAGGAAGATTTGTAATAGGAGGACCTTTAGGAGATAGTGGTTTAACAGGAAGAAAAATAATTGTAGACACATATGGTGGATATGCAAGACATGGAGGAGGAGCTTTTTCTGGAAAGGATCCTACTAAAGTAGATAGATCAGCTGCATATATGGCAAGGTTTATAGCAAAAAATATAGTTGCAAATAAATTGGCTAAAAAATGTGAAATACAATTTTCATATGCTATAGGAGTGGCAAAACCAGTTTCTATATATGTTAATACATTTGGAACAAATACTATTCCAGAAGATGAAATAGTAAGAAAAATATATGAAAAATTTGACTTAACTCCAAGAGGCATAATAAACTATTTGGACTTGAAAAAACCAATATATAAACAAACAACTAATTATGGACATTTTGGAACGAGTAGTCTAAATTGGGAAAAAGTGATTTCATTTTAAAAAAATTGTGATATAATAGTTAAAGAAAATATATAATTTAGTTGATGGATTATAGAAAGAGGGAAAACAATGGGATTAAGAGATTTAAAAATACCAAAAATGAAATTTAAAAAAATGAAAATGGAGAATGTTGCAGAAGAACTTGATAAAATAGATTACGAAAAAATGGAGAAAAAAAATATAAAAAAAAGAACTACTCCATATGAAGACAGAACACATTATAAAACAGTAAAAGAATTTTTTATTGAGGCATCTAAAAAATATCCTAATAATTCATGTATATTAGAAAAACCAAATCATAAAGAACCATATAAAGTAATAACATATAAAGAATTTTATGAAGATGTTTTAGGACTTGGAACAGCTCTTATAAATGTATTAAAATTACAAGATAAGAGAGTAATAATTATAGGAGAAACTCAATATGGATGGTATGTTTCTTATATGGCAATGCTATGTGGAGTAGGAATAGCAGTACCAACAGATAGAGAATTACCATTAAATGAGTTAGAAAATATAGTAAAAAGATCAAAAGCATCTGCAATTATATATTCTCCAAAAAAGGAAGATGATATAAAGAAATTAAAAGAAGATCTTCCAGAAGTAGAATATTTTATTGAAATGAAATCAGATAAAAAATTAGAAGGTAAAGATGTTGGATTACAACATTTAATAGATTTAGGAAAAAATCTTATAGAATCAGGTAATAACAGTTTTGAAGAAATAGAGATTGATCCAGAAGAGTTTAAAATATTATTTTTTACATCTGGAACAACATCAAATTCAAAAGGTGTAATGCTAAACAACAGAAATTTAGCAGAAAATATTAATGCAGTAACAGCATATGTTAAATTATATCCAACAGATAGAATGTTTTCAGTATTACCATTACACCACTGCTATGAATCAACAATAGGATTTTTATACCCTATTTCACGAGGTGGTTCTATAGCCATTTGTGAAGGATTAAGATACATAGTACCAAATTTACAAGAAAGTAAACCAACAGCAATTTTAACAGTACCACTTCTAGTCGAAAATTTATACAAAAAAATAAATGAGAAAATAGTAAAAAGTAAAAAAGATAAAGTGGTAAATACAATGATATCAATTACAAATGCATTAAAAAGTACAGGAATTGATGTTAAAAGAAAAGTATTCAAAGAAATACATGAAAATTTAGGTGGAAACTTAAGAATAATAGTTTCTGCAGCAGCACCAATAGATAAAAAAGTTGGAATATGGTTACAAAATATAGGAATTACATTTTTACAAGGATATGGCTTAACAGAAACTGCACCAATATCAGCATTAACACCTGAATATAAAACAGCTGTAGGATCAGCGGGTAAAGCAATTGTTCAAGCAGACATAAAAGTAAAAGATCCAAACGAAAATGGAGAGGGTGAAATTTTAATAAAAACACCTACTCTAATGATGGGATACTACGAAGATGAAGAAGAAACTAAAAAAGTTATAGATGAAGATGGATATTTTAATTCAGGAGATATAGGATATATTGATGAAGAAGGATATATTTATATAACAGGTAGAAGTAAAAATGTTATTGTTACTCAAAACGGAAAAAACATCTATCCAGAAGAAATAGAAATGATGTTAGATAAAGTCGAAGAAATAAAAGAATCTATGATATATGGTAAAAAACCAGAAAAAAATAGTAGAAAAGAACAAAAAGAATTAATAATAACAGCTAAAGTAATACCAGATTATGAAAAAATAGAAGAAATGTATGGCAAAATTTCTAAAGAAGAAATATATGATATAATTTGGAAAAGAATAAAAGAAGTAAACAAAAAATTAACTTCTTATAAAGCAATTAAAACTCTTGAAATTAAAGAAGGAGAATTTGAAAAAACTTCAACTATGAAGATTAAAAGATATAAAGAAATAAATCAAAAATAGCAAATTGCTATTTTTGATTTGTTTCAGATTTATTTTGATTTTGAACATAAAAATTGACAAAAAAACACAAATTTTGTCCAAAAATTTATTTACAAAAAGTTAAAAATATGTTAAAATAAAAAATACTGGAAACGAACATTATTATAAATAATAATGATTAACGAACAACACATTGCGGTGTTGTATTTTTTTTTGAAAGTAGGAAAAGGAGGCAAAAATAGAAATGGAAAAAGAAGAAAACATATTAGGCAGTGAAAAAATAATTAAGTTAATAAGAAAGTTTTCAATACCATGTATTATATCACTAGTGGTAAACTCATTATATAATATAGTTGACCAAATATTTATAGGATGGGGTGTAGGATATTTAGGAAATGGAGCTACAAATGTTGTGTTCCCATTAAATATGATAGCACTTGCATTTGCTTTAATGTTTGGTGATGGAGCTTCAGCATATTTGAGTTTAAAATTAGGGGAAAAAAAGAAAGAAGAGGCAAGTAAAGGTGTAGCAAATGGAATTGTAATATCAGTAATAATATCATTAATATTATGCATTATATCACTAGTATTTCTACCACAAATATTAAAAGTGTTTGGATGTACAGATGCTTTAAGACAATACGCACTACAATATGGATATGTAATTGTAGTAGGATTACCATTTATGATGATTGGAACAACATTAAATTCAATTATAAGAGCAGATGGAAGTCCAAAATATTCAATGACAACAATGGTATTAGGTGCCATTTTAAATATAATTTTAGATCCTATTTTTATATTTGTATTAAAAATGGGAGTAGAAGGAGCAGCAATAGCTACTGTAATAAGTCAGATATTAACATTTGCATTAAATGTATGTTATATAAAGAAATTTAAGTCAATAGAAATAAACAAAGAAAGCTTTAAACTAAAACAAAATGTAGTAAGGAAAGTAACAACTTTAGGAATTAGCAGTTTTATAACTCAAATGAGTATAGTATTTGTTATGGCAGTTGAAAACAACCTATTAGGAAAATATGGAGCAGATTCAAAATTCGGTTCAGAAATACCAATTACAGTATTAGGAATAGTAATGAAAATTAGCCAAATCTTAAATAGCATTATTATAGGAATAGCAGCAGGTACACAACCAATTATAGGATACAATTATGGAGCAGAAAAATATGATAGAGTAAAACAAACTATAAAAACTGTTTTAGGATTAAGTGTAATTATAAGTATAATTGCATTTATATTATTCCAAACTATACCAGATAAACTTATTTCTATATTTGGTAGTGGTGATTCTAATTATATGGAATTTGCATGTTTAGCATTTAGAACTTATCTAATGTTATGCATATGTAATGGAATACAAATACCAGCAGGAATAGTTTTTCAAGCTATTGGAAAAAGCTTTAAAAGTGCGGTTATATCATTATCAAGACAAATATTATTTTTAATACCAGCTATGTTTACTTTTGGAAGATTATTAGGAATAAAGGGAGTCTTATATGCAGGACCATTTGCTGATGGATTAGCATTTTTAATATCAGCTTCATTACTTGTAGCTGAAATAAAACATTTTGGTAAAAACAAAAATAAAGATATTACATTAAGCAATAATGAAAAAGCAAAAGAAACATTAAAAGACAAAATAACAATAACAATATCAAGAGAATATGGTTCAGGCGGAAGATACATAGGTCAATTAGTAGCAGACAAATTAGGAATAAAATTATATGACAAAGAATTTGTAGAAAAATTGGCAATTGAAACAGGATTAACTGAAGAATATATTGAGAATAATGAACAAAAAAGAAATGCATTAGATGCTTTAAATAGTGGATACTATTTTGGAATGAATAATTCAGATGAGTTATTTATCAAAGAATCAGAATTAATTAAAGAAATAGCTAATAAGGAATCTTGTGTTATTATTGGTAGATGTGCAGATTTTATCTTAAAAGATAATTCAAATGTAATAAAAGTATTTGTATATAGCAATATGGAAGATGAAGTAAAAAGAGCAACTAAATTTTATGGATTAGATGAAAAAAATGCTAAAAAAGAAATAAAAAGAATAAATAAATTAAGAGCAAGTCATTATAAATATTATACAGAAAAAGAATGGAAAGACAATTCAAACTATGATATTTGTATAAACAGTGATGCCTTAGGAGTTGAGAAATCAGCAGAATTAATTTATGACTTAATAGAAGAAAAAATTAATACGAAAGAAAAAGCAATTCATAAATAAAAAATATCTAAATAAGTATAAAAAGGAAGGAGTATAAAATCCTTCCTTTTATGTATTATAAAATTGCACCTAAAATTAGAATACCAATATTATCTTTATAAATTTCATCAAATTGTGAAATAGGTAAAGGATTTTCACCTAAACCAGCTTCAATTGTATAACTAGGTCTATTATATGTTTGAATAAACCAATCTTTATATCCGAGCAAAGCTAGAATTATAAGGCACATCAGTTAATAAATAACCACTAGAATTTGCAAAACGTCTGCCTATTTCATAACCCCTAGGAGGATTAATATTTTGAAAATTCCAGTAAATTTCTTGACCTTGGGTATGAAAAGAAATAGTTAATCTAAAGTTATGAGAAAGTGTAAAATCATATATAGCTAAAGACTCTGGTTCAGTAAGTGGACCATATCCGACAAAATCTCTAGGAGCAGGCATAGTAAAACCTTGTTCATATTTTATCTCTTTTGCATTTTCCCATCCGGCTGGAAATTGTAAATTTAAATCAACGCCATTAATATTAGCTTTCCATCCATTAGGAAATGGAATATCAGGAAAATTAGAAGCAATATTTTCAGCCAAAATGTATGATGAAGAACTAGTAGGCAAATAACCAGTAACTAAATCGACACCATCAGGATTAACCATTGGCATTATATAAATAGAACAAGTATTAAATAAACTTCTAATAGAATAATTATATAACCTACCATTAGAAACAAAAGCTTTAGAATAATCTTCTATAAACTTCATAAGAACAACACTAGTAATCCACTCATTAGCATGAATACTAGCAGAATAAAAAACTTTTTTAGGGCCATTTCCTAATTTAACAACATAAATAGGGGAGCCCAAAACACTAGTTGAAACAGTTTGAACATTTAAAAAAGGATAAGTTCTAACAAGACTAGAAAGATTTTGCCTTAAAATAGAAGAAGAGTAAAGCATATTTGTAGGAACAATATTTTCATTCATATAAATCACCTATCGTATTATATGACATAAATTTGCCATTGGTTCCGGGGGTAAATTGCAAAATTTTTATTGATAAAAAAATATAAATATAGTATAATAATTTTATATGGGGATGTAATGGTTTCGACATTACACCAGAAGCATAGATTGCAAGTAGTGGATGGTCGCTTTGGCCACTTAAAAAAAGCGAAATTAAAAATAAACGCTGATAATCAAGAATTAGCATTAGCTGCCTAATTGCGGCTACGCTTTACTAAGTAGTCCCACCTATTTAGATAAAGTGCAATAACAGTGGGAAACAAATCTACTTTTGCTTTTAGAGTAGAGGGTATTTAAAAAAGCTATATTTTATTTTAACCTGTTTGTCGGTGGAAGTAAAATGAATATAAAAGATAAACTAAACTTGTAGATGTTTATGTGGAAAGTGTTATGGACAGGAGTTCGACTCTCCTCATCTCCACCAAAAGAACACTATTATAATTGTTATATAGTAGTTTTTCTAATTAAATATGCGGGTATAATTTAGTGGTAGAATGTCATGCTTCCGACCTGATAGCG
>JABLTO010136586.1_pt1 | contig 13494 bp, 10 predicted proteins | sample 7160091 | NCBI WGS metagenome assembly JABLTO01 (sample SAMN14651225, study PRJNA627086) | human gut metagenome | isolation source: feces | host: Homo sapiens
AAAAAAGAAGGAGATACAATAACACTTTTATCTAATCAAATATTAAATACAAGTAAAGATACATATACATTATATATTTATATAGATGGTAATGTAGATAATCCAAGTACAATGGCAGGTAAAAACTTCTTATTTAAGTTATGGGGCTCAGGAGAAGGAGCAATATATAAAGAGAATGTAATAACTACCCCAGATAGTCCAACAGGAGGTACTTCAAAGTTCTTTAATACTGAAGTAATGAGAGAAGAAATACAATCACTTACTATTGCAGAAGATAACACAGTACCAGATACACCAGGAGTAGTATCAAAAGATATATCACAAAACAAAGATGGAACAGTAATGTTATGGTATACACCCAAAGAAGTAACATCAAGTGATGGTACTACAAAAACAATGTATGATATGTGGATAGGCGGAGAAAATGGAGTATTACAAACAGGAACTAATGCTTCAGGTATGTTTGCTTATCTAACTAATATAGAAAAGTTAGATTTATCAAAACTAGATACAACATATATAACAAATATGTCTAGAATGTTCTATAATAGTTCAGGACTAAAAAGTATAGACTTATCTAACTTTAATACTAGTAATGTTACTAGTATGGATCATATGTTTGATGGATGTTCTAATCTCACTTCATTAGATGTATCAACATTTAATACCAGTAAGGTAACTAGTATGTATTGGATATTTAATAAATTAAGTAAAATTACAAAATTGGATCTTAGTAATTTTGACACTAGTAATGTAACTGATATGACTGGAATGTTTAGATACTGTAATAGTCTAGTGGATTTAAACATATCCAATTTTAACACATCAAAAGTAAAAACAATGAGTGGTATGTTTTTGGGATGCAATGCACTGCAAAAACTTAATGTAAGTAATTTTAATACATCAAATGTTATTAATATGGGCCATATGTTTCAAGAATGCTCTAGTTTAATAGATTTAGATATAAGTAATTTCAATACTAGCAAAGTAACAAATATGAGTTGTATGTTTATGAACTGTAGTAGTTTAACTGCACTAGATTTATCCAATTTTAACATATCAAATGTAACTAATATGTATAGTATGTTTTCTGGTTGCAGTTCTTTAGTTAATTTAAACTTGTCTAGTTTTAATACATCAAATGTAACTAATATGTATAGTATGTTTGCCTTTTGTAAAAATATTAAAACTATATATGTATCTGATTTATGGAATACATCAAATGTTACTAGTTCTTCTTTAATGTTTCATTCTTGTACTTCTTTATCTGGAGCAGTATCCTACGATAATACAAAAACAGATATATCTATGGCTAATTATACTACTGGATATTTAACATATAAAAGTAATAACTAAGAAAGATATGACTAATATCTTTCTTTTAGTATATATTTATGGCTTATATATAATGGGTATGTAGATACATTGTTATTAGACTATAGGCTAATAACAACACTTTAATACCTTAGAATTAAAGCGAATATAATATATTATCTAAATATGTCGAATATCTTTACAAATAAATAAACTATTGCTATAATGTAAGTGTAAAATAAAGGAGAGCCTATGATTACACAAACTATAGATATATCTAATGTAAAAAAGATATTAAAATGTTGTCCACATTACGATGATATAATAAATTCAGAAGTCGACTATGAAGATGAATTATCATTTGATTTAATAGATTGGTATAAAGATTTAATATTCTCTTGTAATGCCGATAACGAAGAAGAAGTAAAAATAATTAGATTAATTGATAGGAGTCTCTATATGTATGTAAATAGTTATAAATATAAAATAGGCTTAAAAAAAATAATAGATATAAAAGATATAGATTTAAATAGTGATAAAAGTATTAAAAATCTAATTAAAAAGATTATTAATTATACCACTAAATATGAAAATAACGAAATATTAAATATTACTAATGGAAGATGGCTATAAAATATTATAGCCATCTTAAATATTTAATAAACAAATTTCATAATAATATGATAAAATAATAAGTAGGTGGTAGTATGTATATAAATGTATTAACTCAAATAGGAGCCAAAGCAGTAGATCAAAATTATATCTATTCAGTACCAAAAGAATTAATAAGTAAAATAAAAGTAGGTATTAGAGTAAAAATAAGTTTTGGTAAAATGATTCTTGAAGGATTTGTTACTAAGATAAATCCAGATATAAATTATGATAAAACCAAAATAAAAGATATACTAGATATAGTAGATGATACTCCAGTATTAAATAAAGAAATGCTTCTTCTAGGTAAAGATATGAGTAATAAACTATTATGTTCATTAGTATCAGCCTATCAAGTAATGCTACCTAAAGCCCTAAAAGCTGAAATAAATACCAATATCAAAATAAAATATAATAAATATCTTAAAAGATTAAAAAGTATTGAAGAAATAGATGAATATATTAAAAATTGTAAATATGAAAGTCAAATAAATATATTATGTAAGTTAAAAGAAGGGGATATTCTAATAACTAAAATGACTAGTAGTATTAATACTATTATTAAATATGGTTTTGCTAAAATAGTCATGGAAGAAGAAAAAAGATATAATTATACAGGTTCACATAACTATAAGAAAGTAGAACTAACTGATAAACAAAAAGAAGTAGCTTCTAGAGTAATAAATTCATTCGGTACTTCAAAAACATTTCTTTTATATGGAGTTACCGGTTCTGGTAAAACTGAAGTATATATGAATATTATAGAGAAGACTATTAATAATGGAAAGACCGCTATTATGTTAGTACCAGAGATAAGTCTAACACCTCAAATAGTAGGTAAATTTATCTCTAGATTTGGTAATATAATATCTGTATTACATTCTAAATTATCTGATACTGAAAGATATGATGAATATAGAAAAATAACCGAAGGTAAATCTAAGATAGTAATAGGTACAAGAAGTGCTATCTTTGTACCATTTAATAATATTGGAGTAATAATAATCGATGAAGAACATACTTCTTCATATAAACAAGAAAATCATCCAAGGTATAATGCCAAAAATATAGCTATTTGGCGTAGTAACTATCATAAATGCCCAGTATTACTAGGTAGTGCTACTCCTAGTCTAGAATCAATGGCAAGAGCAGGTAATAAAGTATATGAACTTCTAACACTAACTACTAGAGTAGGATCTAGTACTCTTCCTAAAGTCCAAATAGTAGATATGAAAGAAGAAGTAAAAAAAGGCAATTTCATATTATCAAGTATTTTAAAAGAGAAGATAAAAGAAAAACTAGCTAAAAATGAACAAGTAATATTACTTCTAAATAGAAGAGGATACTCTTCAGTAATAACCTGCAGGGACTGTGGTTATACTTTGAAATGTCCAAACTGTGATATTACATATACTTATCATAAAAGTAGTAACAATCTAAAATGTCATTACTGTGGTAAATCAGTACCATTAAATAACAAATGTCCTAAATGTGGTGGCGAAAATGTCAAAGACTATGGTCTTGGTACTGAGAAACTAGAAGAAGAATTACATAAATTATATGACGCTAAAATAGTTAGAATGGATGTCGATACCACTAGTAAAAAAGGACAACATGAAAAAATAATTGAAGACTTTGGTAGTCATAAATATGATATCTTAATAGGTACTCAAATGATAGCTAAAGGCTTAGATTTTCCACTGGTAACTCTTGTGGGAGTAGTATCTGCTGACTCATCATTAATGGTACCAGACTTTAGAGCGGGAGAAAATACCTTCCAGTTACTTTCCCAAGTATCTGGTAGAGCGGGCCGTAGTACAAGTCCTGGTGAAGTAATAATCCAAACATATAATAAAGAACATTATAGTATCGAATTATCTTCAAGACACGACTATATAAGTTTCTATAAAGAAGAAATGCAAATGCGTAAAATGCTAAAATATTCACCATACTATTATATGACTTTAATTAGTATTACCTCTAAAGATTATAATATAGGTTTTGAAGAATCCGGTAAAATAGGAAACTATTTAAAAAGTAAATTAAACCCCAGTACCATAATATTGGGACCTACTACTGCAAGTATGTTTAAAATAAATAATATATATCATTATCAAATAATATTAAAATATCAAAAGGATAATAACCTATATGATACATTAAAATTTATTGATAGTATGTATAAAAATAATTCCAAGGTAAAAGTAGAGTTTGATTTTGATCCAATAAGGATATAAAAATCTTGCTCTTTTTTTCTTTTTACTATATAATTTAATTATGGTAGGTGATAGAGAATGAAGAAGTTATCAAATAAAGGATTTACTTTAATAGAGTTATTAGCCACAATATTAATAATAGGTTTAGTATTAGGTCTAACAACATATGGTATTATTAGTTCAGTAAAAAGTGCTAAAGATGAAGGCTCAAAATTAACATTAGCTGGTATAAAAGAAGCTGCTAGAACATATTCAAATGAATACACAGATGATACTTGGAAGGCTTCTAATAAACTTAATAATATATATTTTTGTACTACAATACAAGAACTTATTAATAAGGGTCTTTTAGATAAAAATGCTAAAAATGTTGAAGGTAATACAATAGGTTTAAATGATTATATAGCAGTAGTAAAAGATAAAACTACTAAAGTAATAAAAAAAGAATTTGTTTTAACTTTACAAGCCTTCAATGAAGATGAAGAAAAACACGAGGCACATCAATATTGTACTGGTAATATTAAACCAGAAGATATAAAGAAATTGCCTATCATTAACAAAAAAAATACATATACTGATACTATAATTGCAGAATTTACAGATGCCGAATTTAAAACTAAAGATGGTAATGTTAGTAATATTAAAAAGAGAGAATGTCTTTATGACGAAACTACCAGTGGTAATTTTACAAGCGAAGGTACAATCACTAATAAAGAGTGTAAGATTGAAGGATTAGTACAAAACAAAAACTATTATGTTAAAGTTTGTATGACATCAAAAAATGATTCACGTGCTTGTTCTACTCCAGAAATAGTTAAAACAAAAGAAGTAAAATCTCCAAGTATAAATATAAATACAAATGATAGTATTAAGATAACTTATGATGATACCAATATAATAGATGAAAATGGTAATCAAAATGGTAATCATTATTTTAAATCTGATGTTAATGCTACATCTAATAAAAATGTAAGTACTTGTAACGAAGAGGGAGAAACTTTTTCTTGTAGTAGTGATAGTACTATAAATATTACAGAAGATAAATGGTATAAAGTAGATGACAAAGAAGTTAAATTATCTTATACAAATAGTGGAGATATTACTATAGCTGCGGTAACTAGAGACAAGAGTGGTAATTATAAATCTACTGATAAAAACTATAGTTTATATAAGATTATATTTAGTAGAGGAACTGCTGATACAATTGGTGGACAAACTAATGATATTAAAAAATTGTGTTTGGTAAATAAGGATGAAACATGTACTATTACTTCTCCAATTATAAAAAAAGCAGGATATAATGTAGTTGGTTGGAACACCGATAGTAATGCTATGACAAGTACTTGGTCACAAAACACTTCAAAAAATATAAATAAGAGTGAAACATATTTTCCAATAGTAAAATTAAAGACGTATACTATAAAATATAATGCTAATGGTGGAAGTGGTGCGCCTAGTAATCAAGTAAAAGAACATAATAAAAACATAACTTTAAGTACTAGTAAACCTATTAGAACAGGATATACGTTTGTTAATTGGAATACTAGTAGTGCTGGTAATGGAACCTCATATTCTGCTGGTGCAACATATTCTGGTAATAGTGATATAACTATGTATGCTCAGTGGCGTAGAAATAGAGTAATAATAAACTTTAGTGTTAATGGTGGTACCTTGATATCTACGGCAGCATATTCAGTAGATGCAAATGGTATAGTTACTAAAAATGGTAGTAATTTACATTCAATGTATTATAATGATACTATTATGTCTACTGGATTACCTAATTATAATAATTCAAGTTATTTAAATATTATGCGAAATGGTTATGAAGGTGTAAGTGGAGCAGAATGGAAATGTTTAAGTGGAAACTGTACTAAGCAAACATATAGTCAAGATACAAATACATATAAAGCTAGTGATTTCTGTGCTGCTAGTAAAACTGATTGTACAATAACGCTTGGAGTTAATTGGACTGAAGTTAGTACAAAAACAATGTATATAAATGCTAATATTGGTTTAAATTGCCGTAGTGGTTCAGGAACAAGTTACTCTATAGTTACAGCTTATGCCTGCGGTGTACCAGTTAAAGTAAGAACTAAGCTAGTTAATGATTGGTGGTATGAGGTTGATGATAAATGCTACATGTCAAAAGGTGGAACAGGTTCAGATGGTAACTGGAAAGATTATTTGGTTGATAGTAGAAGTAAATTAACTTGTCCAACCAGTTCTGGCGGTTCTGGAGGCTCAGGCGGTGATTCTGGTGAAGGAAAATTGTTAAATTGTACTTGTAATGAAGATGCTGATTGCGGTGTTGCAGGAGGTAATTTAATTAATTTATATTGTGATACAAATATGAAGAGTGGAAAAACAGAAAAAGAAGGAAAATATATGTGTGCTTGGAAAAATAAATACAAACCAAATGTTACACATTGGTGTTGGACTCGATAAAAAGACAAATATTTAATTATAATAAAAAACTACTTAAAAAAAATTAATAGAAAGTAAGAAAACAAGTAAATATTAAAATACTTGTTTTTTTATACAAATTTTTCTTATTGTTTAAGCAAGCAAGAAATGCATTATATTTCAGTTATAAAATATCTTGCTCTTTTTTACCTTTTACTGTATAATTTAATTATGGTAGGTGATAAAGAATGAAGAAATTATCTAATAAGGGTTTTACTTTAATAGAGTTATTAGCCACAATATTAATAATAGGTTTAGTATTAGGTTTAACAACTTATGGTATTATTAGTTCAGTAGATAAGGCTAAAATTACTAGTACAACAATATCAGTAAGTGGTATAAAAGAAGCTGCTAGAACATATTCAAATGAATACACAGATGATACTTGGAAGGCTTCTAATAAATCTAATAATATATATTTTTGTACTACAATACAAGAACTTATTAATAAGGGTCTTTTAGATAAAAATGCTAAGAGTGTTGAAGGTAATAGCATAAGTTTAAATGATTATATAGCAGTAGTAAAAGATAAAACTACTAAAGTAATAAAAAAAGAATTTGTTTTAACACCACAAATTAGTGAGAATGAAACGGATAAAATAGAGGCATTTAATTATTGTACTGGTGGTAAAAAACCAGAAAATATAAAGAAACTCCCTACTATTAAAGGGGAAAAAACATATACTGATACTATAATTGCAGAATTTACTGATGCCGAGTTTAAAACTAAAGATGGTACTAGTAGTAATATAACAGAAAGGAAATGCAGCTATGCTAAGAGTAGAATTGATGGCGGAAATGCAGAATTTATAGAAAATAACAATACTACAATTAATGGTAATAAATGTAAGATTACAGGACTAGAATCAAATACGGGATATGACATAAGAGTATGTATGACATCAAGTAATGATTCAGAGGCATGTACTACAAAAAATATTAAAACACTAGATATAAAAGAACCTACTATAAGCATAAATGGTAATGATAGTATTAAGATAACTTATGATGATACCAATATAATAGATGAAAATGGTAATCAAAATGGTAATCATTATTTTAAATCTGATATTAATGCTACATCTAATAAAAATGTAAAGAAGTGTACATTAAGTACTATAACAAATAATTATGTTTGTGATAAAGAGACCAAGGAAATATCAATTAATTCTTGGTATAAAGTATCAGATAAAGAAGTAATACTTTCTTATACAGAGAATGGGGATTTTGATGTTACTGCTGAAACAAGAGATAAAAGTAATAATTCTAAGTCAAGTACAAAAAGTTTTAGTTCTTATATAACTATATTTAGTAGAGGAACTGCTGATACAATTGGTGGACAAACTAGTGATATTAAAAAGTTATGTTTAGCAGATAGAAATAAAAGTTGTACTATTACTTCTCCAATTATAAAAAAAGCAGGATATAGTGTAGTTGGTTGGAATACTAATAGTAGTGCTACAACAAGCAGTTGGAATGTAAATATTTCAAAATCTATAAATAAGAGTGAAACATATTATCCAATAACTAAATTGTCAACATATACCATAACATATAATAATAATAATGGAAGTGGATGTACATCAAAGACTGTTAATTATAATTCACAAATTGGTACTTTATGTACTCCAAAAAGGAAAGGCTATACTTTTATTGGATGGTATAACCCTGATTACAAAGACAAACCTTTAAATTATTATGCTGATACAAATCCAGATTTATATAATGCTTTTAATTATGATGCAGATAAATTATATAACCATTATTTAACATATGGTGTAAATGAAGGCCGAAGAGTAGCACAATATTTATCATCTGATACATATAACTATACAAAAAATATAACAGTCTATGCTGGCTGGAAGGCAAATAAAATTAAAATTAAATATAATGTTAATGGTGGTCAATTAAATACTAATAATTCTGCTTATAGTACAAGTGGATCATATGTAACATTAAACGGAAGTACAATAATAGAAGCATATAATTATGGTGATATGTTGGGTTCGAATGGTTTATATAATTATAATAATCCTGCATATATAAATATTGTAAGAAGTGGCTATAAAGCAGTTAGTGGTAAAGAATGGTATAATGATGCAAAAAATACATTTAATCAAGCAACTAGATATGATGTCAATGATTTATGTGATGCATCTAATTCAGATTGTGAAGTAACATTATATGTTAATTGGATTAAGGAAGATTCTATTAATGATTATAGATGTTCAGGTAGTGATTACTATTATATTACTACATGTGATTCTGCTTCAAGCGCTGATGCAAGATGTAACTACACATCAAAGAATAAACAAAGTACATCAGGCACTATTCTCAGAAATAATTTAACACAATGTCATAAAGTTACATTTTATGCTGATGGAGGTAAATTTAGTGATGGCACTACAGAATTCTTCTTTATGGCCACCGCAGGAGTAAGGTATACCTTTGATAGTAGTTATTATTTAACGAATATTACTATGCCAAGGATATCAAGAAGCGGCTGCTCACTATATGGTTGGTACTATTATCCAGAAAGTAAAGTCATTAGGCAGTGGTTTGATGTTGATAGTGATGAATACAATATTGAACTTAAGGCTAATTGGTATTGCCCTAGTAGTGGTGGTACTGGTGGTGGTGGTACTGGCGGTTCTCCCGTAAAACCATGTGGCTATTGTACTAAAGATAGTCAATGTAGTGCTAGTAATTCATGTGGTGCTGCATGCGTAAATAACCAGTGTAGAGTATATCAGCAAAAGCCAAATGGTAGTTGTACAGGAACTTATGATGCATGTAATTAGAGGTGAAATATTATGAAAAAAAAGATATTAATTATACTACTATTAGTACTAGTATTTGCAATTATTTTTGTAACTATTATTTATATTACAAATAGAAATAATATAAAAATAGAAGAACTATATGGAACATGGACACTTGAAGAAAATAAAACTATATTAGATGGAAAAGAAACTTCTAATATGGTTCCATGGAGATGTGTTATTGAATTACAAAAAAATAATAATATGAAACTTTGCCACTATAATAGTGATGATAATATCGAGTGTGGCACAGCAAATTATACATATGAAGGCGGTATCTTAAATATTAAAGATAATGATTGGTATTTAAAAGGCAAATATTATGTTACTTTAGAAGATACCAATATGCTAATATTAAAACAAGAAATTTCAAAAGAGGAACAAACTATCATTTATTATAAAAGAAGCTAAAAAATATGAATTTATTTCATATTTTTTTCTTATTACTAATATATTTAAATAGAAAGAAGAGGAAAGAATATGATTAATAAGAAAAATTTATGGTTTTTAACATTATTTAGTTTAGTATTAGTATTATCTATTTATTATGTAACAATGCCTAATGAAGTATTTGATAAAGATTTATCAAATAAAGAATCAGAAACTACAAGTACAGAAATAAAAGAATCAAGTGTAGTTGCTTCTCTTAAAGTAGAAGATGATACCACAGTTAAAGAAAAAATAAATAGCTTGAAAGAAAAAATTACTGATAAAAGTGTCAGTATCGAAGAAAAAAACAATTATTTTGAAGAATTAAAATTAATAAATAAAAATTCTTCTAAAGAAGAGACAATAGAAACTAAGATAAAAGAAATGTGCAGTTGTGATAATTTTGTTAAAATAGATGGTGATAATGTAAGAGTGGTACTCGATTCAGATGATTCTAATACCTCTAAAGCTAATGAAATAATGCGACTAGTTCAAAAAGAATTTGATAATAAAATGTATATTTCAGTAAAATTTAATTAAATTAGGTTAAAATACCTCACTTTATTTTAATATAGGAATACAATAATATGAAAAGACATTGACCACCCTATGTACAAGGGAAGTGAGGTATTTATGAGTAAAGGTATATTAACCAAAAGAGAAAAAGAAGTATTTTCGTTACTAGTGGATAATAAAAGTACGAAAGAAATAGCTGATATTTTAAATATTAGTGAGAAAACAGTTAGAAATCATATTTCTAATACTATGCAAAAACTATCTGTAAAAGGAAGAGCACAAGCGGTGGTAGAACTAATTAGGCTTGGTGAAATATCATTATAAGCACAAATTGTGCTTTTTTCTTTTTCTCATGTAATTTATTTACTAATTAACACATATATTTTACTAGGTGATAGGTTTATGTTAAAAAGAATGTCTATTAAAAAAATAATGGTATCTACTGCAGCAGTTTTACTGCTGCTAATAATATATTTAATACCAGATAATAGAAAAGAAATAGAATTAAAAAACAAAGATATTGAATATACTTATAATAATATTACTGACACAATATATTTAATAGATAAAAATGATTATGTAGCAAGAACAAATATTGTTAGTTGTAATTGTAATGATATAGATAAAGCTAAAGATCTATTAGATAGTCTTACTATTGGAGGAAAAAAATCAAATATTATTCCTAATGGCTTCAGGAGTATTATACCACCAGATACTAGTATACTTAATATAGAATTAAAAGATAAAATATTAACAATAGATTTTTCAAAAGAATTTCTTGATGTATCAGAAGTAGAAGAAGAAAAGATGATTGAATCAATAATTTATACTTTAACTAGTATCAAAGGTATAGATAAAATAATAATTAAAGTAGAAGGAAATATATTAACAAATCTTCCACATAGCAAAAAAATAATTCCTTCAGTATTAGATAGAAGTTATGGTATAAATAAAGAATATGAATTAACAACGATTAATAATATTGATTCATATACGGTATATTATGTAAATAAATATAACGATAGTAATTATTATGTACCAGTAACTAAATATATAAATAAAGAGGAAATAGAACCGGTAAAAGTAATAATTAAAGAATTAAGTAGTTCTCCAATATATGAAACAAATTTAATGAGTCATTTAAATGCCGGTGTAGTATTAAATGACTATGAATTAGAAGGTAATAATTTAAAATTAAATTTCAATGAACTATTATTAAGTGATCCAGATAGTAACAAAATACTTGAAGAAGTTATATACACAATAGGACTTTCTATGAATGATATATATAATAATTTAGAAACAGTATCTTTTTATGTTAATAATAATGAGGTATATGCTTTAACATTAAGTGATTTGAAATAAAAAATATTTTCTTTCAATTGACTAATAAACTTCAAAATGATATACTTAAATAGAAAGAGTAGGAGATATCTATGAAGGAAAATAAAAAAATTAAAATAATTGGAACTATTATTGGTATAGTACTATTTGTTATATTGATCGCAGGATTTACTTTTGCTTGGTTTACTTGGGAAAGTAGTAGAATAAATATAAGTGGTAATACAGCTTGTTTTAATATTAATTATACCGAAGGTAATTTAGTTACTGATGATATGCTACTTGTAGATGCTAATAAATTAATATCTAATAATAAGATTACAATAAAAAGAGGAATGGCTGTAACTAATTTAAGTGCTAGCAAAGATCCAAAATGCACAAAAGTAAAAGCCAAATTATCCATTCAATTAAATGCAGATTTAATACCAAGCATATATAATGCTTCGGGTAGTTGTTCTGGAGCACTAAATTATGTAGTAGCAAGTTATGATGCATCCCTATTTTCTGGAGTTGATGCAAGAACGCTAGAAAATATGACTTTTGATATTTTAGCTACAGATACTATTCCAAGTTCTGGTAGTAGAACTGTCTATGAAAAAGCACTTGCTGATGACGGTACAAGACAAGATTATCTAATAATATTTTATATAGATGGAAATAAGGCTAATGATGATATTGATAGTAAAAATATTATTGTTAAAGCTAATGTGACTGCTGTTCAAACTAATTAAAAAAAATACTAGAATAATAAACTCTAGTATTTTTTAATTACTCCAAAATAGGTGAAAAGTAAAATAAAAAAGCCTTATTTTATAAGGCTTTGATATTTAAAGTGGTGTCCTGGTGGAGATTCGAACTCCAGACCGATCGCTTAGAAGGCGATTGCTCTATCCAGCTGAGCTACCAAGACATCAGTCAATATAGATTATACAACAACATTAAAAAAATAGCAACCATTTTTTAAAAAAAATTGCAAAAATTTAATATTTAATATATAATTTAATTGTAGGTGAGTAATGAAAAAGAAAATTAATATTATATATTTACTATTTATGTTATTTTTAGTACTATTAAACTACATTACTAAGAATAGTAATATATTAAATTTAGTATTAAGCTCTAGTCTAAGTATATTACTATATAATATATTTTCAGAATTAAATATAAAAAGTACATTAGAAAAGTATAAAAATAAATATAAAATATATAAAATAACAATTATATTTATTAGTTTATTATTTATAGTATTTAGTGCATTATCATTCTTAATAGGTAGTGTTATGTCTATTAAAGGATTAAATATAATAAATGTACTTGGAGTATTATTTACTTTAACTATAATTATAATTAAAATAACAAGTATATTTCTAGAATATACAAAATATAAAAAACTGGGTAATAAACTATTAAATATATATTTATTATTACTATTATTAATAACTAGTATATCAAGTATTCTTTTATATCAAGTATTTAAATTAGATGATTATATTAAAGTATTACTGTTATACTCAGTAAATATAATGATATTTATTATAATAATGTTATTACTATATATCTTTATATTAAGAAAAAATAAAGTAAAAGTAAGAGAAAAATATAATTATAAAGAAATAATAAGAAGTATATTAGATATTAATAAAAGTATAACTATATATAATCTTATTAAAGAAGGCTATATATATACATCAATAATAATACTATATTATACTTTAATTAATAAACAATCTTAAATTAAT
>JABLTO010084978.1_pt1 | contig 13482 bp, 13 predicted proteins | sample 7160091 | NCBI WGS metagenome assembly JABLTO01 (sample SAMN14651225, study PRJNA627086) | human gut metagenome | isolation source: feces | host: Homo sapiens
AAAAGTGCTGCTAATGCGTGGAACACTTCAGTACACCAGCGAAGTCCCTCTTTGAAGCTTGGTGCTCCTGCCGGCATAATCATGAATTCCTGTACGTCTACAGTGTTTGCGGCATGAGCACCACCATTTAAAATATTCATCATTGGTACAGGAAGTCTGTTTCCATTCACTCCGCCGAGTAAACGATATAATGGAATCTGTAATGCAGTGGCAGCTGCACGAACTGCTGCAATAGAAACCGCTAAAATAGCATTTGCTCCAAGATTAGATTTATCTTTTGTGCCATCTGCCGCAAGCATTGCACCGTCTACTGCATAAATATCGGATGCATCAATCCCCTTTAATGCTTCATTGATTGTTGTATTAATATTTCCTACAGCTTTAGAAACTCCTTTGCCTCCAAATCTGTCTTTATTTCCATCTCTAAGCTCCAATGCTTCGAACTCTCCAGTAGAAGCACCACTCGGGGCTGCTCCACGCCCAACAGTTCCGTCTGCTAAATATACTTCTGCCTCAACTGTTGGATTTCCTCTGGAATCAATAATCTCTCTGCCTACTACTTTTTCAATTTCTAAATGTAACATCTTTTACGTCAATCCTTTCCCATGGATCTCCCTCGTCCCGGCTCAATGGGACGAAAAGAGCATCACATGAATTATCTCCCATTTTAGTTAGGGATTACTAACTGATGTAAGAATATCATAACTATCTAGGAAAAGTCAACATTTTTATATGAGAATTATTCTCACACAAAAAATAATCTATCTTTTTTACAAACTTTATAACAATTTCATACAATAGCGCATTTGCCCCAGCCAATCCACAGTCCTCAAAAAGAGAAAACAGACTATATTTGTGGCCTCGGAGCAAAGGTTGGATGCGAGCGTATAAGCGAACATTCAACCTGCCGCGACTAAAGTCACAAATATAGTCTGTTTCTTTTTCTGAGGGCGTCTTCCCCTTGCCTGTGAATCAAATCACTTCATGATTCAGCCATTTCCGGCTTCTAAAGCGAATCGTAAAGATTATATTTCGAACACCCCAGTCCACAAACATACCAATCCATACCGCCATCGGACCCATATGATAGGCTCTTGCAAGGAAAATAACAAGGCTTACTCTGCAAAACCACATACATAGCACAGAAACTGTCATAGAAAACTTTACATCCCCTGCCGCACGTAATCCATATGCCGGAATAAATGCCATGATCCAGATAAGCGGCTTTACAATACTAATCCACGTTACCATGTAGATACATAACTTTGCGCTTTCCGGTTCCATTCCTCCAAAGTAGGTAATTGGCCGTACCAGGAGATAAAAAATCAGACAGGATACCGCCAGAGTTATTTCTGCAATAATACAAAGTTTCTTTATATAATAGACGGCTTCTTCCTTTCTTCCCGCTCCTAATGTTTCTCCTACAACAGTCATCAGTCCAATACCGATACCTATAGCAAGAATACCATTTAAGTTCTCGATAACATTCGTCATTCCCTGTGCTGCAATCGCCGCCGTTCCCATCAGTGAAACGGTAGACTGAATTGCCAGCTTCCCAAACTGAAACATGCTGTTTTCAATTCCCGAAGGAATTCCAATATTTAAAATCTTCTTAATCTCTCTCCAGTTTGGACGAATCGAAAAATAATTTCTGAATGGAATTTCCAGGGATGGGTTTCTAAGTTTCCACAATACGATACTCATACTAAAAAAACGAGAACCGGCTGTCGCAATCGCGGAACTGGCAACGCCCCAATGAAATACCCACACAAAAATTACATCTAAAAATGCATTCAAAAAGTTAGATACAATGGAAATCTGCATCGGAAACTTACTATTATTCTGTGCCCGCAAAATGCATGCCCCATCGTTATAAAGTGCGATAAACGGATATGATAGCACAGAGTAAAAGAAATATTGTTTTGCGCCTGCCATAACATCCTTTTCTACTTTTCCAAAAATCAGATTTAAAATCTGCTGATTAAATACAAGACAGATTGCTCCGATTATCAGAGATAACATCAGAGTTACAAATACAAGCTGCCTTGCCGCTTCCTTCGCATGATCTTTACTTTTACATCCAAGATAATGTGAGCAGACAACTGTTCCGCCGGAAGCGAGCGCAAAAAACGCCTGTACAATCAATATATTAATAGAGTCAACCAGAGATACCGCAGAAATCGCTGCGGAACCAAGATTGCTGACAACTAATGTATCAATCGTTCCCATAAAAGAGTTCAAAAGCTGGTCTAACGCCAATGGAATGAGCAGTGCCGCTAACTTTTTGTTACTATATAGCCTTTCGGGCACCTGTTTTTTTGTTTTATTAATTCTGTCATTTATGTGATATTCCTTTATTATTTCCTTTCATTATTTTTCTTTATTTATTATTGTTGGTTTTATATATAAACTACTCCAACTTAATTTAAACTAGAGCGTGTTTGAAAAATGCTTTCTGTAAAGAGGGTTGTGAAGGTTGTGTATATCTACAATTTATTATGTAAAATTCCTGTTTACCCTCTGATTTATCTTATCAAATCCATCCAAAATGTTCACAAGCCTTTTTAATTCCATCGTTCACATTTGTATCTGTCACATAATCAGCCTTTTCTTTCAGCGCCTGGCATCCATTTCCCATAGCGATGGAAAGCCAGTCGGAATGAAACATATCCATATCGTTATAATCATCGCCAAATACAACGACATCCTTTTTATCTGCCTCCAAATATTCCATCATATTTAAGATACCACCTCGTTTATTATCTGGCTGAAACATCAGATATTCCGGCTCAAAACGGAGATGGCCTACAAGGCTTTTCATTGTAAGGCGTTCTTCTTCCTCAGCCGGGATTGCCACATATACCTTATAATAATTCTCCACAGCATAAATGTCTAACGTATCGTCAATAATATATCTTGTCGGCTCTTTTCTTTTTCCTACCTGCTCTAAAAATAAGGTATCCCTCATATAAACATCTTTTGTATCATCCATGACAAGACACCAGCCATAGCCAAGTTTATCTGCCTCCTCAATAATGCGAATGCAGTTTTCTTTTTCCAGAGGAATATTCATCACTAATTCTTCATCAATTACCAATCCATTTCCTCCATTGCAGACCATATTTTTAAAACCATTTGCCTTTGTAAACTTTTCTGCCTTATAATGTGCTCTTCCAGTTGCGATTGCCACAAAATGCCCGTTCTCTTCTAATCGCTGTAACGCTTCTTTTGCGCTTGGAACAATCCCTCCCGTTGCGCGGTTTGTCAACGTTCCATCAATATCAAAAAATAAATATTTCTTCTCCATATCTTTCCTCCTCTTTTTCCTGTATCTTCTTATATATATCTTCCTACTTCACAAAGCAAATAATAGATTTGTGTACATACTATATAATGACATATACATTTTTATCTATTTCAAGTTGCAAGCCAGTATAGCCCTTCATTATACTGCGATACAAAAAGGGATGCAAGCTTTCCTGCACCCCTCTCCTTGTTCTTTTTCCCATTCAATTTTCTATTCAAATGGGTAAATCATTCCCCACTGTTTTCTAATGTCTGTCAATACACTCATAACATCACGGCTGTAAGTCAGATATTCTTCACTTCCGCCATTTAAGACATAGTTCTGCATATCTTCTACTTCATAATCCAGTGCATAGGCTGCCTCTCCTGCCTCAATTGTCTCTGTATGACCATCATTAGTATAAACAATAGTTGCCTTATCTCCTCTTGGATAATTATAAATCTCAATAAATCCGTCCTCACAGGCAACAACACCCCTTTTTGGCTGTTTCGCACGCATCGTAAGTGCCATAACTGCCATCTGACCGTCTGGATTTCTAAGAATGATTCCTGAAGTCTCATCTACACCTGTCTCAAAATAATTTGCCGTTGTGAGAATGGTATCTGGTTTACTCTTCATGAAAAATCTCGCAAAACTTGTCGCATATACACCGATATCTAATAAGGCTCCACCTGCTAATTCTTTGGAGAAAAAGCGATTTGTCACATCGTATTCCTTGCAACTTCCAAAGTTTACCTGAATCATTTTTACAGGACCAAGCTTTCCGCTGTCCACGATTTCTTTCATCTTTTTAAATACAGGCATATGATATAATGTCATGCCGTCACAAATGACAAGATTCTTTTCTTTGGCAAGCTTTACTGCTTCTTCAAGCTGTGTATCATTTACTGTAATTGCCTTTTCACAAAAAACGTTCTTTCCACTCTGCAACGCCTTCATTAAGAATTCATAATGGGAATTATGCGGGGTTGCAATATAAACAATATCAATATTTTTATCGGCGAGCATTTCATCTGCACTGCCGTAAGCATTTTTTACATCAAATTCTTCTGCATATTTTTTTGCGCTTTCCATACTTGTCGCACAGCAGGCATAAATCTCGCCATTGACACGTTTTAAAGCCTCACCCATCTCATGGGCGATCCAGCCTGTTCCAAGCATTCCCCAGTTTAATTTTTTCATTATATGTTCGACTTCCTTTCTGCTAATTTAGATTCCTTATAGCTTACTCATTTACTTTAAACTGCAAGCGACGCAAATTCTTTCCTGCTTCTATTTTTTTGTTATCCTGAATTATAGCGTGTTTGAAAAATACTTTCTGTAAATTACACATACAGATTATTAAATACTTTTTCAAACACTCTCTACTCTTAATATCTCATTATTTTTCGATGACTTTTACTTCATCCCCGCACACACGAAGAGCAAATGCTACCACATCAATAAATAATGCTGTCTCCACCACTCCAGTAAGCTGCTTTAACTTCTGATGAAGTTCTTCTGGTTTTCCTGCAAATGCGGCTACATTAGAAAAATCAGTATCCATTATATAATTTCCATTATCACTAATAACAAAACCCGCTTTGGCACCACTTTTTCGCATTACTGCCTTTCCACCAAGCTTTTCTATCTGTGCCTGCACATAGTTTCTGCTCTGTGGAATCACTTCTAATGTCACAGAATCTTTTAACGGTAATGTATCATAAAACTTAGATTCATCAATTAACAAAACATATTTTTCTGCCATGGATGCAATAATTTTTTCCTTTGTATGAATCGCGCCATTCGCTTTCAGCGCATTTAACTCTTTATCAAGCTCATCACAACCATCGAAAGCAATGTTGATATGAGCTGTCATTTCCAGTGATAATACCATAAGTCCTAAGTTTTTACAAAGTTCTGCTGTATCATCAGATGGAGTTACTACCGTTATTTTTCTCTCCTCTTTGGCAAGATACTCTGCTAAATATCCTATGGTAGAACCACCGCCAAGTCCGATACACATGCCGTCTTTTATATATTTTAGTGCTTCTTTGGCACATAATTGTTTCATGTTCATTATTCTGTCTCCTTTTTCTGTCACCTGTTTTAAAGCATGTTTTATTTATTTTCTCATTTATTCTTTATCCATAAATCGTAACGCTTCATATTATATAGAATAAATTTTCAAAAAAATAGTTTTCTATATATTATATCTTTTAATGCTTTCCCTTTTTTTCTTCCACGTTTTCTGGTAGCGGTTTCTTTAAGAAAGAAAGAATCAAACATCCAACGAGTGCACCAATGAAGATTGCTATCGCGTACATCAATGGATTTCCGATTGTTGGAAGAACGAAGATTCCACCGTGTGGTGCACGAAGTGTACAGTTAAATGCCATAGATAATCCGCCGGCTGTTGCAGAACCGATAATACAGGAAGGAATAACTCTTAATGGGTCTTTTGCTTTAAATCTACAAGATAATCAATCGTCTCCTCTTTTGACTGCATATCGACTTGCAGTGCAATACTGCTTTTTCGTAGTAACTCAGTGATTCTCATAACATTCTCCCCTTTAACTTGGAGCGTATTTGTCTTAAACACACTCTGGAATCTTTTTGCTTTCTTTTCACAAATTTTAAGAAAATTTTTTTCTTTTATTGTTTTATTTGTGAAAATTTATTTCGTATCTGTACTTTATCATGATATATTATTTTCGTAAATATATTTTTTATGAAAATTATTTCAATCAGCGATATGCACAAAAAAAGAGCGAAATTTTTGACGATAATTACAATCAATAATTTCACTCCAGAGTATGTCTGAAAAATAATCTAGCCATCAGGGGCTGTTAGGCTATTGTTTCAGGATAAAACAAAAATAAAAACCCAGAGAGATTCTATATATAAATCTGCACTATTTGAAGAACAAGGAGAGATTATGTCCAAGGGAAGAAGACATTTTTTGTCTTACTGACCTAGACACAATCCAACGAAGTACTTCAACTAGTATGAATTTATATATAGAGTCTCTCTGGGTTTTTCAATAACCTAAAGCTGAAACAATAGCACGAAAGCCCATAGTTACAGCTTTGTAAACGCTATCGCCTGTTCATGACGCACAATGCTCTTATAAGCGTCTTTTCTCATAGAGGTTAGGAAAAGATATAAAATCTCTATCACGGTTGTCGCAGATACTCTGGAAAAACAATACCCGTCAAGAAATAATTTTTCACGGGTCGCTGTTGTAATATGATAATCACTAAGCTGCGCTGCGCTGGACTTCTCGCTGTTCGTTATGGAAAGCGTTGTTGCCCCCGCACTCTTTGCTGCCTCTAACGCTCGAAGCACCGCTGTTGACTCCCCGGAGTTTGAAATCGCAATCACAACATCCTCTGCTGTCATATTATAGGTGTATCCTATCTGTGTCTCCCAAATAGTCCCGGATACCGCAGGAATCCCTATCTGATTTAACTTAAAGGCCCCGTCAATTGCCACAGGAATCGTATTTCCTACTGCAAAAAACTGTACGGTTCTTGCCATATTTAACTTATTTAAAATTTCGGAAAGCTGTTTTGCATCCATCATCGAAACGGTCTGTGTGATTTCTGTCACCTTATTCGCTAAAATATTTTTTAGTGACTGCTCAATATCATTCACAGAAATATGATTCGAAACTTCTTCCTCCTCTATTCCCTTCTCTGATATTTCTTTTGCCAGCGTAATCTTTAAATGATGAAATCCTTTCATATTTATCTTTTTACAAAAGCGGGAAACCGATGCATCGCTGACTCCACATGCCTGTGCCAGCTCCCCGACCGTCATGTCCACAACTTCTGCTGTATGCTGTATAATATAAGTACCAATCTTTCGTTCCGATTCAAAAAAACTGTCCAAAGAAGCACATATAATATCTAAAACTGATTTTTCCATATGATTTTACTGCCTTTCTCTTCTTTTACCTAGAGCGTGTATGAAAAAGGCTCTGGCTTTATCACTATATCACACGCAAAAAAGAGACGCAAGTAAGGCACTAACAAACAGATAACGAAAGCTAACTTACTACTCTACAAAATGTACTCTTTCTTTTTCATAGTGATTCTGCTGATTCTTTATCTGTACCGGATAGCCACATGGAATAATCGCAAATGCTTCTAACTCTTCCGGAATAGAAATCACTTCTCTTACTTTATCCATTCTGTCTCGGAGAGGTGCAATTCCAAGCCATACTGCGCCAAGTCCTAATTCATCTGCTTCTAATAACAGATTCTCTACAGATGCACTTAAATCAATCGGTGCATATTCTGGCATACGACATTCTTTGCGGTAACATGCCACAAATGCCATCGGTGCATTCGCCGTACATCCGGCATAAGGACTTGTCTGTGCAAGTTCTTTTAATTTATCCGCATTTGTCACAACATAATATTCTTCTGTGTAATCTCCGGAATCGCCCGTTCCAACATGGAAAAACGGTTATTTCCCTGTTGAATATTCCATAAAATGCGAAGCTTCCACTTTCCACCAATGATATCATGTGCAAGATCAAGGACACATCGATATTCTTTTTTTAATTCTCCCATTGTTACATTACTTCTTTCTTTTTCCCAATAAAATCTTCAGCAAAATAAGTGCCGCAACAAGTGCCACTATCATAACGAAAAGTATAATAGAATCCACTCGAATATTTTCTTTTTTGGGGGAATGTGTTACCTCTTTAAAAGATGTATTGGCTGTTGTATCCAAAGTTTGTTCTGAACTTTTTTCTGTTCTTTTTACTTTTTCTGTCGCATCTTTCTTCCCTTGGGCAGTAATACTTTCCGTGGTTTGTTCCGTCTGACCATTGTTTGTGGTTGTCTTATCTGTACCAGAATCTGTTTCTTTATTGTCTTTTTGAGAAGATGGATAATACGTTTTATAACTAATTTTATTATGCGCGCTGTTTCCATCGACAATATGAACAATCTTTTCTTTATAATTTTCTAATGGACTTTCTGCTTTCTTCCCATCTTCTGTGGTCAGCTGATAATATCTTGCAATCCCTTTTGCGTCTGCTTCTGCCAATACTTTTAACTTTGCATCACTGCTTAAATAGTTTTCAAAATCTGAATCATCATCTACAAAAGCGTGCTCTACTAAAACGGTAGGAATATCTTTTAATACACCTCCGCGGATGATCGCATAATAGTCTGCCAGTTCTCCATTCTCATATTTCTCATTGGCCTCAGAGTCCCGTAATAAAATACCCTGATTCTCTATCCCAAGTGCTTCTAACTCGTTTAAAATATTACATGCAAGTTTTTGTTCCTCATCTGCAAGTTCCTGCTTATAGCCATCTTTTGCTGCAAGAACTGTACAGCCACTATCATAAGCCGCGCAGTCTCCTGTTGCATTATTATGAATACTCACCATAAGATCTGCATTCTTATCCACGCTATATTGCGTGCGGTCAGTAAGACTCACATCATAGTCACCATCTCTTGTTAAAGATACGGTGACTCCTTTATACTTTTCTAATGTCTCTTTTAAATACTGCGCGATTTTTAAATTCAAAGTCTTTTCTTCTACCGTCCCTCTCTGTGTCCCGGACTGGATGCCTCCGTGTCCGGGATCAATGACGATGGTCAAGTCTTTTTTTGATGATGCCTGCACTGTATTTAGAGGAAGAGGAAGTATCATTGTAAAAAGCAGAATACTATGCAGAAAAAAACAGGAAAAATTCTTTATTCTTATTATTTTTTTCATTTGATTCCTCTGGTTTTAATAGTCAGTTGACTTGAATTCTGCGCATGTTCGTATATCTTTATCATCCGAATGACCACTAAAAGAACATCCTCTGTAAATAGAGTCCATAAGATAATCCTCCTGATTTTTATCGTTATGAATATCTGTATCATAATAAATATATTTTAAAATATAATCATATGTTCCATCATTTTTTACAATAAAGTAAAAAGAGGTGTTCGTACCTGAAGCCACATTGCCCGCCATGACTCTGTAATCTTTATCTTCTTTCGGATATGTATATGTTATGTTATACCCTGAATCATATTCTACAGCATTATAAAAATCCAGTACTTTATCTTTCGCATTCCCCGGATTTTTTTCCCTGTATACCTCTAAAGTTGTCGCTCCATCCGCTGAGGCAAAATGAAATGATGTCTTGTCATCATTTACACTTCCTGAATAAAATTCATATTTAGGATAATAAAAACTAAAGCCTTTTCCCTCTGCCAGACAAAAATCACTTTTTTTCTGACATGAATATTCATCTCTTACTTCATTATTTGTATATGGAAGTTTTTCTTCTGATTTTGCCTCCGTCGTCGCTTCCGTCACTTCTTCCGTTGTTGCCTCTGTTGTAGCCTGTGTCATTTTCTGTGTTGTGACAGCTGCCTTTTGATCTGCCTGCGTTACTTTTGCGTCTTGTGAAGCATTGTTAGCGTTCATCCGCCATATAAACATACCGATTCCAATAATAAGAATGAGAATCGTCGCCATCAAAATACCAATAACCGCATTATTTGATTTATTGTTGTTTTGTGTTCCGTAGTTTTGGCTGTAATCCGCATTTGGATTATATGGACTTTGATTATATCCATTCTGGCTATAATTCTGACTATAATTTTGGCTATAGTTTTGACTGTAGTTCTGACTATAATTTGAATTACTACCCTGACTGTAACCATTTTGATTATAGGAAGCATTTGCATACACATTTGGATCGTATACAGTCTGGTTTGGTGATGCTACTGCATCATAATTTATATTACTGCCATCCCCATATAAGTCATCACAAAACTCTGCAATACTTTGGTAACGATCTCTTTGGAAAACGGCCATACCTTTCATTAATGCGTATTCTACCCACGGTGGAATTGGAATACCAAGCTGTGATGGCCTTTGCAGCGTATCTCCTTGCATTCTCTGTAAAGATTCTACTGGAGTAATGCCGGTAATACATTTGTACATTGTCGCACAAAGGGCATAAATATCCGTCCACGGCCCCTGTACGCCATGTGTACGATACTGCTCCTCTGGGGCATAACCATGTTTTAATACAATAGAAAGACTCTTTTCACCAAATTCTGTGTAAGCTCGTGCTGCACCAAAGTCCATTAACTTTACGCCGCCATTCTCTAACAGCATTATGTTGTCCGGGCTGATATCACGATGAATCAGTCCCACATTATGTACTTCATCTAATGCTTCCATTAAAGGTGCCATAAGATCTAAAATTTCTGCTGGTGTAAGTAATCCCTGTGTGTCAATGTACTGCTTTAATGTAATTCCATCCAGGAATTCCATAACGATATATGCGGTATTATTTGTCTCAAAAAAGTCTGTTACACTTACAACACCTTCCTGTCTGTTAAAACGTGCAAGCGTTCTCGCCTCACTTAAAAACTTTTCCTTTCCTTTTTGAAACATTTCCGTGTATTTTGACTGGGATACGGTAAGTTCTTCACTATATGTTGTATTCCTGGTCACAAATCCCTGTGGATAGTACTCTTTTATGGCAACTTCTACATCAAGAGTCTTATCATGTCCTCTGTAGGTGATTCCAAATCCACCTTCACCAAGAACGCCCTCTATGACGTAACGGCTGCCTAATGTTCTTCCATTTTTCAGGAGATGAACACTGTTTTCTTCCATAAACTTTCCCTCATTTCTCTCTCAATCTGTACTTTGCATCTGCATAAGATTATAAAAATTATATCATAAATCAATATTTTTTAGTAGAAACTTTTCTGCTTATTTCACTTTAACGGCTTTTGCATGACTCCATACGCTGTAGATTTTCGTACCATTTACTTTTTTATATGTTCTTACGAATATGCCTTAATATAAAAAGAATACCAGAGCTATATGTTTTCTACTCTGGTATCCCTCTTCCTATTTAGTTTACGAGATTCCAGTTATTGATGCTGTCCCCGCCGCCAGAAGATTTCTTTTTACTGCCGGATGATTTCCTGCTCGAACTACTGGAGCTGCCTGAACGTCTATAAGACTTCCTGCCTGAGCTGCTGCTTCCTGAAGAAGAACTAGAGCTGCTTGGACGATAAACTGGCTCTGGTTCTGGCTCTTTTCCAAGACTTATCACGACTTTTACTGTCGTATTCTTATCAACGGTTTTACCAGAAGCAATGGACTGGCTGATTATTTTCCCTTCTTCTACACTACTACTGTATGTACGAGAAGAATCGACTTTTAATTTTGCCTTTTTCAAAGCTTTTTGTGCTTCTTCTAACGTTTCGCCCTCTACTTTTGGAACTTTAACCTGCTCAACACCTTTGCTGATTACTACAGAGATTGTATTGCCCTCTTCTATCTTCTCTCCAGCCTTTTTATCTTGAGAAATAACCTTTCCTTTTGCAACTTTATCTGACCATTTTCTATCTGAAACTTTCATAATAAGCTTCGCATTAGTAATCGTTTCTTTAGCCTTCGCTTTTTTCTTACCAGCTACATCAGGAATGGTAACCAGTGCTCCCTTGCTGACAGTTACCCGGATGGTATCTCCCTTTTTTAAAATAGTTCCTGCCTTAATATCCTGTGAAATAATATTTCCTTTTTTTACAGTATCAGAATAAGCCTGATCAAGTTCTACTAAAACAAGAGAGTCATCATCTCCGGCCGCTTCTGCTTTTGCACTGTCAAAACTTTTATTTACGAGATTTGGAACTTCTCTTTCAAGAGATTTCTGGTAAAAATGATAGCCAGCGCCTGCAATAAGGAAGCACAAAATTACTGCAATAAGGAGACCTTTTTTTGAACGCTTTTTTTGCGTCTGTTTTGAGGAATCCTGAGAATTCTTTTGGGAATCTGTCTCTCCCTCAGGCTCCTTTTGCATCTTAACTTTTGTATTTTCCTTTGTCTCTTCTTCAAAAGACTGTTCTGCTTCCACTGTGTTATGCTCTTTTAGGCTTTCTGGCTGGGTATCTCCCTTAAAAATCTCTGAATTTTTCTGTACACGCTCTTTCTCTAAATCTTCTACCGAATCTTTTTCTTTTTTTAAAGCTTCTGACTCCTCTTCAAAGATTTCCTGACTTTCCTTAGAAGTTTCTGACTCTCTTTTAGAAGTTTCCTGACTTTCTGACGAACTCTTTTCTAAAGTTTCCGCTGGCTCCACTTCCGTTTCTTTCTGGCTTTCTTCTAAGGATTCTTCCTCTTCCATATAGTCTTTATAGAGATCCTCGCAGAGATCCTTTAAGTTCTGATAACGGTCTTTGGGTGCGATGCTCATTCCCTTTAACAGTGTTTTTTCTATCTGTGGGGAAATGTCCACACCAAGTTCTGATGGCTTTTTAAGCTCATCTTCCATCACTCTTTGAATCGAATCTTCCGGCGTCTTTCCGGTGATACATTTGTAAATAGTCGCACACAGCGCATAAATATCTGTCCACGGTCCCTGTACTCCCCGGCTCTGATACTGTTCTGCCGGTGCATATCCCGGTTTTAACACGATGGAAAGACTTTTTTCACCAAATTCTGTATAGTCTCTGGCAGCTCCAAAGTCCATCAGTTTTACACTGCCATCTTTTAAAACCATGATATTATCTGGGCTGATATCCCTGTGAATCAGCCCAGATTGATGGACATCGTCTAAAGATTCTAACAAAGGAGCAAGAAGTCCCATCAGTTCATCCACTGGAATCTGACGATTTCCCTTTAAATATTCTTTTAAAGTAATTCCGTCAAGATATTCCATTACAATGTATGCTGTATTATTCGCCTCAAAAAAATCAGTTACATTGACGATTCCCTGATCGCCATTAAACTTGGCCATCACACGGGCTTCACCAATAAATCGTTTTTTTCCTGCTAAAAAGGCCTCATCCTGCTTCGCGTAAGTTACGGTAACATTATCGGTATATTCGTTGTTTCTCGTAACAATTCCCTGCGGGAAAAATTCTTTTATAGCAACTTCGTTACCAAATAAGTCATCCACACCATAATAAGTGATACCAAAACCGCCCTCACCCAAAACAGACGTTATAATATAGCGTCCATTTAACTTTGTTTCTTTTTTTAGATAATGAAGGTCTCTTTCATCCAATGTTTTCTTCCTTCGCCTTTCTAACTAGAGCATATTTCAAACACGCTCTAGAGCGTGTTTGAAAAACATTTTAAGTTGTTCATTTTAACCAAATTAATATTGAGGCGATGCATATAAATGCTGCAAAAGTGGATGCTAA
>JABLTO010052512.1_pt1 | contig 13473 bp, 12 predicted proteins | sample 7160091 | NCBI WGS metagenome assembly JABLTO01 (sample SAMN14651225, study PRJNA627086) | human gut metagenome | isolation source: feces | host: Homo sapiens
CCTGGGCGGCAAAGTGCTCGGATTTGCGGATGCATCCAATTAGTTTTCCTCCGGAATATCCCCATCTGCACCGATGTCGAGCATATTCATCGTCCTGCGCTTCAACCGCGCTTTCTCAGACGCTTCCAGAATAAAGTTTTTGATATTTTTTGCATTTTTGATATGGGTCAGATACAGCTCCGGATTTGTCGTATCGCCGGTGTAGCACTTTACAGTACCAAGTCCGAACATCCGCTCCCCCAGCGTCCGGATCAGTTCTACGTCCTGTACTTTATATATGTAGCAGTCGTTCTCCCGCTTGTTAATAAATCCCTCTTCCACAGTGATCAGCTCTTCTGTAACCATGTAGGTTGTAAAGGTAAAGGGAAGTCCAAAAAATCCCCATCTTTTCTTTTCCCGAAATTCCATGCTATTTCCTCCTTTTGCATCTGGTGGATTCGATACAGTTCATCGCGCCATTCGAGCATTCCACAGCTTTGCGAACAGTTCACCGCGCCATTCGCAAAAGCGCATCTTCGATGCTTCCCGCTGCTTCGCAGCTCTTTTTGCTCATGAAGCGGCGCTCCCTTCGTGGCATTCTGCAAACAGATTTTCATGCAAGCATGAAATCTGCTCACAGAATGCCACGAGTGAACTGTAGTATCATTATACGCCATCGCGGTATTTTTTTCAATTCTTCCTTGCATTCAAAATATCCCTATGCTATACTTGTCCAAGCAAAATGAAACCCAAAGGAGGAAGCGCGATGACCATGCAGTCTGTCATGTTTTATTTTCAACAGTTCTGTTTATTCGGAAGTTCGTTTTTTTCTTTTCTTTGTCAGATTATTTCCGGCAGAGGACATGGATTTCATTTTTTTGAAAAGAAATACAGGCATTTTGTTTCAAATCGAAGGGAGTTTGATTCTCTTCGATTTTATTATGTCTGAAACTCAACTGTTCAAGGAGGATTATCATTCATGAGACACCTGATGAACCCACTGGATTTTTCTGTGGAAGAGCTGGATCAGCTCTTTGATCTTGCCAACGACATCGAGAAACACCCCGACAAATATGCCCATACCTGCGAGGGCAAAAAGCTGGCGACCTGTTTCTACGAGCCGAGCACCAGAACCCGTTTAAGCTTTGAAGCCGCTATGATGAACCTGGGCGGCAAAGTGCTCGGATTTGCGGATGCATCCAATTCCTCCGCTTCCAAAGGCGAAAGTGTTTCCGACACGATCCGCGTCGTTTCCTGCTATGCCGATATCTGCGCAATGCGCCATCCCAAAGAGGGTGCTCCGATCGTTGCCGCTGAGAAATCCCGCATTCCCGTCATCAATGCCGGTGACGGCGGTCATCAGCATCCGACCCAGACCTATGCCGATCTGCTGACCATCCGTTCCTTAAAGGGGCATTTAAACAACCTGACCATCGGTCTGTGCGGCGACTTAAAATTCGGTCGTACCGTGCACTCCTTAGTCAACGCGCTCTCCCGCTACGACAACCTCCGGTTCATCTTCATTTCCCCGACCGAGCTGCGGGTTCCGGATTATATCACAGAGATGCTGCGTGAAAAAAATATTCCCTATGAAGAAGTCATCCGTCTGGAAGACAAACTGCCCGAGCTGGACGTCCTTTACATGACCCGCGTTCAGAAAGAGCGCTTCTTCAACGAAGAGGATTATGTCCGCCTGAAGGATTTCTATATCCTGACTGCGAAAAAGATGAATCTCGCACCGCCCGACATGCTGGTGCTGCACCCCCTCCCCAGAGTTAACGAAATCTCTGTCGATGTGGATGACGACCCGAGAGCCGTTTATTTCAAACAGGCGCAGTACGCGGTCTATGTCCGGATGGCGCTGATTCTGACCCTCTTAAATATTCATGTGGACTGAGAAAAAGGAGATTTCTTATGTTAAACGTAGGTAAAATTGAAGAAGGCTTTGTACTCGACCATATTCAGGCAGGCATGGCAATGTCCATCTATCACCATCTGCAACTCGATAAGCTCGACTGCACCGTTGCGATCATCAAAAACGCGCGCAGCGGCAAAATGGGCAAAAAGGACATTCTGAAAGTAGAATGCGATGTCAACATGCTCGACCTCGACGTTCTCGGCTTTATCGACCATAACATCACCGTCAATGTCATCAAAAGCGGGGATATCGTCGAAAAGAAGGAATTAAAGCTTCCCAAACAGATCAAAAACGTCATTCGCTGCAAAAATCCCCGCTGTATTACCTCGATCGAGCAGGAGCTGCCGCAGATCTTCGTCCTCGCTGACCCGAACAAGGAAGTTTATCGCTGCAAATACTGTGAAGAAAAATTTGACAAACAAAATCTTTAATGCTTAAAATAGGGGGTAGTATACAAAGGAGAATCCCATCATGTCCTTTTTTGATGAAATTAAAACAGAAATCCAGACAGAGCAGAACCAGAAGTCAAATTTGGCAGAGCAGGCGTCTGCCGCCCAGGCTTCGCAGGCTGCTTCTGAACCTGCCCCCACAGCTCCCGTTTTGCCGGAACGCATGTCGGAATTCGTTCAGGAAGAATTAAAGACCTTGCAGGGAATCATCCGTCAGGATGCCCGCAGCGGGAAATACCAGACCGTCGGCGGCAAGCATCTTTTTGATGGAACCCGCCTCTGGCACGAGGGCGACTACCGTCAGGGAACTGCTCTGCTTGCAAACTTTTATCCGTTTCTGTCCCGCGACCGGATGCAGGAAAAGGAAATCCTGACGCAGAGCAAACGCCTCTTTTTCGGTTACCGCTACGAGGTACGCTATACGCTTTCCAAAGACGGCGCCTTTTATTTCAATTATTTTAGAGAAGAAATGAAAAAACAGGGCTTTGTCATCAGCGACCTGTCCGTTTCCTTAAAAGACGGCAGCTTTGCACCGCTCCCGTTTACAACAAGCGGCACCGTCCGGTATGATTTCGAGCTCGAGCATTATCTTTCCGATTATCCGAAGCTCTATTATACCTGGCACCTGGAAGTTGTGTAAAAAAGAATGTGCCCTGGCACATTCTCGCGCCGAGGCGCGGTTGCCTCAGCAACCATCTACCCTTGCGCCGAGTGCGCATCCTCGCGAAGCGTGCATTCTATTGTCATGAACAATTGCCCCCGGCAACAGAGAACCAAAATCCTCTGCTGCCGGGGGCATCCTTTTATCCCAGCGCCACATCCAGCACCATCATCAGTACAAATCCGACCGCAAATCCAACCGTTCCCAGATTCGAATGCTCGCCCTCCGAGGCTTCCGGAATCAGCTCTTCTACGACAACATAGAGCATCGCGCCCGCCGCAAATGACAACAGATACGGCAAAAACGGATCGATCACGCTGGCGAGTGCGATGGTCAGCGCCGCACCGACCGGCTCTACCGCTCCCGAAAGCGTTCCGTACAGAAACGCCTTTTTGCGGCTCATCTGTCCTTCGCTCTTTAACGGCATCGAAATGATTGCACCCTCCGGGAAGTTCTGGATCGCAATTCCGATCGCCAGTGAAAACGCTCCGGCGGCGGTAATCCCGGTGCTGCCCGAAAGCATGCCCGCGAACACGACGCCGACCGCCATGCCCTCCGGAATGTTATGCAGTGTCACCGCAAGGACAAGCATCGTCGTCTTTTTCAGGGAGGTTTTTGGTCCCTCCGCTTCCTGTGTACCAAGGTGCAGATGCGGGATAACGCGGTCCATCCCCAGTAAAAACGCCATGCCCAAAAGCATGCCAGCTGCCGCCGGTACAAATGCAAGCCGTCCCATTCCCGCCGTCATATCCATCGACGGAATCAAAAGTGACCAGACAGACGCCGCTACCATGACGCCGGATGCAAAGCCCAGCAGCCCTTTCTGCAGCAGCTCGTTGAGTTTGTCTTTCAGAAAAAATACACATGCCGAGCCGAGCGTCGTCCCGGCAAGCGGAATCATCAATCCCCAAAAAACTGTCATGCTTCCTCCCATTTCTGCGCACCCTGTTATTATTCCTGACAATAGAATGCTCGCAGAGCATGCATTTTATTTTTTTTCTCTTTTCTTATATTCCACAGCGGATTTCTTCAGTTCTTCCAATGCTTCGGAGAACTTCTTCGAAACCATGCCCGGGTTGCCGCGCAGCATATCGCGTTTTGTGAAATCCTTCAGGAAAGAGGCCAGCTCCGGACGCTGTAGGTTCACACCAAATTTTGAACGCAGGTCGAACAGCTCTTCCCGGTTGACATTCAATCTTCCGCTGGGCAACAGCTCCTTTGCACGCTCGAAACGCTTTTCGATACCGCTTACCAGCTCATCACGGCGCTGTACAAAGCCAGCCCTGGTGCTCTCGACACTCTGGTTCCACTCTTTTTTGCGGTTTTCCCAGTTTTCTTCGGAAACCGCCAGAATCACATCCAGACGCCTCTGCATCTTTTCCAGTTCGTCCTTGGCCTGCTCCATCCGAACCAGTACATCGCGCAAATCCAGGGCTGCCTTGAAGGAAAGGGCGAAGTCCGCTGCAAAAATCACAGTCACAACCATCGTCACACCCGTCAGCACCGAAGACGGAAGCCAGAATGCAAACGCTTCGATCGGCTTGTGGATCATCCGCGTCATCAGGATCGTCAGAAGTCCCCATGCCAATGAAGATTCCAGGCAGATTTGACCCTGGAAGTTGAATTTTTTATGGGAATAATCCCAGTAACGGACTTTGAACAGCGTTTCCATCAGCACGCCCGTGATATATTCCAGCACTGTCGCGCCCACGCAGCCCGCCACATACGTTAAAATCAGATTGTCCTGAAACGGCATCGACACGATCAGCATCATCAATGCGCCCGTTCCATACAGCGGCAGAAAAGGTCCACGAATAAAACCGCGATTTACAAACCGTTTTTCATGCAGTGAAACATAGGTCGATTCAAAGCACCAACCAAAAAAGCTGTAAAAGAAAAAGAAAAACAGCCATTGAATCCAGGTATATCCCAGCATACGTCCTCCTATACAAAAAGATCGGCTCCGATCACAAGCCGTCCCTTTTTGGTTGTGTTTTTTTCACCCCGGAAAATAAATTTTCCGAAACCTCTGACCGATACCGTGTCCCCGTCCTTTAACATCTGGCTGCCGTTTTCCGTCAACCTCCCGTTGACAAAGACCTTTTTCTGTGAAAAAAGCGTCTGTCCCTGGCTGCGCGACAGTCTCCAGACCGCGCTCACAATTCCGTCGCAGCGCAGGCTCGCCACATGCTCTTCCCGGTAAGAAAGTTTTTTCTCCGGCAGCGCCTCCAGCTTTTCTACCGGCACGCAACGCACCTTTGTATGGCGCACCTGTTCGAGAGTTTCCTGTAAAAATACAGACATCGCAGACGTACAGAACACATACGCACATTTGCCCTCCACACAGATATCCCCGATCGTGCTCCGGTCGATCCCAAGATTTAGAATCGCGCCCATAAAATCCCTGTGGCTGAAATTTTCCGCAAATTTTTCCGCCAGTGGCTCGATTTTTACCGCACAGATCGGAAACGGCTCTTCATATCCGAATTCCTCCGGATCTCCGAACCTGCCCATACACCGCTCTGCACCATCCATTCCGCCGTATAATTCGATATGTACTCCCGCCTTTGCAGCGCTTCTCCAGAGCACTTCCTGCTCTGCCAGCGATAAAAAGCCGGTAAAAACAAACAGATTCTGCTGCCAGGCGCGGTCTGCAAGCTCTGCAAACCGCTTCTCCAAAAGCTGCAGTTCCTTATCCCTCTCTGCCATAACCGTTTCCTGCCGATCAGGTAAAGCTGATAACCGGCTCTTTAGGCTGTTTTGCCTTTGTCACAGACTCTGCGTACAGCACAGGACCTTCGCCTTCATAATCCGCAAAATATTCTTTTTTGACTACTGCGGTCACTTTTACCCAGTCGCGTTCCTGATACAGATCGATCTTATCGTAAACGCACGCAAAGCCGAGGAAGGTCATATCCTCCGCACAGCAGGTCATTGCCATACGTCCGGGCACAAAATAGCCTTTCGGGAATTCCTCCGGCTTCATCACCATGCCGATAAACTCGATCGTCTTGCCGACATAGCGATCCACATGATCCAGACTGTCCAGATACCAGATGCCGTAGGTATTGTCATCCAACACGATTTTATCCGCCTTTAAGTCATATGGGAGATCCTCTTCCATAATCTCATCGATTTCCCCATCCTGATCCTCGAAAATAATCTCTGCAGTCTGATTGAGTGCCTTGACGTTTCTCTTATAGGTATTGAGGTCTTCGATCCCATCGCAGCGGTTGAAGATAATCATTTCGGATTTGCGGATCATGTCCGAAACCATGGATTTCATATTCGTAAAATACATAGGGAAGGTGGATGCATCGATCGTTGTGATCTGCTGCTCCACCTTCCAGTGCCACGGCAGGCGCAGGTCGCGGAACTTCCACATACCGTTATATTCTATGATAATGCGCTCCGGATGATACTTCTTTTCCAGCTCGACCATCTTTTCCGGAGTAAAATCCGCCTCTTCCTCGATGGTTTCCACGATCGTCTTGCTGCGCTTTAAAACGTAAGGATCGTATTCTTCCTCGCCCTCCTCGCACAGCAGAAGCAGGGTTTTGCCGGAGCTCTGGAAATACGGCTGATCCAGTGTAAAGTTAATGAACTCTGTCTTCCCGCTCCCTAAAAATCCGTTGATAATATAAACCGGCTTCATACAGTTCTCCTCTTTTTATTCTTGATAACAGAATGCTCCCAGAGTATTCTATTATTTTCTGAACAGGTTTTCCAGCTCTGCTTCCTTTAGCTTCGAACCGATGACGCAAATCTTACCGGTTACATCAGGCTTACCAGCACGCACATTGCTCTCTTCGGGAACATAGTCGAAATAAATCCATGTGCCGTCTGCTGCCGGAATCATACCCTTTGCACGCAGAACGATGCCGTACTTTTCTTCGTTGTCCAGCTCTTTTAAGAAGCCCTCAACCTCTTCTGTCGTGTAGGTTGCAGGAGTTTCAAAGCCCCAGCTGGTGAAGATTTCATCGGCATGATGGTGATGGTGGTGGTCATGATCGTGACAGCCGCAGGTGCAGTTTTCGTCGTGCTCATGATGATGTTCATGTTCGTCTTCGTCCTCATCATGGTGATGATGGCAGCAATGCTCGTGTTCGTCTTCGTCCTCATCATGATGATGGTGGCAGCAATGCTCGTGTTCGTCTTCGTCCTCATCATGGTGATGGTGGTGCTCACGCTCGTGTTCATCTTCCTCTTCATCATGGTGATGATGGCAGCAATGCTCGTGTTCATCTTCGTCCTCTTCATGGTGATGGTGGTGCTCATGCTCGTCATGCATTGCCTTTACCTGCTCCATCAGCTCTGCTTCCAGATCCTTTGCCCCCTCAATGGCAGCAAGAATCTCTCTGCCTTCCAGCTGTGACAGCGGTGTTGTAATAATGGTCGCTTTCTCGTTATGCTCCCGGATCAGCTCTACCGCCTGCTTTACCTTTTCTTCGGATGCAACGTCTGTACGGCTTAAAATAATCGTTCCGGCGTGCTCAATCTGGTTGATGAAGAACTCACCGAAGTTCTTGATATACATTTTGCACTTGGAAGCGTCTACGACAGCAACCGCGCTGTTTAACTCAACCTCTGTGCCAAGTCCCGCATTCTGGACTGCTTTCATAACGTCAGAAAGCTTGCCGACGCCGGAGGGCTCGATCAGAATACGGTCGGGATGATAGGTGTTTAAAACTTCCTTTAAAGAAGTTCCGAAATCGCCTACCAGGGAGCAGCAGATACAGCCGGAATTCATTTCTTTGATTTCGATTCCAGCGTCCTTTAAAAATCCTCCGTCGATGCCGATTTCACCGAATTCGTTTTCGATCAGGACGGTCTGGGTTCCTGCCAGCGCTTCCTTTAACAGCTTCTTGATCAGGGTTGTCTTACCGGCTCCAAGGAAGCCGGATACAATATCTATTTTTGTCATGTTTTCCTCTCATTTCTGCGCACGCTTTTTGCGCATGCCGAGTTTGTGTCAAGTGCGCGCAGACACAAATCTCGCGATTGAAAAATTTTATTTTTCAATCTTAAATCTCTGTTTCTTTGCTTTGACTGCTTTCTACAGGATTCGTCATTCCTAACCAGTCATCCTTATATTCTGCGCTAAAACGGGATAATTGTCAACACCTCATTATGGGACAACACCGGCAATATGGGACATAGAATGCTGTCTCATTGTGAAACACCCACGACAGCTTTCACCAGCCGGAACGCCTCTTTGCAGGTATCCGTCAGATTTTGCATCGCAGCGTCCCGATCCATCGCCTCTTCCAGGCTGACTGCCCTTTTCTGAATGCAAAACGCTGCGTCGATTCCGATCTCATGGCAGACTGTAAAGCCCTCCTGCAGTGCTCCGGCAAAAGCGATCACCGTACAGCCATGCTTTTTCGCGAGCTTTGCCACGCCCGCAGGGGCTTTCCCCATCGCAGTCTGTTCGTCCATCCTGCCCTCTCCGGTAAGGACAAAATCCGCGTCCGCCATCTCGCGTTCCAGCCCGGTCTCTTCCAATACAATCCGGATTCCCGGCTCGAGCCGCGCACCTAAGTAGCTCTGGAATGCAAACCCAAGACCGCCAGCAGCACCCGCACCCGGACAATTTTCATCTGCCTGTAGAAAGTGCTCTTTCGTCAGCTGTGCATAGGAAAAGAGCCATTGATCCATCTGCCGGATGCTCTTTTCATCAGCACCCTTTTGCGGTCCGAATACGCTGCTGCAGCCAAGCTCTCCGCAGAGGGAATTTTCCACGTCACAGGCAACCCGAAACGTGCACTCCTTTAAAACCGGCAGTACATGTCCACTCCGAATTTCCGCAAGATCGGCTAACCCGGCCGCCCCGTTTCGCACCGGCTGACCACTTTTATCCAGAAATTCAAATCCAAGCGCCGAAAGCATCCCAACTCCGCCGTCGTTTGTCGCACTGCCACCGATCCCGACAATAAAATGCCTGCAGCCTTTCCGAATCGCATCCCGGATCAGCTCCCCAACGCCGTAGGTCGTTGTATGTAGCGGATTGCGTTCTTCTTTGGAAAGTAACGGCAGCCCTGCAGCTGCCGCCATTTCTATTACCGCTGTTTTATTTTTTTCCAAAATACCGTAGGACGCTGAAATTTTCCTGCCGAGCGGGTCGCTTACCAGCGCTGTTTCCATGCGTCCGCCCATTCCGGTTGTCAGTGCTTCCACCGTGCCTTCCCCGCCGTCCGCCAGCGGACGCACGACGATCTCAGCGTCCGGGAAAACTGCTTTCACGCCTGCTGCCGCCGCGTTTCCAGCCTCCATCGAAGTCATGCTTCCTTTAAAAGAATCGATTGCAATTACTGTTTTCATCCTGGACTCCATCCTGACTGCATTATCCTTTTCTTCGCACCATTTTCTCACAAGCGCTGCCAGTGCTGCTTTTTCATTTTCCACCCTTGCGCCAGGCCTATTTTCTTGCCGCCGGCAGCCTTGTCCGAAACAGCTGATGCCCGAGCTGTTTTCCATGAAACGGCACCAGTGGATACAGATAGCTTCTGCTGCTCACCGTCCGGTTAAACAACAGAGAAACCGCCAGAATCACGATTCCTCCAACATATCCCCAGACGCCAAAAATTGCCGTCAGCACCAAATTGATAATCCGCATAAATTTCAACGCATAGCCAAGCTCCAGGCTGTTCTGTGTGTAGTTGGCGACTGCGACGAATGCCATGTACAACATGACCTCACTATTAAACCACCCACTCTTTACGCTAAACTCTCCCAAAACCAACGCCGCCATGACCGACAGCGGCGTACTGAGCATATTCGGGGTATTGACCGCCGCAAGCTTCAGACCGTCGATTGCAAGCTCCAGCAATAAAAGCTGCCAGATCAGCGGAATATAGACCGTATCCCGCACTGCGATGAACTCAAAGCCTTTGGGAATCCACTGTGGATATTCCATCAACAAAAGAAACGTCGGTGTCAGAAAATACGTTACAATGGCGATCAGCAGGCGCGACAGTCTCAGATACGTTCCCGTGATCGGCGGAAAATAATAATCGTCCGCTTCCTCCAGCACGTCAAACAGGGAGGTCGGTGTGATCAGCGCCGACGGCGAGTTGTCCACCAGAATGATGATATTTCCCTCCAACACCTGTGCCGCCGCGGTGTCCGGACGTTCAGAAAATCGGAACTTCGGAAACGGATTCCACCAACGTCCCTGATACAGGCACTCCGCAAGGCTTTCCTGGTTCAGCGTCAGCGCATCCACCTGCAGGTTCTGAATCCGGTTCCGGATCTTTTCAAGGAACTGCTGATCTACCCGATCCTCCATATAGCACAAAACGATGTCGGTGTGGGACGTTTTTCCTGCCTGCAGCATTTCCATCCTCAGCTGCGTGCTTCGGATCCTGCGGCGGATCAACGCCGTGTTAAAGACAATGGTTTCCACAAAACCGTCCTTCGAACCGCGCAGCACCTTATCCTTTTCCGGCTCACCGACACTTCGCGCCGGATAGGTTCTGGCATCGATCAAAATGCCCTGCTCATATCCCTCCAACAGCAGGGCGGTCACACCGGACATCACCTGTCTGCAGATTTCATCCAGATCGCCGCACAGATCAACCTCTCCATAAGGCACAAGCTGCCTGCTCATCTCTGCCGCGTCCTCCGGCATCTGCTCTTTCGTGATTCCGATAAAATGCTGCAGCAGCTTCTGCATCACTTCATCTTTACAGAATCCGTCGATCATATACAAAGCTGCATTTTTCTTCCCGATCTCCACATTTCGGTACAATACGTCAAAGCTTTCCCCAACGCCCAGCTGTCGATCCAGATAGTCTCTGTTCTTCGCCAGATCGCCGCTCACTTTTTTCATCGTCATGGAAATCTTCCTCCCGGACTTTTTGCTTTAGTCTGTCCAAAAGGGTTCCCTTTTATTCTACCTCTGTCTGAAGCTCCTGAAGCATTTTTGCAATCCGCTCCTGCGCCCGGGCGATCGTCTCGTTGACCGTATTCACATGCTCTTTATAATAAGTATCTTTTTCCTGCTGCTTTTGTTGCGCATCCGCATTCTCCGGATCCTGCGTTTTGGCTTCCTGTGCCGCCTGCATGTCCTCGCAGGCTTTTGCAGCTTCTGCGATCGCGTCGTCGGTCATCTTATTGACCGTATCAGTCAAGCTATTTTCATCCGGTGTGGTGGGCGCCGGAACTGTATCAGATGTGGTGTCGAGTGCGACATCGGAAATTGTGTCGGACGCAGGGTGGACTGCAGCCGTAACGGTCATGTTCTGTCCTGCAGCGGGCGCGCCCTGCTCTGTGACTGCCGTATCGTTTTTTTGACTCGCATAGTCCGTTTTTACGATTTCCTGCGATTTTTCCCTGTAGTCATCTGCTTGTCCCTGCGTTTTTTCGGCACGGCTAGGATTTTCTGCATATCCCCACTGCGTTCTTTCTTCGCTGTAGCTGTCTGCATCCCACTGCCGCATCGCTTCGCTACGTTTTCCAGCACTATTTCTGCCTGCATTTCCTGTAACCTTAAAGAGCATCTGTCCCAGACCATTCTTCAAGCCGTCCAGGCTACTCTGTCCTGCACTTCTTGCATGATCTGACTTTAAAGCTGCCAACTGCTGTTTTAACTGCCGAATCTCCTGCTGTTGTTTCTGGAAAATCGTCTGAGCCTCTGCCTTTTTGCGCTTTAATTCTGTTTTCAGGCTGTCCTCCCGGCTCTTCCATTCTGCCAGCCGTGCTGCAGTGTGTTCTTTCTCCTTTGTAAGCGCAAGTTGCTGCGTTTCCAGCTGGACACTCAGATCGTCAGCTTCCGCTTTCAATTCCTGCTGCTCTGCACGCAATTTTTCTGCTTCGGTTTCCAGTTTGACTTTCTCAGTCCTCAGACTTTTCAGCTCTGACAAAGCTTTCTCTTTCTCAGCTTCTAAAACTTCTGTTCTTGCCTGTAATTCGTCCTTTGCCTTCTGCAGCGCTTCAACTTCTGCCTGCTGTCCGGCTTTTTCTGTATTTAAGGTTTCAACTGCCGCTTCCAGTCCGCTCTTTTCTTCCTGCAGCTTGTTCAGCTCGGTCTGCAGCTCTGCTTTTTCTGCACGTAGGCTTTCTGCCTCTGCTTGCAGTGTGCCAAGTTCCGACTCCATCGCATTCTTTTCTTCTTCCAGCTTCTCCGTGCGTTCCTGTTCATCCGAAAGCTGCTGGCTCAGTTTCTGCCGCATCAGGTTTTCCTCTTCCAGCTGCTGTGCATATTCCTGCTGTGCGCGTTCCGCAACCTGGCGTCCCCCTTCTATCTCCGCCTCAACCTCCTGCATGTAGTTCCATACTTCTTCTTTTTGAAATCCGCCGAATAAAACTGTTTTAAATAATTCCTTATTTCCCATCTGCCGATCCCTCTCTATATAAAATAAATTTTTAGTTCGTTATAAATATATATAAATATATAAGAAGGCTAAGTTTTCTCACATACTCTTACAGTATACCATACTCAAAACAGAAAAATCTATATGAAGCAGCACAAGATCTTTCCGTTAAAAACTTCTTTTTGCTATTTTAGGTTATCGTTCATCTACACCATTCGCCAAGCTGCATCTTCAATGCTTTCCGCAGCTTCCCATGTGCCTTTATTTTATGTTATACTGCTTTGTAAATACCAGGATCAAAAACAGGAAATCAAAGCGAGGTTATGTATGGATCAGTTGAATGATAGGTCCGTTGTGGAACAGCAGTATGCTACTGCAACCAATTTGCAAACGAGAATTTCCATTCATGATAAATATTCGACAAACAAGATGGGATTCGGAAACTGGATTTTTTCCAATTATAAAATTGACCCCGGAATGCGCGTTTTGGAATTAGGTTGCGGGACGGGCGATATGTGGAAAAACAAAGAAGATTTGATCCGTCTGTGTTCCAGGCTGATTCTTTCAGATTTTTCAAAAGCGATGATCGCAGCTGCCAAAAGCAATATCGGCGAACACGAAAATGTCGAATATAAAGCGATCGATATTCAGGAAATTTCCTATAAAAATGAAACTTTTGATGTCGTTATTGCAAATATGATGTTGTATCATGTACCCGATCTCGCTAAAGGTCTGGCAGAGGTACGACGTGTCTTGAAAAAGGGCGGCTTTTTCTACTGCGCGACCTATGGCGAGCATGGCATGGTAGAATATCTTTCCAAAATTCTCTCTGTCCCCGAAAATGACACAAACAAGAATTTTACGCTGCAAAACGGATCTGAAATATTACATAAAACGTTTTCCAACGTACAAAAATTAGAGTATACTGATTCGCTGTCAGTTACCAATATCGATGACATGATCGAATATCTTTATTCACTTTCCAGTATGACGTCGATCACCGGCATTCCCAAACAGGCTATAAAAGATATTTTGATCGCTCATTCTGCAAATGGAATTTTAAACGTGCCAAAAGAATATGGCATGTTTATCGTATCATAGAACAATCGGGAGTTGATTGAGGAGTGATAGATTTATGAATGCAAATGTTGA
>JABLTO010100949.1_pt1 | contig 13466 bp, 11 predicted proteins | sample 7160091 | NCBI WGS metagenome assembly JABLTO01 (sample SAMN14651225, study PRJNA627086) | human gut metagenome | isolation source: feces | host: Homo sapiens
ATTGATCGATGCCTATTTTCAAAAAGCGGTGAAGCAAAATCAGATCGAAAATGAATTGTATCGCCGTTATAATGTAAAAAAAGGTCTTCGAAACGAAGACGGTACCGGTGTGCGGATCGGACTCACCCGCATTGCGGATGTCGTCGGTTATACCTACAAGGATGAGAAAAAATGCCCAATTGACGGAAAACTCATATATAGGGGATATGAGATCCGTGAACTGGTCGAAAACAAAGCATATATGGGGTTTGAGGAAGTCTGCTTCCTGCTGTTGTTCGGATGGCTGCCTGCAAAAGAGGAGCTGAACGAATTTCATTCCGTACTGGCAGCGTCTTATGAACTTCCGGATCATTTTATGGAATCAAACATACTGCCGACGCATTCCCCGCACTTGATGAACCGCCTGCAGCAGATGGTGCTGGCACTTTATGACTATGATCACTCACCGGAAGACATTTCACCGGAGAATGTGCTGCGTCAGGGAATCACTTTGCTGGCACAGATGCCGGAACTGATCACCTCTTTGTTTCAAGTGAAACTGCACTACTGCGATCGTCAGTCACTGACGATCCATTATCCGCAGCAAAATCTGTCGATTGCGGAAAACATCCTTTATCTGCTGCGGGCAGACCATTGTTACAGTCAGGCAGAAGCGCAGACACTGGATGTCCTGCTGATGCTGCATGCAGATCACGGCGGCGGAAACAATTCGACATTTACCAATGTAGTCGTAGCGTCTACCGGCTCTGACTTTTACTCTACACTGAGCGCATCCATCGGTTCGCTGAAGGGACCGCGCCATGGCGGCGCCAATATGAGGGTCGTGGAAATGATGAAATGCATGGAAGAAAAGATCTCCCTTCATGCCAGTGATGAGGAGATGCGGGACATCCTGCTTCAGATCCTGGACCATGATTTTTATGACCGATCCGGTCTTCTCTATGGCATCGGTCATGCCATCTATACCCTGTCGGATCCGCGGGCGGAAATCATCCGTTCCTATTGTGAAAGACTGGCAAAGGAAAAAGGAAAAGAGGATGTATTCAACTTTTATCTGCGTTACGAACGACTGGCCCGCAGTCTTATGAAAGAAAAAAAAGGCGTCGATGTCTGCGCCAATGTGGACCTGTACAGCGGGCTGGCCTATACGATGCTCAACATCCCGAAAGATCTGTATACACCGCTGTTTGTCTGCAGCCGTATTGTCGGCTGGCTGGCACACAATATCGAAAACAAATTATACGACGGACGGATCATGCGTCCGGCAACCCGCTATGTCGGCGAACTGTATGAATATAAAAAAATGGAGGATAGAAAAGATGAAAACGATAACCGTGTTTAAGGGGGACGGCATCGGACCTGAAATCACTGATGCAGTCTTAGACATCCTGAAGGCTGCCAAAGCTCCTTTGGATTACGAAATTTTTCAGGTGGGTCTTCCGCTTTACGAAGAATGCGGAGAACTGGTCAGTCCGGAAGCCTTTGCTTCTTTCGAAAAAAACAAGATCCTGCTGAAATCACCGATCACGACACCGGTCGGTTCCGGATTCAGATCGATCAATGTTTTGCTGCGTAAAAAATATGATCTGTACGCTAACGTCCGGCCTGCCAAAAGCAATCCGGCGATCCAGACACCGTTTCCTAACGTCAATATCGTCACGTTCCGTGAAAATACAGAAGATTTATATGTAGGGGTAGAAAAACAGATTGACGAAAACACGGTACATGCGACAAAGATCATTACCCGTCAGGCCAGCGAACGTATCATTCGCCGTGCATTCGAATATGCAAAAGCCAACAACCGACGTCGTGTCACCTGTGTTCACAAAGCCAATATCCTGAAAATGAGCGACGGCCTGTTCCTTTCTATTTTCAACGATATTGCCAAAGAATATCCGGAGATCGACAGCGACGACCGCATTGTGGATAATATGTGCATGCAGCTTGTACAATATCCGCAGGCATACGATATCCTAGTCATGCCGAATCTGTATGGCGATATTCTTTCAGACCTTACCAGCGGGCTCATCGGCGGGCTCGGCCTGCTGCCAAGTGCCAATATCGGCAGTGAATATGCAATGTTTGAGGCCGTGCACGGCAGTGCGCCGGACATCGCCGGCAAACATATCGCAAATCCGACCGCTCTATTATGGTCGGCCTGCATGATGCTGGAACATCTGAATGAACAAGCCTGTGCACAGCGGATCCGCGAAGCCGTTGACACGGTATTGCTGCAGGGAGAAACACTGACGCCGGATCTGGGCGGCCAGGCAACCACTCAGGAATATTGTCAGGCCGTCATCGATGCATTGGAAACTGCGGAATAAAAAAATGTGCATATCATCTGCACATTTTTTTTATTCCGCAATATCCACGAGCGTGAACCGACAGCTGATTTTACGGGGAAGCACACTCACACAGGCATAGGAACATTTCATTTCCGATCGATTAAACAGCAAAGAACCCGGATTGATGATGCGCACCCCGTTGATCATTCGGTCACAGCGCATATGAGTATGTCCGTGAAAAACCGTATCACAGTTCAAACTAAGGGCATATTCCGCAATTTTCTGTTCGATACATTCCATAAAATAATGAAATGCATCTTCTTCATGATATTCTTTCAACTGCATTGCCGCTTTCATCTCCATTTGATGCCCGTGAATCAGCAATATGCGATGCCCGCTGATTTCCAGTATTTCTTCCTGACGCAAACACCAGGCATCTGCGTCATGATTCCCCTGGACGATATGAAAACCCTCCAGCAAAGACGGATCAAATCCGATATCTCCCAGATGGACATACAGATCCATGACGGGATGCTCCCGGCAAATCGCCTGCGTTCGTTTTTGTTCGCCGTGTGTGTCACTCAGCAGCAAAATATTCATCGTCCACCTCCCGGTCATAAAATAAGCAGGCCCTTCATGCGCCTGCTTTTCTCTTTTACTGTCGATTTAAAATATCAATGATCGGCTGATAATAATCATAGCGGCCGTCAACATACTGCAGTGCATCATAAGCAATGCCTTTTGCTTTATCCAGATCGATATCCTCATAAACATGAGCGAAACGATAATAAATGTAGTCCTTGATCTGATTTTCGCGAATGATATAGTTATAATCCGCATCGCCGTGTCCGTAATCCTCATGCAGGATATAAAGATCAGCCACATCCATCATCAGTTCATTATTCAGCGCAACGAAGAGATCATTGAACTGGGAAAGCAGTGCATATGCAAAGTTCTCATAGAATTTCACATCATCATACTGCCATCTTGGCAATACAGTACGAGCCAGACGCATAAAATGACGCATAAAATCATTCAGCTCAACATCGATCACGTTTTTCAGCTCTTCCTGTGAATGAAGTCCCTGTCGCTGGGCAATCATCAAAATACGCTCAAACAGATGGAATTCATTAAGATATTCTTCTCCGTCCTTTTCAAAATCACTGCCCATTTCATAGGCGATGCAGGCTTTTGACTGTTCGGCCATCTTCGGATAATCACTTGCTTTGAAGTCGACCGTCTCTGCAATTTTAGTTAAGACAACCGGGATCAGATCCAGGTCATAGCCGTCATTGTCATAATCAAAGGCTTCCGCATTCAGTTTAAAATCAGAAATGAGCTGCTGTTCGATTTTCTTAAGATCAGCCTCATTCATCAGTTCTCTGGCATAATCATCATAGCTGTAATGAACACCCATTGCCTGCATCATTGCGATGCAACTGTCCATGCTGAAGCTCTCATACTGCTCCACTTTGACCTTCTTGCTTGTTGCCTTGGCAGCTGCCGGTTTTGCCGCTGCTTTCTTTTCCGTGGTCTTTTTCGCCGTTGTCTTCTTGGCAGGCTCTTTTTTTGCTGTTGCCGCCTTCTTTGTCGTTGTCTTCTTGGCTGCTGTTGTTTTCTTGGCCGGAGCTTTTTTTGCTGCTGTTTCAGTCTTTTCTTCCTTCACAGCTTTTTCCTCCGTCTTTTCTTCTTTTACAGCCTTCGCTTCTTCCGTTTTTGCTTTTATCGTTGTTGTTTTCTTTACTGCTGTTTTCTTAGCAGGTGTTTTTTTCACTGTTGTTTTTTTAGCTGCCGGCTTTTTGACTGCTTCAGCCGCAGTTTTTGTTCCCTCTTTTTTTGTATCTTCTGCTGTCACGGTCTCAGGTACCTTTTTTTCAGTTTCCTTTGCAGCAGTTTTTGCCGTGCTTTTCTTCTCTGCCATAGAGTAACCCCTCCAATATCATTTTCACAGGCCTCTCCTGCAGGGAGAAGCTGTCTACACTGTCATTATAACACAGTTTGAAAATGATAAAAAGATTTACGACATTTTTTGGAAAGCACTTTCATTTTTCGACTTTTTTTCTTCAAATGAACGAAAACAATGATTAAAACAGTATTTCCTGGCTGTTGTCAAATTTCGGTATCACATGATTTCTTTTGTGACGTTTTTGTGAAGAGCATTTCATCATTTTTTCAGTTTTCGAACACATTCCTTTCCTTTACAAAAAAGAGCCATACGAGTATATTAAAAAACGTGGAATTCACATAGGAATCGTGAATTTCTGACACAATTATTTTATATACTCACCATGTAAAAGCTTTATAGCAAAGGAGGTCTTTTTATGAGTGAAGATAATCGCGTAAATGAAACGGAAAATGAAATCGAGGTACATGAAGTGCAAAGTACTCCTGTTTCAGAAGAGAAGAAAAAACGCTTTAAACATACCATCGAACTGACATGGGGAAAACTGGCGGCGATTTTTGCTGTATGTCTTGTCCTTTCAGTCAGCTGCGGCATTGGCAGTGCCTATTTGTTCACCAATGCAAATGACTCCAGTGTCATTTATCAGAATTCCGCACAGGCTGTCAGCACTTCCGCCGAAAATTCCGATACGATCAAGGCAGTGGTCGAAGAATGCGCCAATTCAGTCGTGGAAATTCAGACTGAATCAGTAACCAACGGTAGCAATCCTTTCCAGCAGTATGTCAGCAGCGGTGCGGGCAGCGGCGTGATCCTGACAAAAGACGGCTATATCGTAACTAACAACCATGTGGTGGACGGAGCCAGCACAATCACAGTACGAACCAGAAACGGCGATGAATATCAGGCAAAGCTGATCGGTACAGATGAACAAAGCGACCTGGCAGTGATCAAGATCGATGCAGATAATCTGACACCGGCGGTTTTAGGCGATTCCACAAAGCTCGAAGTCGGAGATCTGGCAGTCGTGATTGGAAATCCGTTAGGTGAACTGGGCGGTACAGTAACCAGCGGCATCATTTCCGCACTGGATCGTGAAATGACGATTGACGGACAGACAATGACCCTGCTGCAGACAAATGCAGCTGTCAATCCTGGAAATTCAGGAGGCGGTCTCTTTAATTCCAACGGAGATCTGGTAGGTATCATCAATGCCAAATCCAGCGGTGAGGATGTTGAAGGCATCGGCTTTGCCATTCCGATTTCATCCGCCAAAGAAATCATCGACGAACTGATCGAGAACGGAGAAGTCACATCACGTCCGACGCTCGGTGTCACACTGTATAATGTCAAAGACAGCAATGCGGCTGCCCAGCTGGGCGTTGACAGTGCAGGTGTCTACGTCATTCAGGTCGTCAGCGGCGGTGTCGCAGATAAAGCCGGCATAAAGAGCGGTGACCGCATCATCGCCTTTGATGAAACGACCGTCAATACAGCTCAGGATATAAAGAGTCAGCTGAGCAAGCATAAGATCGGTGATACCGTAACCATTACGGTCGATCGTGACGGAAAACAAACTGACTTGCAGGCAACTTTATAGTCTGCATATCGGAAAAAATCAAAAAAACACTGAAATTTCCTGTTCTTTAGGCGTTACAGTGTTTTTTTTCTGCCGTTTCGCGGTATAATGAACATATATGGAGGTATCAGTAATTATGGAAGAAAAAATCAGAAAGAGGAAAATCGTCTTAGTGGGTACCGGTTTTGTCGGCATGAGCTTTGCTTACTCACTGTTGTCTGAAAAGGGGATCAATGAGCTTATCCTCATTGATATGAACAAAGATAAAGCAGTGGGAGAGCAGATGGACCTCAGCGACGGTCTGCCTTATGCAGATTCAAAAATGACGATCAAGGCAGGCGACTACGATGAATGCAAAGACGCTGATATCGTTGTCGTTACAGCAGGGGCTGCACAGAAACCGGGACAGACACGTCTGGAACTGGTAACTATCAATGCCAAGATCACAAAAGACGTTGCAACTCAGATTAAAAATTCCGGTTTCAACGGCATCATGGTCGTTGCCAGCAATCCGGTAGATATCATGACTTATGTTGCCTATCGCGCAAGCGGTCTGCCAAAAGAACATGTCATCGGTTCAGGTACGATCCTGGATACTGCACGTCTGCGCTACAACATTTCAAAACGCCTCGGCATTGCGCCAAGCAACGTGCATGCCTATATCATGGGTGAGCACGGAGATTCAAGCTTTGTACCGTGGATCCACTGCTACCTGGGATGCAAAAACCTGCTTGAATACATTGACGAAGAAGATAATCTGGGTCTGGAAGATCTGCAGGATATCTACATGGAAGTACGTAATGCCGCATATGAAATCATTAACCGTAAACGTGCAACATACTACGGCATTGGTCTTGCTTTGAAACGTCTTGTTTCCTGCCTGTTAAACGATGAAAAAGCAATCCTGACTGTATCTACATACCAGAACGGCGAATACGGCCGTGAAGGCTACTACATTGGTACACCAGCTGTTGTCGGCAGCAACGGCGTTGAGAAAATTGTCCGTCTGCCGCTGAACGAAATGGATCAGGATAAATTCAATCACTCTTTCGATACCTTAAAAGAAACAATCGACGAAAACCTGATGGAAATTCTGGCTGATCTTAACTAATCAGGCATACAGATCCTACGATAAAAAAAACACCTTTTGTGAAGGTCAATGGTGTCAACCTAAGAAAATTTAGGTTGGCTCCTTTTTTTTGTTTTGTACAAGGAGATGTTTTCCTATTCTTTATTCATAAATTATCTATGTAGTTAATTATATATTCCATATTTTATTCATTTTTAAATATTATCGTTTTATAATGTAGTTAAGTATAAAGGAGGCGTTTTATGTTTGTTCGTGTGATTCCTAATAATAAAGGGAAGAAAAAGACTTACTTCTGCGATCTCGTTGAATCTTTTCGTGATAAAAATGGTGCTCCTAAACACCGTGTCGTAGTTAAGCTCGGTCAATTTGATCAAGATCACTTGCCTTATATCCGTGCTGCTTACGCCAAAAATCCGGATTTGGTTTTTCAAAAGGAACTGGTGAAACGTTCAAAACAATAAGCATAGTATTTCTTCTTTGTTTTCCTGGTTTGGTCGTTTCATCAAATCAGAAGAAGTTCGTCTCGCTGCTCGCAAGTTCCCCAATGCCTTTGTTCGTAATTACAAATTTCCATGGTACGATGTCCTGCTTTTTCTGATCTTTCGTTGCCGCAAGTGCATCAGCTCTGAATTGAGCCTGTATTATTCCCATATCGGTTTGTCCCAGCTGCGCATCAGCCGTCAGGCTGCTTTCAAGGCAATCAAGAAAGTGAATCCCTCTGTGTTTAAGATATTGATCCATAATCTGGCTGAACGTTTTTATCGTTCGGATCTGGTAAAGACCTATAGAGGTTATCTTATTCTTGCGGAAGATGGTACCACTTTGAATCTTTATAAAACAAATGAATCTCTTCAAAGATATGGTTGGGTCTTCAATCAACACATATCCGATGAGAGGAGAGCTAAAAAAGCGACATCACGTTCAGCTGCTTTATATGATGTGACAAACGGTCTGATCATCGATTTCACGATGAAGAGATTCAAGGATTCAGAGATTCCGATCGCTATAGAGCAGCTGGATGCCATCCCTCTCTTGCAAGGATACCCAGCAATCTATTTGGCTGATCGTTATTATGATAGCGTGGAGCTGTTTTCTATTTTAGAAAGCCAAGGTCTAAAATACTGTATCCGTGGGAAATCAAACTTCTTCAAACATTATGTGGAGGAAATGGAAAGCGATGATGGATGGATCCAGGTAAAAATCGATGAAAACTGGCAACGACGTTTGAAATATGAGCAGGCCAGGAAAAGGTTTTCCACAGATCCTTATATTTCTATCCGTGTCGTAAAATATCATTATATGATCGACAGGAATGGAAAAAAAGAATCTGTCGATCTTATCTATTTCACCAATCTTGTACAGGAAGAGTTTGATTCAAGCGATATCATGCATCTTTACGGCAAACGATGGGAAATCGAAACTGGCTACAAGACACTAAAAACAGATTTAGAATGGGAACGTTATTTCAGTAAAGAATGTGACTGCGAGACATGTTCGATTTATGCGAAGGTGTTATTTCATAATCTAAGCGGTATCCTGCGAAAAGAGCTGGATGAAGAATTGATAGAAGGAAATCGTGAAGGGAATAAGTACAGCTATCAGATCAATTGGAAACAGCTGAACGAGCTGATCCGGGACGAAAAGTTTTTAAGATGGATACGGAATGAAAATACACAAAGACTGGGAAAGATGATCAATCTGGTAAAAATATTGATTCATAAAATAAAAGTACCTGTCCGTCCCAACAGGCACTATAAGAGGTGGAATAGGGTCATCAAACAAGGTAAGCCAATGCGTTTCCGTCTGGATGGAAGAGAATGGCCCAACACCAGGGTCTATCAAGGTGCGTTGATAACCATGCCACCTAGCTAATCACATCATAGCCTATTTGTTAAAAAATGACAATCACGTCAAGAGTTTTTTCTATGCCCTTTTAGGAACAAAATAGCATAAATTTCGTAGTTAAGAGAAAACAGAAAAAAAGGAGCCAACCTAAATCTTCTTAGGTTGACACCATTGGCCTTTTAACAAAGGCTTTTAATGTTATATGGCGGAGACTATGAGATTCGAACTCATGGTGGGTATTAGCCACACGACGCTTCCAACATCGCACCTTAAACCACTCGGACAAGTCTCCATGCTTTGTTATTCTACTTATTTTCAGAAGTTTTGTCAATATAGTGAGATAAAAAAATAATGGAGAAGTCAAAAAGAATATAAAAGTAAGAGTTTTAATTGAGTAGTTCTCATGAAATAAGTATAATGAAAAAAGAACATAGAAAGAGGGAGAAATATGAAGAGAACAGATGCGCTTTATCAGCGTTATCTTGATGTTCTAAAGGAAGAACTGGTACCGGCAATGGGGTGTACTGAGCCTATTGCCATTGCTTATTGTGCCGCAAAAGCCAGAGAAGTGCTAGGTGCACTTCCGGACGATGTCGATGTGGAAGCAAGCGGCAATATCATCAAAAACGTGAAAAGTGTAACTGTCCCGAATACGGGCGGAAGAAAAGGCATCGCGGCTGCGGCAGCGGTCGGTATCGTGGCAGGTGTCCCTTCAAAAGCACTGCAGGTTATTTCTGAGGTCAGCGAACGGCAAAGGGAAGAATTGGGAACATTCCTGGAAACTGTTCCGATCACAGTGCGGCGTCTGGCATCAGACGAGGTGTTGGATCTGATCGTTCATGTAAAAAAAGACGGGCACTGTGTCAGTGTTCACATTGCCAAGGCTCATGACAACATCATTTCGATCGAGAAGGATGGAGAGATTCTGATGCAGGCCTGTGCCAAAGATCCTCAGTTAAAACCGCAGAGCGATCGCTCCTTCATGAGCGTGGAAGGGATTTACGAGTTTGCCAACGATCTTCATGTAGAAGATGTACAGGAAATCATACAGCGTCAGATTGCGTGCAATATGGCAATTGCCAACGAAGGCCTGCACGGAAATTACGGTGCGAACATCGGCAGCGTTCTTTTGGCGGCGGACAAAGACAGTCTGTATACACGTGTCAAAGCATACGCGGCTGCCGGCAGTGATGCCCGTATGAGCGGATGCGAGCTGCCGGTGATCATTAATTCGGGTAGCGGAAATCAAGGGATGACAGCTTCGATCCCGGTCATCGTATGGGGAAGAGAACATCAGGTCTCCAAAGAAAGACTGTATCGCTCGCTGGTGGTTTCCAATCTGATCACGATTCATCTTAAAAACGGGATCGGTAAGTTAAGTGCATACTGCGGTGTTGTCAGTGCGGGATGCGGAGCGGCCTGCGGGATCTGTTATCAGGACGGCGGTGATCTGCGTGCTGTTTCTCATACGTTGGTCAATACCATTGCCATGATTTCGGGAACCGTCTGTGACGGGGCAAAAGCAAGCTGTGCTGCCAAAATTGCCAGCGCAGTGGAAGCCGGGCTTTTGGGCTATGCCATGTATCAAAATGACCAGCAGTTCCGCGACGGTGAGGGAATCGTTTCCAAAGGCGTGGAGAATACGATTCGCAACATTGCATTGCTGGCAAAGGAAGGCATGCGGGATACGGATCGTGAGATCATTGACATTATGATCGGCCGCTGCTGATCATGTTCTTATTAAAAAAACGACAAAGGAGGAATACAAAATGAAATATGCAATTGTATTTGATTCAAAAACAGGAAATACGGCACAGATTGCCACGGTGATTCGCAATACGCTGAAACAGGAACGATGTGTGTCTTTCGGATCGAAACTGCCTCAGGAAGATGTGGATGTGGTGTTCCTTGGCAGCTGGTGTGACAAAGGAGGGCTCAGCAATCTGATGAAAAAAGAGGCGGAAACACTTCATCATCAAAAAGTGGCATTGTTTTCTACTTGCGGTTTTGGGATGGATGCAGCATATTTTCGCACGATCGCCGATCATTTGAAGGAACAGATTCCTCAGGATAATGAGATCGTGGCATCGTTTGTCTGCCAGGGAAAAATGCCGGAAGCTGTTTTGAAGCGATATGAGGCGATGCTGGAAAAGGAAGAAACGAAACAAATGGCACAGCACATGATCGAAAACTTCCATCATGCACAGAGCCATCCGGATGCCGCTGATGAGAAGCAGGCGGAGGCTTTTGCCATGCGTGTCCTGGCTCAGGTCGGGTAACCGTTTGAGTTTTGTGTGAATTAATGCTATAATTGATGAACATAGAAGCAGCAAAAGCAAAGATTGACTAGGAGTGATTTGCATGAGCGAAAAAGTGGCACTGCTTTGTGACTCAAGTGCGGATATCAGCCCGGAAGAAGCAAAAGAGCTTGGTATCCATGTATTGAGAATGCCGGTGATTATCGATGGAAAAGAATATACGGAAAGCGTAGACGTCTTTGATGAAGATATTCTGTCGGCATTGAGAACACAGAAAAAAATTACGACGACTCAGCCGAGCATTGGAGAAATGACAGCGATTTGGGATGAACTGCTGAAAGATCATGATCAGGTATTTTATTTGCCGTTATCCAGAGAACTGAGCGGGACCTGTGCAAATGCAATGCAGCTTGCCAAGGAACGCTATGAAGGGAAAGTTATTGTTGTCGACTCCACGTTCGTATGTTATCCGGTCATTTATATGCTGAAGGCAGCACAGGAAATGCTTGCCAAGGGGTACACTTGTACTCAGATCAAGGAAAAGATCGAAAAAGAAGGAGAGCTGTATGCGATCCTGATTCCTGAGAATTTGACGACATTGAAGAACGGCGGCCGTATTTCGCCGGCAGCGGCGGCTTTGGCGGGAATGCTGAAAATACATCCGCTGTTAAAGGTTGAAAACGGCGGTATTGATGTTCAGGATAAAGTACGTACGGCACAGCGTGCTTATAAGATGGGAATTGAAAATGTCGTTGATGGGATCGATCCTGCCGGATATGACTGGATGATCATTCATGCAGATAATGAGGAACTGTGCGAACAGCTTCGCATACAGCTGCAGGAGGCAACGGGTCAGCCTGTAGCCAAACATGTGTTCAAGTCAGTGATCATGTCACATACCGGAGAAGGTACGATTGGTTTCGGGCGCATTCGCCGTCTGCAATATTAAATAGGAAAAACTGTCGAATCCCGGCAGCTTTTTTTATGTTTTTTCTTATTTTGTCCGTATAAGGAAATTGAAACATGACGGGAGCGAAAACAGCATAAGGTGAGGTGAGGAGGGGTGATATGAGAAATCGGAAAGTCATTGTTTCTTTTGCATTGGTCTTTGCGGCTGTCTTTGCGCTTTTTTATTATTTTTTGTTTCAGCTTCTTTCTGCAAAAGGAGGAACAGAGGCAAGAACGCTGTATCTGAATCAGGTTGGTATCTTTGCCGAAAAAGAGAATGCCGACAAGATCTGCGAAAAACTGGAAAAGAAAAAAATGAATGCATATCAGATCGAAAAGAATGATCAGATATATGTCGTAACGAGCATTTATGAAGATAAGGAACAGACAGAGAAGGAAGGGAAGACACTGACGGAAATGGAGATGAGTTATTTGACAAAAAAGGTGACGGCGGAAGGTCGAGAAATGGTACAGGCCGTGGATGAAAAGGACTATGTAAAAGTACTGGAAGCTGTACAGAGCGATGAAGATACAGGATCTTGAACCGCAGGAGCGACCGCGCGAAAAGGCATTGAAAAGAGGGATTCGCTCTTTGAGCAATCGGGAACTGCTGGCTGTTCTTCTGCAAAGCGGAACCAGGAAGCATGATGTCCTGGAACTTGCAGATGAAGTGATGGCGCTTTGCGGATCTCTTGATCGTCTGATGCAGATGCAGCCAAAAGACCTGATGCAGATTCACGGCATCAAGCAGGTTCGGGCCGTTCAGTTGTTTGCCGGCATCGAGCTGTCAAGAAGGATCGTTGAAATCAGGATGGAAAGAAGCTTCGTCCATTCGCCAGAGGATCTTGTCTTATGGCTGAAGCTGCAGTACGGGTATGCGCAGCAGGAGCATTTTGCGGCTGTTTATTTAAATCAGCAGAATGCAGTCATTCATCATCAGATTCTGTTTCTGGGAACATTGAATGCGGCAACGATACATCCCCGTGAGATTTTCAAGGAGGCGATCCGCTGCAGTGCTTCTGCGCTCATATGTGCACATAATCATCCAAGCGGTGATGTTTCACCTTCTTCGGCTGATAAAAAAGTGACGGAAACAATAGCGGAGAGCGGGAAAATTGTAGGGATTCCGCTGGTGGATCATTTGATTATCGGCCAGAATGAATGGTTCAGTTTTCGTCAAAGCGGTCTTTTATAGATTGAAACATTTCGGGTTAACCTTTATAATAGAATAAAACGAAAAAAGGTGAAGAAATGTCTAAATTTACGAGAACGCAAAAAATTCTGATTGGTTTGATTTGTTTTTTCCTGGCTGTCGGTCTGTTGTTTCAGGGTATGCGTCAGGCCAGCATCAGTGATATAGGTTACAGTGTATTCAGTTACCTGAAATACGGGCTGATCGATTATCCTTTGACATCGATCAAAAATTTTGCCAGTGACTTTTCGAATTTATGGAAAGTACAGGAAGAAAATGATTATCTGAAAGAGCAGCTGAGCATGACGCAGAATTACAAAGCCATGTATGAAAATCAGCAAAGGGAAAATAAGGAGCTGCAGGAAC
>JABLTO010035284.1_pt1 | contig 13454 bp, 8 predicted proteins | sample 7160091 | NCBI WGS metagenome assembly JABLTO01 (sample SAMN14651225, study PRJNA627086) | human gut metagenome | isolation source: feces | host: Homo sapiens
GAGCCGCTTTCAAATCGCGTTTTTTAGATATATAAATACCAACCGCAAATCGACAGTCGGAAATGACCAAAATATTGAAAAATGTGGTTTGTAAATATTCTTTCCGGCTTAATGAATTCCAATGAACTGCTCTGCGAAGCCGGATTGGAGCATGACTTCAACTGTCTTATCGTTAAATGTATTTTCGGCAAGGGGGCGTTGTCAGACACGACTCGTCGAAGATGCGGCTTTCTTCGGGAGTGATGATTTTTCATACTTCAAATGGCAGAAGTCTTTGTGTGTAGTGTGTGCTTCATGTGTCCTATATATAGACATGATGGATGAACCTGCTAATTCAAGACACAATGACTCCCGAACAAACGAAGAAATTCAAGTACTGGCAGACCCGCACAATCGTCGTGACGATGGTCGGTTATGCGCTCTATTATTTTGTCCGCAAGAATTTCAATACCGCCATGCCGAGCATCGAGGTTACATTCGGCATAACCAAGGCCCAACTGGGGCTGTTTCTGACCTTGAACGGTATTATTTACGGTCTGTCCCGCTTTATTAACGGATTCATCGCCGACCGTGTAAGCGCCCGGAAGGTCATGTCTCTGGGACTTGCGCTCAGTGCGCTGGTCAATATCGGATTCGGATTCAGTGATAAAATGGCGATGCTCGTCGCCGGAACGGCCGGCGGGCAGGAGTACATTACGGCGCTTACGATCATCATGGGTTCGATTTTGCTGTTGAACGGTTATTTTCAAGGCATGGGAGTTCCACCCGTCCCGCCCCTCATGACTCACTGGGTGCCGGCCAACGAACTGGCCCGCAAAATGTCGATCTGGAACATGTCGCACTCGATCGGGGCCGGGTTGATCTTTGTAATGGGCGCCGTGCTGGTACACTATTTTGACAACAGCGCATGGCGGCTTTGTTTTCTCATTCCTGCGGCGTTTTCGCTTTTGGGAGCGGTCGCTTTGTACCTTGCACTGCGCGACAAACCTTCTTCGGTGGGGCTGCCCGAACTTGAGCAGATGAAGGTTCCGGGCGAAGAGCAGAAACCTGTCCGGAAATCGGACAAGGCCTATCATGCGGCCTTCCTGCGCCGTATGGTATTCGGGAATCCGATCGTCTGGGTGCTTTCAGTCTCCAATTTTTTTGTTTACATCGTCCGGTTCTCATTGCTCGACTGGGGGATGATGCTTCTGCCTCATACCAAAGGAATATCGGTCGCCGTAGCCGGAATCATGGTGGCGGCATTCGAATTTATCGGCGGAAATCTGGGTATGGTGATCGCAGGATGGGCGACTGACCGGCTGTTCGGCAGCCGCGCACACCGCACATGTGTTTTCTGTATGCTTGGGACGATCGTCATGACGATCGTATTTTGGTGCATTCCCGATACCGTCTCTCCGTGGGTAATGGCCGTTCCTTTCATGCTGATTGCTTTTTTTATCTACGGACCGCAGGCGCTGCTCGGGATCGCCATGTCGAATCAGGCGACCAAAGAGGCGTCGGCCACTGCCAACGGGATACTCGGCGTATTCGGTTATGCCAGTACGCTGATCTCCGGCGTCGGGCTGGGGTTTATCGCCGACCGTTACGGGTGGAATTCCATCTACGCCGTAATTCTTGTCTTCGCCGTTTTGGGGTTGCTGACGTTGACGACTATCTGGAAAGCCGCTCCCGACGGTTACGGTGCGGCAAAAAAATTCACAGCCGAATACGAAAGGAATTCGAGTCGATAATTTTTTTTATATTTGTTTGCCTTCACACCATTATCCCGGAAAACAGATGCCGTTGGATTCCGAATACGAACTGATGCAACGATTGTCCGCAGGCAACGAGGATGCTTTCGGAGAGTTGTTCGGGAGATATTATCCCCGTGTCTGCGCGTTCGTCGGCTGTATCGTCAAGGAGGAGAGCACTGCGGAAGACATTGCGCAGGACATTTTTCTGAAGATTTGGGAACGGCGCGACATCTTTCAGGGGCGGGTCGCTTCGTTCAACGGATATGTTTATCGCATGGCGCGTAACGCCGCTCTCAATGCGATTCGTCAGATGACCAATATTGATTGGGAACAATATATTCAGATCGAGGAAACGCTGCCGGACGAATCGTTCGAAAAGGAATACTATTCCCGTGAAAAAGAGCTTTTCATCCGGCTTGTCGTCTGCCGGATGCCGGAACAACGCCGCCGGATATTCGAAATGAGCCGTTATGCGGGGATGGACAATCAGGCCATTGCCGACGAACTCAAGATATCGAAACGAACGGTCGAAAACCACCTGACGCTCGCATTGAAAAAACTACGCGAGGCATTGGCCGTTTTCTCGCTTCTTTTCTTTATGCACTGATCTCATTCGCCGGGTAATCCCGAAAAAAAAGTGTTTATCGTTGTGTGTCGAACCGTTCCGGGGTGTCTTATATACAGAGACGGGGACCGAGCTTTTCCGCCCCACCCACCCGGAAAGCGGCAGGGAGCGCCCGCTTCTCTTTCCGCAGGAGAATTTGAAACCCAAACAATCGAAATACCACTATGTCGAGAATCCGAAAAATCATCAGTATTTATCTGAGTTATCGCCAGCCCCGCAGTACGCGTAAAGAGTTTGCCGAGTGGTTCGCAGCTCCGTTCGACGGAGAGACGAAACAACGGCTGATGCGGGAGTACTGGGATGCGCTGTCTCCCGAAATGTCTCAGGATCGGGTGCAGAAGGCATATGCCCGCGTACGGGAACGCATCGGGTTCCGGAGTGTCTCGCTGCCGTCGCCGCAGGGTGTCCGTCCGGTGTTCAGAAGAGCGGCAGTCATGGTGGCAATGATAGCTATCCCCGTTTTGGCCGTTGCGCTCTATGCGCTGATCGGGCATATGAACTCCGCTCCAAAGTGGCAGGAAATCTACGCCCCTTACGGTCAGACCCGGAGCGTGGTTCTGGCCGACGGTTCGCAGATCGTCATCAATTCCGGATAATTTTCAGACGGACATACTGCATATTGAACGGCTTGTGAATATATTCGTCAGCACCTTCTGCAATTCCGTAAATCCGTTGGTTGTCATCCGAAAGAGCCGTAAGCAGCACGATCGGAATATGACAGGTCGCTATGTTAGATTTTATGTTGCTGCACAACTGGAATCCGTTGAGCGCAGGCATCAGCACGTCGCTCAGGATAAGCGATACTTCATCATCCATCACGGCTTTAACGGCATCGTAACCGTTATTGACGGCAATAACGCGGAAGTTCGTTGAAAGTTCATCTTTAAGATAGGCGAGTATCTCAGAATCATCCTCGGCAATGACGATTGTTTCGTTATATTTCTTGGCCAATAACTCATTGACCTTATTGTCGTCGATCACCTCGTCCGCAAGATAATTCGTCGGAAGAGTTTCGTCAAAAGTGACATTTTCTCCGAAATGCGATTTTCCCTTGAACAGTTCGACCCGGAAAACGGTATAAGCCCCCGGAAGACTATCCGCCGTTATGTATCCATGATGCAGTTCGACATATTCCCGTGTCAGGTGTAATCCGATCCCCGTACTGTAATTCGACGTGTTCTTGAGCGCATAAAAACGGTCGAAAATACGAGGAAGACTCTCTTTATCTATACCCTTCCCGTTATCCTCGACTTCGATCAGTACGCTCGGACCGTTATCTGTCACCGACACCAAAATCGTACCGTATTTGGGCGAATATTTGAAAGCATTTGAAAGCAGGTTGAGCAACACCTGTTCGATTTTATCGGTATCAATCCACAACTGCTGATGCGACGTGTCCGTACGAAATTTATAGACGATCTTTTCCGTTTCGGCATAAGTCTCGAAATAACTAAGTATCTCTTGTGTAAACTGCACGATATCCACCTGTTTCAGCGTAAGCATCATTTTATTATTTTCGATCTTCCGGAAATCGAGAATCTGATTCACGACATTCAGCAGATGGCGCGCGTTACGCTGAATCGTCCAGATATTACGTTGAATTTCGGGGTCCTTTTCCCGCTTGACAATGCTGTCGAGCGGATTGAGGATCAGCGTCAGCGGAGTGCGGATTTCATGGGTTATATTTGTAAAAAACTGTAATTTGTGAGCCGTTACATTCTCTATCTGGGCATGCTTATCCATCAACTCACGGGTTGCAATTTCGATTTCAGCATTTTTTGCGGTCAGGATTTCGTTGCGGCGCCGGAGACGCAGATTCAATCGGATGGCATAAATGCCCATTCCTCCCGCAACAAGGGCGATAATTATGACGGCCCACAATGAATATTTCAGATTGTCAACGCTTCGGTCATATTGTTCAAGAACCGTTTTCTGTTTGTTGATCTGTTCCTGATAACTGACTATCTGTTCCTGCTGCGCCTTGAGTGTGTAGGCATTGTGAGAATCGACGAGTGCCGATTGCAGTTGGTAGCTCTTCTCTACCCGTTTACCAAGAAGGATACGTCTGGCGATCGCCATGACCTTGTCTCCTCCCGTGGGATAGAGGAATGAGGCTTGCAGTCTGCCGTCGAGAACCGCATCTACTCCGACGAGCGCATCTATTCCGATAAATTTTATCCGCTGCGCACAGAGTGAATCGGCTGCATTGATCACATTGTAGGCAGCTAGTGCCATATCGTCGTTGTGCGCAAAAACCAGATCGATATCGTTATAGTGGCCGATCGCCGCCACGCGCTCTTTTGCCACATCGGGTTTCCAGTCGCCGGGAATGGTATGCACCGAATAGCTTTCACTCGCTTCGGCAAGGAATCCCTTATGCCGTTCCACAGCGGGTGAAGAGCTCATCAATCCGGTAATTTCGAGAATCGTAGACCCTTCGGATAATATGGTGTTGATGTAGCGTCCCACATCACGGCCGATATCGTAATTATCCGCACTGATGCAGGTCGTGTAATGGTCCGAATGTATTTTACGATCCCAGATGATTGTCGGAATTCCCATGTCGAAAGCTTCGACGGCGATCGGTGTCACCGGCTCCGATTCGTTCGGCGAGATGATGAGCAGGTCGACCTTCGCCTCAATGAATTCACGAATCTGATCGATCTGTAACTGTGTATTGTTATGCGCATTGCTGACCACAATGCTCAATTCCGGATATTTGGCCGCTTCGGCTTGCATCTGAATCATCATGATCTGACGCCATAGGTCGTTGGTACATTGGGAGAATCCGATCACATAATGACGCTTGGGCTCCGAGATCGATTCACGACGGCAGCCGTTCGTCATCATACATATGGCAAGCAGTAAAAACAGACGGATTGTGCAATGCGGCATAATACGCGAATTTATAATTATTTTATCATATTCAGGCTGAAATCATCGACGAAATAGGTTGAATTCCGGTCTGTCCAGACACCGCAGAAAACAGTGAGTTCCTGCTCCTCGCCGGAATCGAAATCCAGCGCCATTCGGGTCCAATCTCTGCCGGACAGCAGGAACAGCCTGTCTTTCAAAACACTGCCGTCGGGCCGGCGTACACCGATATACACGCCGTTCGTCAACGGGGGCAGGGACATGCGGGCGAATGCGGAAAGCCGGTATTCCTTTCCGGGCATCACTATTATTTTCTGTATGCAGATGTCGGACCAGACGGGTATATAACGGGGTGTTTCGACATACAAGGCGCAGGCAAACTCTCCCGCATGTGCCTCGGATGTCAATTCGGACTTACCGATGTCCCACATCTTCGCAGACTCTTCGAATCCGCCGTCGGCGAGCAGGTTTTCCCGGCCGTGCGGAGTGCAGGCGAACAGAATATAACTTATCAGCGGCAAAATGGTCTTGTACATAAAGTTAGGTCTTAAAAACGGATACCCGGCCGTGCATAACACGGCCGGTTCCGCCGGATGTCAGAGTTAGTTACAGTTGCGAAACGATAAAGTACATATTGTCGCCCGACGAGTAGGGATAAACGGACGGTGAGAACCAGCCTCCCTGATTAGCATTATCGAGCGCCAGCAGTTTTTCACCCGACCAGTCGCCTTCGGGAGAACCGGCATCGCGGTAGACCAGACCGCCCGTCGTCCCCGAACGGTAAATCATAATATAGCGTTTGTGAGTCGCATTATAGGCTACACACATTTCGGATGCATTGCCATAGGTGATCGCCGCCGCTGATTCTGGGTCTCCCGCCACCCAGTCGGTGCCGTCCCAATAGGTCCAGTTGGCTGCAGTTGCAATATCACCGTCGCTTTTGATGCGCGCGACGTATATCTTGGGCGTGGAACGGCCTGCGTCCGAACCGAACATGTAAAGATACTTGTCGCTCAAATAGAATGCCGCCTGCACAAAATGCCCGGCTCCGCTCCAACGGCCGCGGATCTCACGGGTCCAGCTTTTACCGCCGTCTGCCGATGACAACAACCCGGAAAAGTTTGCCGTCCATGCGTCGCTGTCTTCGGGATCGAGCGACTTGAACGAATAATAATGGATATACTGTTTGCCGTTGACGGTCACACCGGCCGTCGGAACACAGGCGGTTTCACCGTCTCCCGACGGTTCGAGAATAGGAACGATACCGTCGTTGCCGGGCGAAACCTGCGCGATATAGAATCCATCAGCGGGATTCATATCGTTCGACAATGCGAATGCGTTTGCGTAATGCTTACCCCCGGCCGAAACATCGGCCAGCGCCATGGAAACCGTATTGTTCGGTCCGGCCCAGATGACGGCTTTACCCGCAAACGAAATATCCGTAAACGAGGCATTCGAGACAGTGCCCGTCGTCAGGCAGGTACCCAATTTGGTCGAGGTCTGGGTGGTGCCGGTCGGAACGAGTCTGAAATCGTCCAATGCGACCCATACTCCGGGATAGCCCCATGCTCCGCAAAAGACATTACCCTGTGTATAGTCGCCGGAATTGAACTCCTTGGTGAATTCGGTCCATACGTCGGGATTCCAATCGCCGGCCTGTCCGTCATAGATCGGGCCGCCTTCCAGCCGGACGCCCGTAAAGGCGTTCATTCCGGCCCACGAAGCCTGTCCGAAGCAGGAGAAGGTGTAATCCTTGCCCTTTTTGAGTGCGATCGACTGCAAGCAGGCATCGCACCAGCTGCCGTCGTTGGGGTTTTCAAGCTTCAAAGCGACCTGACCGCCGTGTGTCTGCGTGTGTTTCGACACCAGCGAAGGCTCCTTGTACGCTCCTTCGAAATACCAGAGTGAACGGTAGTCGATTGCTTCATCGGGGAAAAGCTCGAAACCGGGCTCGGAAATCATATTGAATTCGTCCGCCGCGAACGTGGCTTTCATCAGGGTGATGTTCGAAAGCTGCGTCGGATCGGGATTAAGCTTGATGTCGTTGCCGCCCTCCTCTTTATCGTCGGCACATCCGGCAGCGAATGCGGCGGACAGCAAAAGTAACATTGCGAAATAACAGTTTTTCATGGTTTTTGTTTTTTAGTTGTAGGTTATTCTGTTTTTACGGGTTTCAGGCAAATATCGTCCACGGTGAGCGTCATTTCGGGAGCGCCCCAAACTCCGAAAAAGACATCGGCACTTACAGCCTGACCGGCATTGAATTCACAACCGAAGCGTGTCCATTCGCCGGCTTGGGCTGTGCCCGTTATGTCATGGATTGTTCCGTCGGTCAATCGGACTCCGACATAGGCACCCTCAGGAAGCACCTCTTCGGATTTCACCCAGCACTCGATCGAGTAATCGGCATTCTGCTGCAAGGATACCGTCTGAGTGCATACGTCCTGCCACTGGCCGGAATTCGTATTCGAGAAACGGCAGGCGATCTTGCCGCTGTGCGCATCGCGCGAAGTGAGGGCCGCCGCATTCACATGCCACATCGTCTTGTAGCTCAACGCCTGAGTCGGGTGCTCCTCGAAACCTCCTTCTGCAAGCAGATTGATCCCCGCCTGATCCCAGTTGAGGTCGGCACGCATCAGGAAAACGTTCCATGTAGGCACGGCATGAGAGATGACAAACCACAATTCGTCGTCTTCGTTGAACCACGGGTGAATATAGGGAGCATAAAGCGCATTGCCATCCTCATACATGATGATCTTCTCGCCCGACCAATCTCCTTCGGGAGAGGGTGCGTCCCGGTAAACGACGGCCCGCTGATTGACTGACAGATACATCATCATATACCGTTTGTAACGGCTGTTGTATGCAACGGTCATTTCAGACGCCGTTCCCCGTGCGACTGGCTCCGCCGCCTGTTCGTTGCGCTCCCAGCCGCCGCCGGTCCAGTATTCGTAGGCCGATTTGTCGAGAAGCTTCGTTTCGCTGACACGCGCCAGATAGACGTTGCCGTAACGTCCCGAATGTGTGCCGTACATATATATCAACCCGTTTTCCTTCAGATAGGCGACCTGCGTGAAGTTGCTGTCGGCATTCCATTTGACGCCCGAACGGGTCCATGCTGTCCCATAATTATCCGAGTAAACGATTTCGCTGTAATTCACCGACCAGTAATCGTTATCACCCGTAGGAGTCCAGTCATGGATACTCATGTAGTTCAGGTACTGACGGGTGCCGACCGCAATGCCGCCCGTAGGAATGCAGGTCACTTCGTATTCCGAACCATCGGGATATTGCCCGGTTTTGGCCCGCGAGACGACGATCTCCTTTACGGCATTGCCATCCATCAGCATTCCCGAATAATAAAGCCCGTCCGTCAAGTCACGATCCGAAGAGAGTGCGATGGCGTTCGATTTCCAGTTGCCGCCTCCGTAGTCGAAATTATCGCCGAATGCGCACATGACCGTCCCGTTGCCGGCATCCCACATATTGTTGTAATCGGTACGGCCGATATTGAACCGGGCGTCCGTTCGGTTGGGATTGGGAATCGTTTCTCCGCTTTCCGAACGTCCGGTGACGCGCGCCACGAGCGTTATGTTATCCGGCAGCAGCGTCCCTGTTTCGAGAGGTTCCGGTCCCGGCGGTTCCGGATCGGGAATCTCCGTATCGGATGCCGACGAGCAACCCGGCAGCAGAAATAGGACGGCAATCAGGAACAACATGCTTCTGATCCCGGATACGGGCCGCCTGTCTGTTTTAATAAGAATATCCATCATTTTGACGAAGGTTAATGTTGGAAAGCAGTTCGGAAGAGGGTATCGGATACAATTCGAGATATTTCTTCTGCTTGGGCGTGTGGAATGTCCAGCTTCCGTTTACATAGAGATTCCACCGGATCAGCTGCTCGCGCCGCATTCCTTCGCCCGTGAACTCGCGTCCGAGCTCTTTCAGGAATTCGCCGTAAGGCACGGATACGCCGTCAACGACTGTCAAGGCGGACAACTGCTCGGCCGTCAGCTCACGCACGGATCGGGGCAGAGACGGATCGAAACTGCGTCTGCGCACCTCGTTCACGATGTCAGCGGCTCCCTGTGCATCCCCGTCACGAAGCATACATTCGGCTTTCATCATCAGGGTCTCCCCGAAGCGGAACACGACCCAGTCCTGATCGGTCTCCCATTTCTGGCCGATTTTGACCTCGTACTTTCCGAAGCGGTAGCCGTCGAATTCACGGGCGGCGTCGATCGAGGCGATTTCGTTGACATAATTGAAGGGTGTCACTCCGTCAGTAAAATAGAGCGGCTGCTTGGTGAGGTAGTCGTACTGTTGCCCCATGCAGTAACTCTGCCTGTAACGTTTGTCATTGTAATGATCGGGATCGGTGGCATCGAACGTCTCTTTTACGTACGAAGGCACGGCACGCAGTCCATTGTAACCGCCCGAACCCGCGTTGTAGATCGGTTTGCAGGCCCAGTGCTGGGTTTTGGCATAGATGCAGTGGAAAATGGGCGATCCCGTCGTTTCATCATACGGCACCGCAAAAATGATTTCGGGCGACGTTTCGCTTTGCAGACTGAAAATATTGGAAAAGCTGTCGTCGAGCTGGTATTTCGCAGACCCGATTATCTCGTTGCAAAGGATGAGCGTACTGTCGCGCTTGGCGGCATATTCGCTGCCGAGCCACGATTCGGCATTCAGATATACCTTTGCCAGCAGATGCTTGGCTGCCCACTTGTTAAAACGACTGTACCGCTGTTCTTCGGGCAGTTTGTCCATGCTCTCGCGCAGTTCCCGCACGACGAAATCATACACCTCTTTCCGGTCGCGCGTCGTCGGCATATAATCTTTCGGCACGTCGTAGGTCTCCATGATCGGCACATTCCCGAAAAGAGACAGCAGGTAATAATAATAGAATGCACGCACGGCACGAACCTCCGCCAGCGTTTGCTCGTCGAGCTCCAGCCCGGCCTCTTCGAACTGATGCAGCACCCGGTTGCAGCAGGTCGTAATGCCATACCACAAGTGGCTCCAACAAGTACTGAAATGGGGGTCGGTCGATTTCCATTCGTGATTGTCCAGCCGCAGCCAGATACCGCCGTCATACCAGCCTCCGTCCGAATTGGTCGGAATGACCCATGCATCGGTTCCGAGCTCGGTCAGGTCCCAGATGCTGCGGTCCTCGTTGAACCAGCGCATCTGCCCGTACATGGGTGTCAGCAGGTAGGCCGAGCTCTGTTCACTGTCCTCCAGAATCTTGTCGATTGTCATATCGCTGTAAATATCCGGATCGAGATTCGTGCATGAAGCCAGCAGAAGTGCGCATGCGCCGAACAGATGTATTGTTTTTCGTTTCATGGTTTTGATCATTAGAAGTTGAACGATGCACCGACGATGTACGAACGCAGGTTAGGGTATTTGTTGATCGGGTCCACGCCGGATGTGAGGCCGACGATCGCCACTTCGGGGTCCAGCCCAGAATAGCCGCTGATCGTAAGCAGGTTCATGCCCGTACAGAAGACCCGGATACTGCGTATCACCTTGTTGCGTTGTGAAAGATCGAATGTGTAGCCGATGGTCAGATTGTCGAGTTTGACGTAATCGCCCGGTTCGATATAACGGTCCGAATAGATCGACGGCGCGAAATTGTAATATTCGCCGATCTTCTGATAAGCTGATTTCGGCACGTTGAAACTCGACAGCCAAGCGAGTGTTTCATACTTCATCCGGTAGGCGTTCAGAATATCGAAGCCGAAAGCTCCGCGAAAGGATACCGACACGTCAAGCCCCTTCCAGCGATAACTGGCCTGCAAAGCGGCGAACATTTTGGGCATCCCGTTACCGATAATAGTCTTATTATCTTCACTGGGGTCCGAATTTTCGGCTCCGACAACATTCCAAGTCGTGCTGTTTTTCAGTCCATCGACACGCCATCCGTAGAAGTTGCCGACTGCCCAGCCATCTTCGAGCCGGTGCGTGTAAGTTTGCATGGGTTCTCCGGTCGAGCCGAGTGTCAGATATTCCATTGTATACCTGTCGTTGGAGAGCGAAATCAGTTTGTTTTTGTTGTAGGAGAAGTTTCCGCTGAGGGTCAATGCCATGTCTTTGCGGGAGATCAGGTCGCCTGAAAGCATCACCTCGACACCTTGGTTGCGCATCGAACCCACGTTGGCCAGAATCGAATTGGTAATATTGGGCGGTGTCGGAACCGTGTAGGTGTAGAGCAGGTCATCGGTGCGCCGGTTGTAAAAATCGATACTGCCCCGGAACCGACTGTTGAAAAGAGCGAAATCCAGTCCGACGTTAAGTTCCTTTTTGCGCTCCCATTTCAGATCGTCGTTGGCATTGTTCGTCGGCACGATACCATTCACCCATTTACCTCCGTCATACCCCATGTATGCCGTACTGAAATTGTATAGCGGGACATATTGGTAGGGCGATGAGGGAGCGGTGCCGGTTATGCCGTATCCGACCCGTAATTTGAGATCGGAAACCCAATATGCATCCCGCATGAACTTTTCCTGTGTAATCCGCCAGCCGGCACTTACGGCCGGAAAAGTACCCCAACGGTTGTTCTTTCCGAACTTATCGCTTCCCTCATGGCGCAGGCTGGCCATAAAAAGGTATTTATTGTCGAAATTATAGTTCACTCGGCCGTAGAAACCGATCAGCTTGATCCGGTACTTATAGCTGGTCAGCTTCGAGGTGCCATCGAGCGTCGAATTCGCCGAACCGATATTCCATGCGCCGAATCCGTCAATTGGGAAATCGTAGGCATACATTTCGGAAGATTGGTGGATATAGTCATTGTAACTGTATCCGACGGTTGCCTGCAGCGTATGGCGGCCGAATTTGCGCGAATAGTCGGCCTGTAATTCGAGTGTCTTGTCCTCGCCGTGGCCCCCGGAGAGTCGCGCCTGTCCCTGCGTGCTGCCCATCGTCGATGAATAATGCTTTTGGGTCGTGCTGTAAGCGTAATCGTTGAAGTCGCCCATGTAGATACCCGTTGCACTGATCGTCAGGTCCTTGACCGGTTCGACCGAAATCCGTCCCGACATCATCAGCTGGTCGTACTTGTTTTCGGTGTTCTGTTCTTTCAGTAAGCCTACCGGGTTGGCACCGTTGCTGTTTTCATAATAGGAGCCGTCGGCGTTGTAGACCGGGATGGTCGGGTTCCGGCTGAGCGCCTGCATATAGAGATCGTCCGGAACGATACCCTGCGTTACGATTTTATTGCTGACATTCAGGGCGATCTTGAACCGGTCGTCGAACATTGCGTGGTTGATGCTGAGTTTGGCGGTCAACGACTCGTCGAAAGAGCCCTTGTAGATACCTTGTTTGTCGTTGTAGGTTACCGAAGCGAGGTAATTCGTCCGGGCATTTCCGCCTTGCAGCGAAACATAGTGCGTCTGACTGACGGGCGTGCGGGTAATCTCCCGGACCCAGTCCGTGTCGCCCTTGAAATCGTTGATCAGGTCGAAGCGGGAATCCTCTTTCGCAAGCCGGGATTTCAGACTGCGGAGTTCCGTGGCATCCGGATAGTCGGAGGTCTCATCGAGCATTTGGTCGATGGTGACATAGCCTTTGTATTCCAACGCGACTCGTCCCGACTGCGGCCGTTTGGTATTGATGATAATCACGCCGTTCGTTCCGCGCGTACCGTAGATGGCAGCGGCCGAACCATCCTTCAAGACATCGATGGATTCAATGTCTTCCGGTGAAATGGCGTTGAGGGACCCTCCGGCCACCCCGTCGATCACGATAAGCGGAGCCGAAGAGGCTGCCAGCGTCGAAATACCGCGCAACATGATGCTCAGCTCGCCGCTGGGATTGCCCGATGTTTTGGAAATACCCAGACCGGCGACTTTTCCCTGAAGCAGTTGAAGCGGATTGCTGACGCTTCCTTGTAAAAATTCATCGGATGACACTCGGGTGATTGAACTGGTGATCTCCTCTTTGCGGATCGTGCCGTAACCGATCGCAATCACTTCCTCAAGGCCGATGGCATCGGCTTCGAGTGCGAAGTTCACCTCTGTCCGGCCATTTACAGCGGCTTCTGCACTCTTCATGCCGATAAAGGAACACACGAGCGTTGCATTTCCGTCCTTTACGTTCAGCGAGTAACTGCCGTCGCTGCCGGTCGAGGTCCCGGTCGTAGTTCCCTTGACGATGACCGATGCCCCGGCAATTACACGCGGCCCGTTTTTCGCCGGATGCTCCGGGAA
>JABLTO010167302.1_pt1 | contig 13448 bp, 14 predicted proteins | sample 7160091 | NCBI WGS metagenome assembly JABLTO01 (sample SAMN14651225, study PRJNA627086) | human gut metagenome | isolation source: feces | host: Homo sapiens
AAAAAAGACGGCACAGAAGCTGTGCCGCCCGATAATATTTCGATCTTTACTGCGAAGAATTATAAAGACTTCATTTCAGCGATGCAGTTTGAGCATACATTTTTGCCGTGGATAGTCTGGATATCCTTTGCGTTGCCGCAGAAGATGCATGCAGGCTCGTATTTCTTGAGCATGATGTAATCGTCCTCAACGAAGATCTCGATAGGATCTTTTATGTGTATGTTGAGGTTGCGTCTTAATTCGATAGGAAGTACTATCCTTCCCAGTTCGTCTACTTTTCTTACAATGCCAGTTGCTTTCATGGAATGATCTCCTTTCTTTCTGTTTTAAAGTTATGAAAACAGTTTCTTAATAGAAACAATAGCGTTGACCAGGCTTACCACTGCTTTTAGGGAACTCTGATTGTTTTTTACGAATTCTGCCATTTCCTCTGTGGAGTCAGCGAGTGAAAGTACTGCGTCTTCAACCCCGGAAGCAGCATCAGAGACAAGACCTGTTACATTCTGAGTGTCATCAAGTATCTTTGAGAGCGACTTGAATCCCGGTATGAGCGCTTTTACTGCCCTTATCATATATATGAGCAGGATTATGACGCAGACACCTATCAGAAGAAGAACAGCATCTCCTATTGTTATCATGTTATTCATGTGATGCTCCTTGCTCCTTTGTTAAACGATACTATGGTGTATTCTGACCACAATACATACATTAAAACACATTTTTGTTATAAAAACAATATTTTTATACTATTTTTTCAATTTTTTTCCATAGCATATAAGAGATCCTGCGGCATATATTTAATCAGTAAAGGCAGGTAGGTGTGATGAATAAAGTCTGGATGACGATGATACTGGCGGGAATAGCTTCATACGGCGCGCGCGCCTGGCGCGCGATATCCTCCCCGGAGGGGAGCGCGGACGATGCGGGATTCATGCATTCGCTGCTGGACAGCTGTGAAGAGGCTGTTTATTTTGTTATAGGGCTTGCAGGTATAATGGGTCTGTGGAGCGGATTTATGAACATAGCGCGCGGATCGGGACTCATACACGCCATGGCCATGAAAAGCAGAAGGATGATGCGATTCCTTTTTCCAAACGAGAAGAACGAAGAAACGATGATGATGATGCTCATGGGTTTTACAGCCAATATATTTGGGGCGGGAAACAGCGCAACGGTGTTCAGCCTGCAGGCTATGAAGATGCTTGACGAGGAAAACGGGCGGCGCAGCGCGGCGAGCAATGAAATGTGCATGTTTGCGGCCGTCAACATGTCAATGCTGCAGCTCGTTCCTATAACTGTCATACAGATACGCGCCGCAGCAGGGTCGGCGGAGCCGTCTGATATAGTGATCCCGTCTATCATAGCAGGCGCAGCGGCAACGGCCGGAAGCATAGCGGTATGCAAGGCTTGTGAAAGAAGGAGGCGTGAGCGGCTGTGAGCGGTATCCTGAGCGCCGTATCGGCTGCGTTCCTGCCGTGCCTTATAACGGTCATACTTGTTCATGGATGGATAAAAAAGGTAAATGTTTACAACCTGTTTATAGAAGGCTGCCGCGACGGCCTTAAAACAGCTGCTGACATACTGCCGTTTATTATAGCAGTATTTCTGGCGATACGGCTCATGACGGACTCAGGCGCGCTCGATATGCTTGAGAAGCTGTGTGATCCTGTGTTCAGCATGCTCGGCATGCCAGAGGAGCTTGCAGGATTTATGATAATGAGGCCTGTATCAGGAAGCGGAACGCTCGTCATACTTGAACAGCTTGCCGATGAGTTCGGACCGGACAGCTTCCTGTGCAGGAGCGCGTGCGTCATGATGGGCAGCAGTGAAACATTGTTTTACGCCGTAGCGGTGTATTTCGGAGCGACATCGGTAAAAAAGATGCGGCATACGGTGCCGGCCGGAATAGTTGGCTATATTATCGGAATTTGGTTATCTCTTGTATTGTGTAAGGTCATGTAATAATGTATAATGTATTAGCTGTGCCCGTCACCGGGCCGATAGATTTTTCTGTATTTTTTACGATAAAGGAAATATTTAAAGCTGTTTTCGTTATATAATCAATAAAAGTACAGAAAAACGTTACAGCAGATATGCAGATACAGGTGCGCCGCGAAAAAAACGGGACGCGTTTTTGGCTGTATTTTTGCAACAACAAACAAAAATAAACATAAGAATGAATAAAATACACTAAAAATATCCGGAGGAGAGAATTGGCTAAATATTTAGTAAAAAACAGCGGTCCGCTTAAAGGCGAGGTAACTATAAGCGGCGCTAAGAATTCAGTTTTGCCGATAATGGCTGCGACGCTGCTCGCAGATGAAGAATGTCTTATCTATGACGCGCCTGATCTGCGCGATGTAGATGTAATGTGCAGGATAATGGAAGGACTTGGCGTAAAAGTAAAGGCCGACCTTGCAAATAACGTTCTTTCGCTTAACTCAGAACATATAACTACAAACGAAGCTCCGACAGAGCTCGTGAAGAGGATGCGCGCGTCCATACTTACGATGGGACCGCTGCTCGCGCGTCTCGGCAGCGCAAGAGTAGCGCTTCCGGGCGGATGCGCTATCGGCGCAAGGCCTATAGATCTGCATCTCAAGGGATTTGAAAAGATGGGCGCGGAGATCACATTCGGCTCCAACTATGTGGAAGCTAAGGCTGACAGGCTCAAGGGCGCAAAGATATATCTCGATTATCCGAGCGTGGGCGCTACTGAAAACCTTGTTATAGCTGCATCGCTGGCTGATGGTACTACAGTTCTTGAAAACGTTGCAGAGGAGCCTGAGATAGTAGACCTTGCGAACTATCTCAACAAAATGGGCGCAAAGATAAAGGGCGCGGGCACTGACACTATAAAGATCGAGGGTGTTGAGCGCCTTCACGGAACGAAGCACTGCGTTATACCTGACCGTATAGAAACAGGTACGTTTATGGTAGCTGCGGCTATCACGCACGGAAACGTTCTCATAAAAAATGTGGTTCCCGATCACGTAAGACCTGTTATAGCAAAGCTTCAGGAGTGCGGCGTTACTGTAGAGGATACACTTGAAGGACTGCGCGTGAATGCTGAGGGATGCGAGCTCGTGGCTACAGACATAAAGACGCTGCCTTATCCGGGATTCCCGACTGACATGCAGTCGCAGTTCATGGCGCTCCTTACTGTAGTTAAGGGAAGCAGCACTGTTATCGAGACTGTTTTTGAAAACAGATATATGCATATCAACGAGCTCAACCGTATGGGCGCCGGCATAACGATAGAAGGACGCTGCGCTGTCATACCGGGCGATAAAAAGCTCAAGGGCGCGCAGGTAATATCTACAGACCTCAGAGCAGGCGCGGCTATGGTGCTTGCCGGACTCGCAGCAGAGGGCGTTACAGAGATATCTGCGATATACCATATAGAACGCGGATACACAGGCTTTGTAGAAAAGCTCAGAGGGATAGGCGCTGATATAACGCGTGTAGAAGAATAATATAATATAAAAACAGTTCAGCCGGCGACGGCTGCGTTGGACGGTATGCCGCCCTGTCGTGTTTATATGCATGACGGGGCGTTTTTTTTTACAAAAACTGTTGACAAAAAATAATAATGATGTATTATTGTATTAAGCCGTTAGTACAGTAATACAATGGTACAGTGATACAATAAGGACTACGGATGCAGCGCTTGTGTGTGGCTGCACGCTTAAAGGGGATAGCGGGCGTATCTGCAGGCGTGTACTGACGAGCGGAGCCGTCGAATGGCTCGGACGGCATTTGAGATGCCGGTATTTATTCAAAAGAGGTATTAGTATATCGGAGCGTGAAAGGAGGAAAAGATGGATGGAATGGAAGTTTGACAGCAAACAGCCTATTTATACGCAGCTTGTGGATCAGATGACTGTGAGGATCGTGACCGGAGTTTATGTGCCGGGCAGCAAACTGGGCTCGGTGAGAGATCTCGCGCAGGAGGCAGGTGTTAATCCAAACACGATGCAGAGGGCACTTGCGGCCATAGAGGACTCAGGGCTGGTGCATTCGCAGCGCACGGCGGGCAGGTTCATCACAGAGGATATGAACCTTATACAGATGGCGCGCAGACGACTGGCGAATGAAAAGATAGGAATATTTGAGGAGCAGATGAAACAGTTGGGATTTTCAAAGGAAGAGATTTTAAATTTACTGGAGGAGTACAGGTATGAATGAATACATACTGCAGTGCAGGGATCTGAGCAAGAAGTTCTCTGGCAGACCCGCGCTTAACGGAATAAACATGGATATACCGCGCGGACGCATTATCGGTCTTCTCGGACCGAACGGCAGCGGAAAGACTACATTTATGAAGCTCGCGAACGGGCTTCTGGTGCCGTCGGGCGGAAGTATACTTATAGACGGCCACAAGCCGGGTCCGGAGACGAAGCAGGCCGTGTCTTATCTGCCGGACAAGGATTATCTGCCTGACTGGATGAAGGTAAAGGACCTTGTAAAGATGTTCACGGAGTTTTATAAGGATTTCGATCATCTGAAAGCGCAGGATATGCTTCAGCGCTTGTCGATAAACGACGGTCAGCGCCTGAAGTCGCTTTCAAAGGGCACTAAGGAAAAGGTCCAGCTCATACTGGCTATGAGCCGTCAGGCGCAGCTTTATCTGCTTGACGAGCCTATAGGCGGTGTCGATCCGGCAGCAAGAGATTATATATTAAACACAATTATCAGTAACTACAATGAAAACGGAACGGTCATCATTTCAACGCATCTGATCGCTGATGTGGAGCAGGTGCTTGACGATGTTATATTTATAAAGGACGGCAGCATAGCTGCGTGCACTTCCGTAGATGAGATAAGAGAAAAAGAGGGCGAGTCGGTAGACGAGTATTTCAGGGAGGTATTCAGCTGATAGCTAAGCTTACAAAATATGAATTTCGTGCGACGGGCAGGATGCTCGGCATACTGTACGCGGCGCTGATCATCATTGCGATAGTTACGCGTATAGAGCTTGCGATACAGTCTGCAACTAACGGCGGCATGTCGATGGTGATGCCGACTTTTATAGTAATGATGCTTTATATCAGCGCGATAGTCGCTATCGGCGTCATGACGCTGATACTCATAATCCAGCGTTTTTACAAAAATCTGCTTCAGAACGAGGGATATCTGATGCATACGCTTCCTGTTAAAATGTGGCAGCATATAGCGTCAAAGCTTATAGCATCTGTCGTATGGTGTTTTGTCAGCATGTTTGTCATATGCCTTTCGTTTATTATAATCGGAAGTCTGGGTATTGATTTTAATGACTTTTTTACGATAATGACGAATATTTCATTAAGAGGGTACGGAAACGAGGTCCTCAACGGTATAGGATTTATGTTTGAGCTTTTCATACTCATGATCGCGGGCGCAGCGGCATCCATACTTCAGATCTACCTTGCGATGGCTATAGGCCAGCTCGTTGACAACCACAAGCTTTTATGCAGCTTTGGCGCTTACATTGGGATCAATGTCGTATTGCAGATCATAACTTCAATAGTGATGAGCATATCTGCCGGCGGAAGCTATCCATACATGTCATATGGTATACTTAATTATGCCCCGCACTCAGTCAGCGCATATCGAAAAAAGGGGCATAATGCTATGCCCCTTTTGAATCAGCTTCTGTATCCTCGCCGTCAAGCACGAGTGCCGGATCAGCCTTATCATCTACCGTATCCTTGGTGATTATACATTTGCGTATATCCTGTCGTGACGGTATCTCAAACATGATGTCAGTCATCAGGTTTTCCATGATGCTTCTGAGACCTCTTGCACCGGTCTTGCGCTCTATTGCTTTTTCAGCGATCCTTACTATCGCGTCATCCTCTATTTCAAGTTCTACATTATCCATCGAGAATAACTTCTTGTACTGCTTCAAAAGTGCGTTCTTAGGTTCATTGATTATTCTGACAAGCGCATCAGCGTCAAGCTCCTTCAGCGTAACAAGTACAGGAAGTCTTCCTACGAACTCAGGGATAAGACCGTACTTAAGGAGATCTTCAGGCTGTATCTTTGAAAGCAGCTCTGAATCATTTCCCTTTACAGGCTTTATATCGGCATTGAATCCGATAGTCTTTTCGCCTATCCTTCTCTGGATGACCTGATCCATACCGTCAAAGGCGCCTCCGCAGATAAACAATATGTTTGTAGTGTCTATCTGAAGGAATTCCTGATGAGGATGCTTTCTTCCTCCCTGAGGAGGAACGCTCGCTACAGTGCCCTCAAGTATCTTAAGCAGCGCCTGCTGAACACCTTCACCGCTTACATCCCTTGTAATTGAAACATTTTCAGACTTACGCGCGATCTTGTCTATTTCATCAATGTATATTATACCCTGCTGAGCGCGTTCTATATCATAATCAGCAGCCTGAATTAACTTCAGAAGTATATTTTCTACATCTTCACCGACATAACCGGCCTCTGTGAGAGCCGTAGCATCGGCGATAGCGAAAGGAACCTGAAGGATCTTGGCCAGAGTCTGCGCGAGCAGAGTCTTTCCCGATCCTGTAGGGCCGATCATAAGAATATTGCTCTTCTGTATCTCTATATCATCTTCTGCAGTGTATTTCTGGCTTTTTATCCTCTTGTAATGGTTGTATACAGCCACTGCGAGATTTTTCTTAGCGTCATCCTGGCCTATAACATAGTCTGAAAGATGATCTGCTATCTCCTTAGGCTTAGGCAGCTCAGTCCCGTCCTCAAGGACCGGCTCAGCAGCAGAAAATTCCTCGCGGAGGATATCTTCACATAAAGCGATACATTCATCACAGATATAAACTCCCGGACCAGCCACGAGGCGACGCACCTGATCCTGCGTCTTACCGCAGAAGGAGCACTTCAACTGCTTGGTATCGTCGAATTTTGCCATATCCTACTGTCCCCTTTCTCCGGAACCGCAATAACGGCGCTTTCACGGCTGATGCATGCATCCTGCCGCACCTTCTTTCAATTCCGAATAAATATTTCATTAGATTAAATTTATACGAACGCTTTTATACACGCTTTGTTATCACCTTGTCTATAAGGCCGTATTTTACAGCTTCTTCAGGATCAAGGAAATTATCACGCTCAGTATCATTTTCTATAACAGAAAGTCTCTGACCTGTGTTTGCAGCGAGTATTTTATTCATGCGTTCTTTTATCTTAAGCATACGGTCAGCGTGTATCTTTATATCAGTGACCTGACCCTGCATGCCTCCGAGAGGCTGATGGATCATGATCTCCGCGTTAGGAAGAGCCATTCTCTTTCCCTTTGCGCCTGATGAAAGTAAAAAAGCGCCCATGCTCGCAGCCATGCCTATGCATATAGTGCTTACATCAGGTTTGATGTACTGCATAGTGTCATATATAGCCATTCCGGGTTCATTAATGCAGCAGTTTGGCTCGTGCTGTTTCGGCCGTCCCTCATGTTTGGCTCTATTTCTATGAATTTGGTTTGCTGTTTTATTGCGCCTTAAGCTGCTTCTGCAACTGCTGCATCCTGCGGCTCTGCGTCCTTGTCAAATCTCTTTGTGAGGATGAGCGCAAGGAATATGCCTACGAGAGTTACAACCATGTTGAAGAGTACTACGAGTCTCGGACCGTCTACACCGCCGATCTTTGTGAGAAGGCTGGCTACGTTGAGTACTGCGTAGTTTGCAACACTTGATGCGATCATTACTATTGAAGTTATAACGCCTCTGTTCTTAGGGAACATTTCGTTTGCTACAGCTGTTACGATCTGGAGCACGCCGCCTGCTGCGAAGAATCCGAGAAGGAAGCCTGCCGCAAGACACATAAACGGTGCCTGTACGAAGTATGTGATACCGAGAGTGATAAATGCCATACAAGGGTAGATAAGAAGGATTCTTATAGGCTTGAGGCCTCTCGCCATGAGTGCTGCGTTTACGAAGAGAGCGCATATGATGCCTACTGAGTAAACTGACTGGATCTTTGAAGGATCTGCAAGTCCATAGAGAGCTCCAAGCTCCTGATTGCAGTTCATCCAGATCATAAATGTTGTCGATGTAGTGAATCCGAGACAGATCAGTATGATTGCGGACGGAGTGAACTTCATCTTTTCTTTCTTTATCTTTTCGCCCTTCTTTGCAGTTGCATGTTCCATCGGAGGGAACGGAAGGAACGCGATGAATATACCGTCGATTATGATTATTGCTGCTGTCGCAAGGAATACTACATTAAACGGAAGATTGTTTACTGCTACAAAGCTGATAGCGAATGGGAGCAGGAACTGTGCGATCGATACAGCAAGCTTTGTGAACATGTTTGCTATAGTTCCCTTTTCCTTGAAGATCTCCATGCATGAAGGAGTAATGCTTGTATCAAGGAATGAGTTTGCCATACCGCTGACTATTGCAAGCGCATAACCTACATACATATTTGTAGTAAATGTAACACTTAAAAGGAATATCGCGTAAAGTACGCATCCGATAAGCGCGCTCAGTCTTCTGCCGAGCCTGTCTGACAGCGGACCCGCTACAGGGAATGCTATGAGACGACCGAGGCCGATAGCCGCTATTACCGCTACAACGCCTGATACGTTGTAAGTTCCGTCTGCCAGTGTTTCTGCACCCCACATTGCTGCGAAGTTCTGCTTGTACTGACCCATGATCGTTGCCGCTATGCCCAGTACGAAATATGTAACATAGAGCGCGAATGCAGTAGGATAATATCTTCTGCTTTCATTTTTCGTGTTCATTGTTTTCTCTCCTGTTTTACTTGTATAAATACTCTTCTATCTCCTTTACAGGCATCTCATCGCCTGTGTAGAGCCTTAACGCTTCTGCGCCCTGCTGAAGCAGCATGCCCAGTCCGCCAAATGTGCGGCATCCGCATGCCTTTGCCTCGCGGAGCAGCTTTGTCTCCGCCGGGGAATACACTACATCTGCAACTGTAAGGTCTTCCCTGAAAACCGAAGTGTCCTTTATAAGGCTTTCGTTTTCAAGAGGCGCCATTCCGACGCAGTTAGCGTTTACTAGGAGGTGGCTCTCAGCGATCTCTCTTTTCAGAATTTCTTCATCATCGAGATCGTATACATTCACTTTGCAGGCAGGCGCTGCCTTTCTTATCACTTCTGCGTGAGCTTCCAGCCTGCTCCAGAATTTATCCTTTCTGTTAAAAATGGATAATTCCTTTGCGTCCTCAAGAGCGCACTGCGCAGAAACTGCTGATGACACACCGCCTCCGCCGAGAATAGTTATCTTTTTATCTTTTACGGTTATTCCGCCTGCTCTGAGATTTCCTGTGAATCCCATGCCGTCAGTGCAGTAACCTGTAAGTACTCCGTTTTCATTAACTATCGTATTTACTGAGTTTGTTATCTCTGCCGCAGGAGTGATCCTGTCGAGATAAGGGATGACTGCGTTCTTCAGTGGCATCGTTACATTCGCACCTCTTAAATCGAGTGTGCGTATCGCCTTTATCGCAGCCTCGACGTTTTCTTCTGTTACATCGAATGCGAGATAAGCGCAGTCTCTTTCAAACTTTTTAAAACAATAGTTGTACATTTCCGGAGATTTGGAATGCCCTACCGGACTTCCTATCAGACCGAGCATCCTTGTGCTGCCTGAAATATTCATAATCTGTTCTCCTCTATCTTTCTTTTCTTTTATTATATTATTCTTATTCTTTTTTAGGCCCTCCTGAACAGGGTCCCTCAAACTCTTAACGTTTTCTTCTCTTAACGTTTTAATTTTTATTGTTCACAAAGTTTAAAACTAAACTGTAATCGGCCGTTTTCAGTTCGCAGTTCTTTCGACCCGCAGATGCGTTTTCAGAAGCTTATCTGCGTTCTGTTTTTCGCCCCCTGCCGGGTACGTTTATAAATTATCACTATACAAACGATTTAACAAATTTATGTTATTTATCCTTTAATAGTTTACGTCTATATGTTGGAACGAGCAAATTATTTATGTTAATATATATTGCGGCAGATGATCGAATTAGTTAAAATCGGACAGTGATACAGTCTTACACGAATGTGTACCGCTGAAATGCGGTCACGCTTATCCCGCGCCGGCGCGGGCACACTTATATATCATGACTGTATCGCTGAATAAAAAGAAAGGAATCAGCATGAATCTGTTTCACCTCAGATATTTCATGAAGCTCGCTGAGGAGCAGCACTACACGCGCGCTGCAGAAAAGCTCTGCATAACGCAGCCGAGCCTTTCAAACGCGATCATGCAGCTCGAAAAGGAGCTCGGCATACGGCTGTTTGAAAAAGAAGGCAGACGCATACGCCTTACGGAGCTGGGACGTCAGTTCTACAAGTGTGTAGATTCCTCGCTGAGCACACTCGACAACGGCATAGAAACACTGAAACTCGCATCAAAAGGCAGCGGCGTAGTGCGTCTCGGCATACTCAGAGTCATGGGAGTAGCATTTATACCTAATATGATCGCTGAGTTTCAAAAAGCATACCCGGAAAACGATGTCGTGTTTACGATAGATTCAGATGTCTCGCAGAAGATAACGGACGGCCTTGAAAATAATATCTATGATATAGCGTTTGCAACGCCTCCGCGCCGTCCCTCAGCATTTGACCTCACACCTGTCGCAAGCCAGGATCTCGTGCTCATCGTACCGGATGACCACCCTCTTTCGGACCGCCACACTATAGACCTTCGCGATACGCTCGAATACCCGTACATCCAGTTTAAAAAGCACTCAGGCATGCGCAACGTCATAGACGAGCTTTTCGAGTCTATAGAAGCTGAACCAAACACCGTATACGAGATAGACGAGGACCAGGTCGTGGCCGGCATGGTATCAGCCGGTTTCGGCATCGCAGTCGTTCCGTATATGGAGATCCTGCACCGCCTCAATGTAAAGATCCTGCAGATCTCATACCCTACATGGGACCGCCGCTTCTATATGATAACGAATAAAAACAGCTGGCTCTCGCCTCCTGTCTACAATTTCCGGCAGTTCGTAGCCGAAAAATGTGCAAAGCTTACGCCTATAACATAAAAAACGCCCGGCATGCGGTCATTTTCACCGTATACCGGGCGTATACTTTTGTATGTTAAAATGTTTAACAACTGATTGTCATAGTTATAATTTATAGTATCATAAATATCTTCTATCATGTTGTATACAGGATACAAATGATTTTGCCGGGGCCGCGAAGCGGCCTGTTCAGCCGCCGGGCGGCTGCTGCGATGTACGCGCAGGCGCCTACAGATATCCGTATTTTCTGCCGTTTTTCATAAGTTTCGTGATGCTTATGATAAGCGCAAGCGCTTCTGCTACGACTATTGATGACCATATGCCGTTAAGGCCAAACATTACCGGGAGGACAATGACCATGATGATCTGGAATACGAATGTCCTGGCAAACGATATGATCGCGGAAACGCGGCCGTTGCTGAGCGCTGTAAAGAATGACGACGCCCAGACGTTCGTGCCCATTACAAGGAATGCGAGCGCGTATATCCTGAAGCCGTGGACTGTCATGGCGCACAGCTCTGCGTCGTAGCCTGCGAATATCCCAACGACTTTGCCTGCAAATATCTCAGCGACTGCCGTTACTATCATGCCTGACACTGCCATAAACGTTATGCCCTTGCGGAACATATTTTTCAGCTCATCGCGGTTCTGCGCTCCGTAATGATATCCGACTATCGGCGCGCTGCCTACGGAATATCCCAGCAGCACGGCCATGAACGCGAAGTTTACGTACATTATAACGCCGTATGCTGATACTCCGTCCTCGCCCACTATGCGCATCAGCTGGAAATTGTACACGATGTTTACGATCGATGTCGAAAGCTGCGTTACCATCTCTGACGCGCCGTTTCCGCACGCCTGCATCAGCACTTTGGTGTATATGCGGCATCTTACCAGTCTGAGAAGGCTGCTGTTTTTTGTAAAGAAATAAGCTACAGGCACAAGTCCTCCGGTAAATTCACTGACTACCGTCGCCATTGCCGCGCCTGTTATGCCCATGCCGAGCACGCCCACGAGCAGCCAGTCAAGCACCATGTTGGCGATACCGGCCGTAAGTGTTATGCCAAGGCTCAGCCGCGGTTTTTCCGCAACCACGAAAAAGCTCTGAAACATGAGCTGCAGCATAAAGCCCGGCGTCGATATCATCATGACGCGCCCGTAAAGCACGCCGTAATCATAAAGCTCGCCTTCTCCGCCCAGCAGGCTGACTACCTGCGGCATAAATATGATGGAAAGTATCGCGAATATCGTTCCGAGCGCGAGTGCTACGTAAACGAACATCGAAAAATATTTATTTGCATCTTCTCTGCGTCCCTCGCCGAGAGTCTTTGAAACGACTGCGCTACCGCCCGTGCCGAGCATGAACCCTATAACCGATACGCCCATCGCAAACGGCATAACGAGATTTACCGCAGCAAACGCTGTTTTACCTACATAATTTGAAACGAAAAATCCGTCTACCATCGTGTACATCGATGAAAAAAGCATCATGAGCACCGAAGGCAGCACAAACCGTATCAATCGGCCGTAGCCGAAATGATCCGATAATTTTATTTCCATTATATGAACCTCCATAATTCCTTAACAAAAAAAGGCGTTAAGCAAACGCTCAACGTCCCTGAGGCTGCCTCGCAGCCGTACAGCATAATTTTCGCCGGGGCAGATAGGCTTCGTCTATCTATCCGGCTGCCTTGCTGAGTTCATTATATGTATAATATCTTATTACGTCTTACGTCAACACGGCCTTAACCATTTTCATTGTGTAAAAGAATCATTTTTACAGGCAGCTCCGGTTTTGTTACAATAAATACTTCATCATTATCGGCACAAGAATGTTCATGTCGATCGGTTTAGCAACATGATCATTCATCCCGGCAGAAAGAGCCTTGTTTACATCTTCTGCAAAAGCATTAGCCGTCATCGCAATAATCGGAATCCTGGATTTTTTTGTATCCTTCAGCTTTCGGATGATCAATGCAGCATCATACCCATTCATGATCGGCATTTGAATATCCATAAGAACTATCTTGTAATAATCAGCCTCCGCCTTTTCGATCATATCGATACATGCCACACCATCACCGGCCGTCTCAACTATACACCCTTCTTCTGTCAATAATTCTATAGCGATCTCTCTATTGATCTCATTATCTTCAACCAGTAGAATGCGGACACCGTCTAAACAATTCTTATCGCGTAAATTATTATTTTTCTTAACCAGGAAATCTTCTTCTGATGCTTTCCTGCAAGGTATAGTCACTGTAAACGCAGATCCCTCACCTTGTTTGCTTTTTACTTCTATCGTGCCGCCCATGAGTTCTACAAGCTTTTTCGTAATACCCATTCCGATGCCGCTGCCCTCGATATGATTGAATGTAGAGTTACGTTCTCTTTCAAAGGTTTCAAAAACATGCTTCTGGAATTCTTCAGACATACCGATCCCATTATCAGTAACGGTGATGATCAAATTCGTTCCCTGCCGCGAG
>JABLTO010161980.1_pt1 | contig 13444 bp, 10 predicted proteins | sample 7160091 | NCBI WGS metagenome assembly JABLTO01 (sample SAMN14651225, study PRJNA627086) | human gut metagenome | isolation source: feces | host: Homo sapiens
GAAGAGGGGACAAGGAAACGCATGAGACGCTTGGCAAGGTTTCTCAAAAAGTATCGGTTTCAAGTGATTGCGGGGCCTATTTTCAAGCTGATTGAGGCAATCTTTGAACTGATTGTCCCGCTGGTCATGGCGGACATGATCGACGTGGGTGTGGCCAACCATGATGTGTATTACATTTGGCAGCGTGGCGGTCTGCTGATCGTGCTGGGATTGGTGGGACTGGCTTCTTCGCTGACCTGCCAGACCTTTGCGAGCCGTGCCTCGCAGGGCGTTGGTACGGATCTGCGCAGGGAACTGTTTCACCATATCAATACGCTGTCCTATCGGGAGCTGGATCGTTTTGGCACACCCAGCCTGATTACGCGCATGACGGGCGACATTAACCAGATGCAGACGGCTGTAGCGATGCTGATTCGTCTGGTGGTGCGTGCGCCGTTCCTTGTCATCGGTGCAGTTGTGATGGCGATGCGGATTGACTTGCAGCTGTCGCTTGTTTTCTTGGCGATTGTGCCGCTGATGTCGCTGGTGCTGTATCTGGTAATGAGCCGTTCGGTGCCCTTTTACAAGTTGATTCAACGTAAATTGGACAGGGTTTCGCTGATTACCCGTGAGAATCTGTCCGGCGCTCGCGTGGTACGCGCCTTCCGCAAACAGAATGATGAGCAGCACCGCTTCGATGAGGCCTGTACCGATTTAGCGGAAAATTCGATTCATATCGGCAAGCTGTCGGCGGTGCTGGCTCCTGTTTCCTTTGTTGTCATGAATGCTGGTATGATCGCTATTTTGTGGTTTGGCGGTCAGCGGGTCAATGGCGGCAGCCTGACGCAGGGCGAGGTTGTGGCGTTTATCAACTATATGACCCAGATTTTGATTGCGCTTGTTGTAGTAGCCAATCTGGTCGTGACCTTCACCAAGGCGGCGGCTTCGGCGGCGCGTATCAATGAAATCTTTGACACCAAGCCCAGCATTACAGATGACGGCAACAGCGAAGTGAAGCCGGTTGCCAGTGCTGCTAAGATCAGCTTCCGCGACGTTAATTTCCGCTACTATGAGGGTGCTGCGCTTGCACTAAAAAATATTTCCATGGAGATCCCGGCAGGCAGTCTCATTGGTGTTATTGGCGGTACAGGCAGCGGCAAGTCCTCGCTGGTCAGCATGATCCCACGGTTGTACGACGTAAGTAGCGGCTCGGTGCTGCTGGATGGTACGGATGTGCGCAATTATCCGCTTACGCAACTGCATGAAAAGGTTGGTATGGTGCCGCAGGGCAATCAGTTGTTCTCCGGTACGGTTCGAGAAAATTTGCAATGGCGCAAGCCTAATGCAAGCGATACCGAGCTTTGGAAGGCCTTGACGGATGCACAAGCCGAGTCGTTTGTGCGCAGTCTGCCAGAGGGACTGGACAGCAAGGTCGATCAAGGCGGCAAGAATTTCTCCGGCGGTCAGCAGCAGCGTTTGACCATTGCGCGGGCGCTGGTGGGGGAGCCGGAAATTCTGATTCTAGACGATTGCTCCAGCGCTCTGGACTATGCCACGGACGCGGCGCTTCGGAAATCACTGCGCCGCCGTGCGGAACACGCAACGGTGTTCATGGTAAGTCAGCGTGTCAGCACGGTTCGCGGATGTGACCGTATTCTGGTCATGGAGGACGGCGAGGTGGTAGGCAGCGGCACACATACCGAGCTGCTGGATACCTGCCCCACGTATCAGGAGATTTGCATGTCGCAGATGAACGCAGAGGAGGCGGGCACATGAATACCAAGGATGTAATGAAGCGCCTGATGGCGTATGTGAAGCCCTATCGTATGCTGCTGGTTGGTGCGCTGCTTTGTGCGATCGTGTACGTAGTGATGTCGCTGCTCAGCCCTGTCTTGATTGGCCAGGCCGTTGACGGCATTATCGGGCCCGATAACGTAGACTTTGCGCAGATCGGGCGTGTTGCGTTGGCGTTGGCTGTTGTCCTGTTGGCGGGCGGCTTCTTTCAATGGCTGATGACGCTGTTCACCAATAAGGTGTGCTACCGCACCGTAAAGGATCTGCGCACGCAAGTATTTTCCCGCATTCAGCATGTGCCGCTGAAGTTCATCGACCAAAACGCACACGGCAACATCATCAACCGTATTGTGAATGATGTGGACTCCGTCAGCGACGGTCTGCTCCAGGGATTCACGCAGCTCTTCACGGGTGTAATCACCATTCTGGGCACGCTGGGCTTTATGGTGTCCATTAACCCATGGATCGCACTAGTCGTTGTAGCACTGACCCCTGTCAGCTTGATTATCGCCACATTGATCGCTCGCGGCACGCATAAAACCTTTATGAAACAGAGCCAAATTCAGGGCGAGCTGGGCGGGCATGTAGAGGAAATGCTGGGCGGGCAGAAGGTGGTTAAGCTTTTCGGTCACGAGCAAGCCAGCGAAGCAAAGCTGGATGCGATCAATCAGCGACTGTACACATGGGGCTATAAGGCGCAGATTTACCCCGCGTTCACCAATCCGCTGACCCGGTTCGTGAATGGTCTGGTATATGCAGCGGTGGGCGTAGCCGGTGCATTGACGGCGGTGCAGGGGAGACTGACCATCGGTCAACTGTCCTGCTTCCTCAGCTATGCCAATCAGTATACGAAGCCCTTTAATGAAGTGACCGGCATTATGGCACAACTACAAACAGCGATGGCCGCGGCACGGCGGTTGATTACGCTGATTGATGAGCCCGTGGAGCAGGAGCCCCAAAATCCCAAGCATCTTCCTGAAGGAAAAACGGCGATTGCTTTCCGTGATGTAAGCTTTCATTATTTGCCTGAGCGTCCGCTGATTGAGCATTTTAATCTGGACGTACAGCCCGGTCAGCGTATTGCGATTGTCGGCCCGACCGGCTGCGGCAAAACAACACTAATCAACCTCCTGATGCGGTTCTATGATGTGGTGGACGGCAGCATTACCGTGGGCGGTGTGGACATTCGAAACGTGCCGCGGGATGAGCTACGCGGACGCTTCGGCATGGTGCTTCAGGAGACGTGGCTGACACAGGCGACGGTTGCGGAGAATATCGGCTATGGCAAGCCCGGCGCAACCCGGGAAGAGATTATCGCTGCTGCCAAGGCCGCACATGCGGACAGCTTCATTCGTCGCCTCCCTGAAGGCTACGATACTGTGATTACGGAAAACGGCGGCAATCTGTCGCAGGGACAGAAGCAGCTGCTGTGCATCGCACGCGTAATGCTGATGGATCCGCCCATGCTGATTCTGGACGAGGCTACCAGTAACATCGACACCATGACGGAGCTGCGTGTGCAGAAGGCCTTCGCCGCGATGGTGAAGGGTCGCACAAGCTTTGTGGTTGCGCACCGTCTATCTACCATCAAGGAATCTGACCGAATTCTGGTAATGAATCAGGGACATGTTGTAGAAACAGGCACGCACGAAGAGCTGCTGGCAAAGGGCGGTTTCTATGCAAAGCTGTACCGTAGTCAGTTTGAAGCGCAGGAACAACAGGCGGTATAAGCAAAAAGGAGCGCACACGTGGGATGCAATTCCCACATGTACGCTCCTTTTCTATGTGTCACTTTCTATGTGTCACTCTTCCGTAAGCCGCTCAAACTTGTATTCCAGCCGACTGTTTCCTAGGCTGATCCATTTGGCAATATAGTTTTCAAATACGTTAAGAGTATTTGCCCAAGCGGCATCGCTGCTGCTCTGATCCGCTGTAACGGCGGTGCGACGTGCGTTCTGCTCATCATCCAACAACTGCTGGCGGCGTACATCTGTCAGCGTATACCAAGTGTCATTGATAACAGACTTCGAATAATCCGGTGTAAGGCTGTCGGAAATTACCTCCGGCGCAGGAATGCGGAAGGTGATCGTATTGCCGCTGGCGGCAACCTGCACCTTGCTCAAATCAATCCCCACGCTGGCGTGGTAATCATAGGTGATTGCGACAGACTGCACCACGCCAATCAAAAAAGCGCTTGTCGAAGAGGTAATTACGCCCTGCTCATCCACCGTCATGGTTTCCAGCCGAGCAGAGGCACGCATTTCGCGTGCGAGCGTTGCGGATTCTGTGATGGCTGCACCACTCAAATCTGGCAGCCATTGCTGTGCCAGCCGGGAGGCGTAAGGTGCAAGAACAAACACTAAGACAATGACAACGGCTGTGCCGACTACTTTGGCCAGCCAGCGCCCAAATCGCTTCATGCGGCGCCTCCTACCAGCGTCTGTACCCATACAAGCAGGGGAATCAGCGCGTATTTCATAAGCAGCACGCCAAAGGCAAGAATGCCAAAGGCTGTGAAGAACATACCGAGCTTGGAGCAGCGACGACGAGGTGGGCGCTGTGCGCGACGGTGATGCGGCGGCTCCTGCGGAGCGGGAGCCGGTCCCGGACGATGATTCGGTTCCATCAAAGCAGGACCTCCTTTCAGGATACGTCCCCTACATTATACGACATTTTTTGCAAATTGACCAGACCCTCCGCGAGTGAAAGCGCGAAGTATAAATTTACGATTGCTTCATAATCTAATGAAGAAAACCCTTGCATTTTTCAGAAAACAATGGTATTACTTTAAGAGAAACTCGATACCTTATTGAAATTCCAGAAAATGGAAGGTGCATCATGGATATTAACTGGTATCCGGGACACATGGCCAAAGCGAAGCGACAGCTTGCGCAGCAGCTCGGTCGTGTGGATCTGGTCATTGAAATTTGCGACGCACGTTTGCCTCATGCCAGCCGTAATCCCGACTTGGATCGGTTGATTGGCGGCAAGCAGCGTGTGCTGTTGCTGAATAAAGCTGATTTAGCCGACCCCAATGCCACACAAGCGTGGCTTCGCTATTTCCGTCAGCAGGGCTTGACGGCGATGGCCTATGTTTCTACTGCCGGGAAGGTCAAGGAAGCGCTGCATTTGATTGATGAGGCTGCCCGTGAAACGGTGGAGCGTGCCGCGGAAAAGGGCGTGAAAAAAACGGTTCGCGCCATGGTGGTAGGCGTACCCAATGTTGGCAAAAGCACGTTTATTAACCGACTGCATGGCGGAAATATAGCCAAAGTAGGAGATCGACCGGGTGTAACACGCGCAAACCAATGGGTGAAAATTACGCCTTATCTGGAAATTATGGATACCCCCGGCTTGCTTTGGCCCCGGCTGGATAACAAGCGTGCGGCGGAACGGCTATGCTATATCGGCACCATTAAGGATGATGTGGTGGATGTCGGGATGCTGACCATTCATTTGTTGGAGGATATGCTGGAGGTGTGCCCGGATAAGGTTACGGAGCGTTTCAAGCTGAAGGACACATCCTTGCGAGGCATTGATCTGTTGGAGGGTGTTTGCCGAGGACGCGGCTTTCTGATGAAGGGCAATGTTTGTGACATTGATCGCGGCTGTATGGTCGTATTGGATGAATTCCGCAGCGGCAAGCTGGGACGACTTACGCTGGAAAGCCCTGCAACAGAAGCCCCGCAGCGCATCAAGCTCAAAGGGGCGGCGGACGAGGCAGAGGAGGCCACTCATGGCGAGGATTAACCGAAAAGAGCGTGCGGAAGAGCTTTTTGAGACCGATCGTCCGTTCATTGAGCAGGGCTTCGTGGTGGCTGGTATGGATGAAGTCGGCCGCGGGCCTTTGGCGGGGAATGTGGTCGTTGCTTGCGTGGTGATGCCCACAGAGCCTCTGCTGGAGTGGGTGGACGACAGCAAGAAGCTTTCGGAAAGCCGCCGCGAGAAGGTGTACGATGAGATTCTTTCTATTGCCCGTTATGTAGGGATTGGGCAGGTTTCTCCGGCAGAAATCGACGAGATCAATATCTTGGAGGCGACCCGAAAGGCCATGCGTAAGGCGGCGGCGCAGGTGCCCGCGGATGTGTTTCTCATAGATGCGGTTACGAAGCTTGGCTTGAACGGCACAGAGATTTCCATTATCAAGGGCGATGCTACCTCCTATGCGATTGCAGCGGCAAGCATTGTGGCCAAGGTGACACGGGATCGACAAATGATCGAACTGGACAGGCTGCATCCGGAATATGGCTTTGCTAAGCACAAGGGGTACGGAACACCTCAGCATATAGAGGCCCTGCGGAAGTATGGCCCGTTGCCAGAGCACCGCCGGACATTTTTGAAGAATCTGAAATGGTAACGATGACCGCTGATGAACTGGGGCGGCAAGGAGAAGCCGCTGCGGAAAATTATTTGCAAAAGCTGGGAATGCGGACGCTGGCTCGCCGCTATCGCGGAGCGGATGGCGAGCTTGATCTTGTTATGGAGGATGGCAACGTCGTTGTTTTTGTAGAGGTCAAACTCAGCGGAAAGGGAGGCAGGGGCTCCGGCCTGTACCGGGTCACGCCATCAAAGCAACGCCGCATGATCCATGCTGCTGCTGCCTTTTTGCTGGAAAGGGAATGGACGGAGCGTCCAGCTCGTTTTGATGTGGTGGAGATCACAACATCGGGACTCTATCATGTACCGTGCGCCTTTGAGGCAAGCGCATGGTAATGCGAATGCCTGTATAGTGCAGCGCATAGACGTCCCAGAATAAATGCGAGGTGTAAAGATGCGCAATCGAAGGCTCCTGACAGCTCTTTTATGCTGCTTGCTGCTGCTTCTTCCGTTGTCCTCCGTTGCAGAGGGAACCGAGGCAGGGGAGCTGATCTATAACGGCAGCTTTGAAATACTGGATGAAGACGGTATGCCGGACGGATGGTTTACAGATCAGTATAATCATCAGGAGGGCTATACGTCCTTTTCAGTTGCGTCTGATATAGCGGAGGATGGACAATACAGCGCGTGCATCAACAACATGGGCGATAATGACGCACGCTTTGCGCAGACGGTCGATGTAGAACCGGAATCGCTCTATTGCCTGTCTGGCTATATTCGTGCGCTCGACATTCCGGACAGTGGCTTAGGTGCGAATCTGTCTATCGAAGGTCTGTATGTATTCAGCGAAAGCGTTTATGATACCGACGGTGACTGGCAATATGTGGAGCTTTACGGCGAAACCGGCCCGGAACAAACGAGTGTAACGGTTTTCGCACGCTTGGGCGGTTACAGCGGAGAAAGCCGCGGGAAAGCTTGGTTCGATCAGGTTTCGCTCAAGCAGGTGCAGGAGGTTCCTGGAGATGCCGTTGCGTCGCTTTGGTACAGAGAGGATACACCCGTCATATCCGCAGATGATACAGAGGAGGATACAGAAGCGGATCCGGCATGGCCGCGGTTGCTGCTGTTCGCTGCTGTGTACGCTTTGTTGGCGCTTTTTGCTTGCGATAAGCTGATGCACCGCAATGAGAAGCTCTCTGATAACGAAGAGCACCATGCACCTGCGTTTCTGGTAATTGCGCTGATCCTTGCCGGGGTATCTCGCTTGGTAGTCGGCTGCATGGTCAGCGGCTATCAGGTGGATGTAAACTGCTTCCGGGCATGGTCGGCTACTATGGCGAACTATGGGCCGAGCGGCTTTTATACCGCCTCCCAGTTTTGCGATTATCCGCCGGCTTATCTCTATGTGCTGTGGCTGGATCAGGGGATCATTCGCCTTCTGACAGGTTTGCCGTCAGAAGGCTTCCTGCATTGGTTTAGTGGGCTGGGACTCGGCAATTATACCGATGTTATTTCTATTCTAGTCATCAAACTGGTGCCTATTTGCTGTGATTTGATCGCCGCATGGCTGCTGTATTGTGTGGGACGGACGCTGATTGGTCGTAAGCCCGCAGCGCTGGTTGCTGCGCTAATGGCATTTAATCCTGCGTTCTTCCTGAATAGCGCCGCATGGTGCCAGATGGACAGCGTACTCTGCTTGGGGCTGATGCTGGTCGCGCTGTATGCAATGCAGCGGAAATGGCAGGTCGTACTGCCGCTTTATGTGCTGTGCATTTTGTTAAAGCCTCAGGCACTTATGCTGGGTTTCCTTGGCTTATTGGCCATGGTGCTTTGCTGGATCAAGCACATAGAAGACCGTAAGCTTATGCTCAAGGGCCTCGGGCTTTCCGTAGTAATGGCGCTGGTTATTGTGCTGCCGTTCTCGATCGGCAACGGTCTTAGCTGGGACTGGCTGATTCAGCTGTACATCCAAACGCTGGGGTCTTATTCCTACGCCACGGTCAATATGGCGAATCTGTATTACCTGTTCAGCGCCAACTGGGTCGCTACGTCCCAATCTGTAGGCTGGGCACTTCCGCTGGTGTTTGGCGTGCTGTGCGCGATCTGGGCGGCTGTAACCTTCTGCCGTCAGCGCAAATGCAACATGCCTCTGTTCTGGCTGGAATCTTTGGTCACGGGATGCTTTGCTGTCTATTATTTCATCTTAACGCTGGTGCAGCCCTCTTATACATTGATCGGCGTACCGGCCATGGCGCTGTGCATTCTGTTGACGTTAGGCATGTATCTGCGCGGTAACGACTTGAAGCATTTGCCGTTGGCGGGCGGTATCTTGTTTGTGCTGCTGTGCTGCTTTGGCCTGAAGATGCACGAGCGGTATCTGTTCCCGGCGCTGCTGCTGTTGGGACTAGCTTTTCTTCAGCGCCGAGATCGCCGTATTTTTGCCATACTGATGATTGGAAGCCTAACGATGTTCCTCAATGCGGGCATTGTGCTTGATAATTCCTTGCGGTTGGGTTCCAGCATGGGGCATTTGAACAATGATACGCGTTGGCTGAATCTGCTGATTTCCAGCGCGAATCTACTGAATGCGCTGCTGGCACTGTGGACTGGGCAGCGCATCATTGTGGAAGGACAGTCGGCTGATGATAGTCTGCGTCCGCTTCCGATCAAGGTACCCGTATTGAAGCAAGTACCGGGAAATGTGCTGAACATGCGCTATGACGCCAGCTTGCATTTCAAACGGTTGGATGCGCTGCTCATTGCAATGGTAACGCTGGCTTACGGCGCACTAGCGATGTGTAATCTGGGCAGCACCAAAGCGCCTCAGCAGCCGTGGAAGTCCAGCGACGCAACGGAGCAGGTTGTGCTTGACCTCGGCGAACGCTATGAAGATTTCTACATGCTCTATTTCGCACAGGTCAGCTACAATGACTTCACCGTAGAGGTTAGCGACGATGGCATGGCGTGGTCCGAGAAATACTGGGCCGAAATGGCACAAGGAGACTGTTTCCGCTGGATGTACCTGACAACCTACACGACGGATGCAAACGGAAAGCGTACCTATAATCCCTATGGCACGCAGCAGCCGCTGTCAGGACGCTATGTGCGCATCACCGCACAGCAGATCGGCCTGATCCTCAATGAAGTCCTTTTCCGCACCGCGGATCAGTCGGTATTACCCGTGACAGTTGTGGGGCAGTATCACGCCAATACAGAGTCCACGCTATACAGCGATGCGGCGCACCTGATTGATGAACAGGACACCCTTGACGGTGAACCGAGCTGGTATAACGGCACCTATTTTGACGAAATCTATCACGCCCGCACCGGCTTTGAGTTGAAAAACGGTACGACCATTTACGAGTGGACTCATCCGCCGCTGGGGAAGGTGTTCATGTCATGGTGCATCTCCATCTTTGGCATGACGCCCTTCGGCTGGCGCTTTGCGGGCTGCATGGCAGGTATCCTGATGCTCCCGGCAATGTATCTGCTGGCTAAGCAGCTGACGAAGCGGTGCGATATGGCTTTCGTTGCTATGAGCCTGATGGTGTTGGATTGTATGCATTTGACACAAACGCGCATTGCAACGATCGACAGCTTCCCGGTGCTGTTCATCATGCTGAGCTGCTTGTTTATGCTGCGATTCATGCAACGAGATATCATGAGCCCGATGAAGCATCTGGTGCCTGATTTGGCGCTGAGCGGTCTGTTCATCGCGTTGGGTATTGCCAGCAAGTGGATTTGTTTGTACGCAGGGGCAGGGTTGGCGGTGCTTTATTTCTGGACTTGCGCACGGCATCTGCGACTGGCCGATCAGGCGAAGCTGCTGCTGGCTGACGGTTCGCATTTAAGCAAGCAGCAACGGGCAGCATTGGAGAAGCGCAGCAAAGAAACGCTGACACGATTGGTTTGGCTCTGCCTTTGGTGCGTATTGTTCTTTGTGATCGTGCCTGTGGTGGTGTATCTGCTGAGCTATATTCCGCAAATGGCGTGCTATGGCAAGCTGTCCTTCAGTGAATTTATTGAAAAGGTACTGAAGGTGCAGCAGGATATGTACAATTACCACAGCACGCCAGGGCTGGGCATGGATCATCCGTTCTATTCGCCGTGGTACGAGTGGCCGCTTATCAAGCGCCCCATGTACTATGCGTCGGATCGCTATGTTCCCGAGAACTACGGCTATGCGATCTTCTGCTTTGGCAATCCGGCTGTTTGGATTGGCGGCTTGATCGGTGTGATTCTCTGCGCGATTGGCTGGGCCGCACGGCATGTCTACCTTATAGAGGGGCAAGATGAGCTGCTGCATCTTCACAGTCGGAGCAGCTCTCAAACGCTGGCCTTTGTGCTGATCAGTCTGCTGGCGCAGTTGCTTCCTTGGGTATTGGTGCCGCGTGGAACCTATATTTACCACTACTTTGCCAGCGTTCCCTTCCTGATCTTGGGCGTGACGCTTGTGCTGTCGAAGGTGGCAAGCGGACGCACGGAGAAGGCAGGGCGTGTGCTGACGGTCTGCTATCTGCTTTTCGCTTTGGTCTGTTTCATTGGTTTCTATCCCTACGCCAGCGGCGTATTAACGCCGACTTGGTGGCTGGACTTCATGCGGAAATTCCTGCGAATTTACTATTAACTGTTTTCGGAGGTACGGAGGATGCTTGCACGTACCCTGGGTTACGGACTGAATGGTGTAAACGGGTTTGAGGTGAAGGTAGAAGTCTACCTGTCCGGTGGTATGATGGCTATGGAAGTGGTCGGGTTGCCTGACGCATCGGTGAAGGAAAGCCGTGACCGTGTGCGGGCCGCGATCCAAAATTCTGGCTATTCTATGCCGGTGGGGCGGCTTACCGTCAATCTTGCCCCGGCAGACACCAAAAAGGAAGGCCCGGCGTTTGACCTTCCGATTGCGCTGGGTATTCTGATGGCCAGCAGACAATTAGATATGCTGGATTTGAGTCATGTACTGACGCTGGGCGAGCTTTCGCTGGATGGTTCGCTTCAGCCGGTGCGCGGTGCGTTGCCCATGGTCATCAGCGCCAGCGAGCATGGCGTGACCGACGTGATTTTGCCGGAGGGAAATGCGCGAGAGGTCAGCTGCATTCAGGGGATTCGTGTGCATCCCGCGAAGAACCTGAATATGGTGGTGAATCATCTAAAGGGTAGGGAACCCATTCCTGCGCAGGAGCAGCGCTCCTATGATGATTTTCTGGAAACGGCACAAATTGCCGTTGATATGAGTCAGGTGAAGGGCCAGACCGGTGCGCGAAGAGCCTTGGAGGTTGCCGCAGCAGGTGGTCATAATATGCTGATGATTGGCGTACCAGGCTCCGGAAAAACCATGCTGGCACGCTGTCTGCCGGGGATTCTGCCGCCCATGACCTTTGAAGAAGCACTCGAAACAACGCGTATTCATTCGATTGCAGGGCGAATGCAGCCGGGAAGCGGCTTGATGGTGCTGCGGCCGTTTTGTGCGCCGCATCATAGCGCGTCGGTAGCGTCGTTGATTGGCGGCGGCTCCAATGCGCGGCCGGGCGAGGTTTCGCTGGCGCATAACGGCGTACTGTTTCTGGATGAGCTGCCTGAGTTTTCGCGTCCCGCATTGGAGGCGCTGCGCCAGCCTTTGGAGGATGGCATCGTTTCCGTAACGCGAGTGCAGAATCAGGCGCAATATCAAGCCAGTTTTATGTTCATTGCCAGTATGAATCCCTGTCCCTGCGGTTATTATGGGAGCAAGACCAAGAAATGCCGTTGCTCGGCGCACGAAATACGGCGTTATCTGGATCGCGTCAGCGGGCCTTTGCTGGATCGAATCGATATTCAGATCGAAGTGGACGCAGTCCCTGTGCAGGAGATCAATCAAGCAGCGCCCGCTGAATCCTCCGCGCAGGTTCGCGAGCGAGTATCCAAAGCGCGGAAGCTTCAGCAGGAGCGCTATCGGCAGGAGGGAATTCATTGCAACGCACAGCTGGACGCACGGCTGTCGAAGAAGTATTGTGAACTGGATGCAGCCTCCACACAGCTGTTGCATCTTGCCGTAGAACGCATGGGAATGAGTATGCGCGCCTATGGGCGCGTCTTGAAGGTTGCCCGGACGCTGGCCGATCTGCGCGGTTCAGAAAAGATCGAATCACCCGACGTGGCCGAAGCTATCCAGTATCGCAGTCTCGATGGAAAATATTGGAGGTGAGCCCGGTTGCATTATTCTCGAGAGGATGCTTGCCGGGTATGGCTGTCTGTGGCTGAAATCAGCAGCAGTACTTTTGAACAGATGCTGGAAAACCTCGGTTCCGCAGAAGGCGTATATGATGCTGTACAGCGTCATGGGGATAAGCCGCTGAAGAATTGCGGCCTTTCATCTCGTCAATGCGGCATTCTGCTGGAAGAGGCTGAGCGCAAGCGGATGCATGATCGGCTCGTTCTGCTGCAAAAGAACGAGATCGGCTTATTACAGCAGGAGGATGAACGTTTTCCGGAGCTCCTTCGTCAGTTGAACGACCCACCATGGATGCTCTATTGGCGGGGTGAGCTAAATTGTCTGCTGGGGCGGCATCTAGCCATTGTGGGCACGCGAAAAAGCTCTGACTACGGTGTGAATGTGACACGGCATATTGCGGAAGATTTGAGTCGAAGCGGCGTCTGCATCGTCAGCGGCATGGCTCCCGGCATTGATACTGCGGCGCATGACGGCTGCATGATGGGCACCTCGCCGACCATTGGTCTTGCCGGATGCGGGCTGGAACGTCCCAAGCCGCTTGGACGCGAGGGTTTGGATCAAGACATTATAGAGCATGGGGGACTGGTACTGAGCGAGTATCCGCCGGGAGTCGGAGCATTGCCGTATCATTTTCCTACGCGCAATCGTTTGATCAGCGGCCTGAGCGACGGGCTTCTGTTCATGGAGGGGCGTATACGCAGCGGAGGGATGATTACCGTTGGCTGTGCGCTGGATCAGGGAAAGGATGTTTTTGCTTTTCCCGGTTCCGCGGGCCAGGAAGGCTCGGAGGGCCCCTTGCAGATTATCCGTGAGGGCGCTACGCTGATTCGTGATGCAGCGGATATTCTGGCAGATATGGGCTGGGAAGACGCGGCTTCGGCGCCTAAGGTGATGGAATCGCTTCCGCCGCTGGATCCCGATCAGCGTACGGTGCTGTCGCTTTTGACGGTGGAAGAGCTTTCCTTTGACCAATTAACCTTCAAAACCGGCTTAGACGCTTCAAAGCTGAATGCTGCGCTGACGCTGCTGGAGCTATCCGGACTCATTATGCAGAGTCCCGGCAGAATCTATCGTAAGGCATAAATATCGGAGGAGAAACATGGCTGCTAAACAGAAATTGATTATTGTGGAGTCGCCTGCCAAGGC
>JABLTO010059119.1_pt1 | contig 13441 bp, 7 predicted proteins | sample 7160091 | NCBI WGS metagenome assembly JABLTO01 (sample SAMN14651225, study PRJNA627086) | human gut metagenome | isolation source: feces | host: Homo sapiens
ATGTACATTTCGCCCTTGGAGATCTCCTCCAGACCGGCGATCATGCGCAGGGTGGTGGACTTGCCGCAGCCAGAGGGGCCGACGAAGATGATGAACTCCTTATCCTGGATCTCCAGGTTGAAGTCGGTAACAGCAGGAGCAGTAGCGCCCGGATAGATCTTGTAGATGTGCTGGCAGCTAATCGAAGCCATAGGTCATTGCCTCCATTAAAATTTTTCTATGTTACGGCACCTTGACGGTGCACGCTCTCGTTGGTATTATAATAACAGATAACTTTGTGATATAAAATAGCATTTTATTGATTTGAGGTGTCAGATATTGCTTTATGATTGGACAAGTACCGCAGCCCTTGGCGTGGTGCGGGATATCCAGCCCAAAGAACCCCTGACCCTGACCGGCGAGGGGCTGTGGGTCTGCCTGGTCTCCAGCGGCAGATGCACTGCCAGCCTGGCCGATGCCTCGCCCTCCCCGGCGGGCAGCGCACTGATCCTGCCGCCCCAGAGCGCGGCGGCGGGCCATCTGGTGCTGAGCCGCGCCCCGTTGACCCTGACCCCGGAAGGGGAGAGCCACCTGCTCTGCATCCAGCTGACCGGGCAGGCGGCGGTGCAGTTCCTTGCCGGGCTGACGGAGCTGCCGTTCCTGGCCCGGGGCGAGACCTGCCCCGCCGCCGCAGAGCTGCTGGGCCGCCTTGCCGCCGAGGCCGACACGCCCCGCAGCCGGGCCGCCAGCCAGCTGGCCTTCGCCCTGCTCTGTGAGCTTGCGGGGGCCGACAGCGCCGCCCCGCCTCTGCCGCCGCTGGTGGAGGCCGCCATTGAAGATATCCGCCAGAACTACGCTGGCCTGTACGGCGTGGAGGAGCTCAGTGAGCGGCTGGGGGTCTCCAAGAGCCACCTTGTCCGCACCTTTACTGCCGCCGTAGGGGTGCCCCCGGGGCGCTACCTGACCACTGTGCGGGTGGAAGCTGCCATGCGGCTGCTCCTGCACCGGGAATACACGCTGGATGTCATTGCCAGCCTGTGCGGTTTCTCAGGGGCCAACTACCTGTGCCGGGTGTTCAAAAAAGAGACCGGCCAATCCCCCGCACAGTGGCGGGCCTTGGCCGGTCAGACAGCGCGGCCCCTCAGCCCGGCGGAAAGCCAGCGGGAGCAGGCACTGTATATTTAAAATGTTCAGGAGCCGGGGCAGCACCCGGCTCTTTTCCGTGGAGGCGTTCAGCCGCACACAGACTGCGGGCGCTTGAGCAGGAACACCGTCAGGGCCAGCGTGATGGCCTCGGCGGCGGGGAAGGCCGACCACACGCCGTTCATGCCGAACAGGGCGCTCAGGATCAGCGAGCAGGTGACGATGGCGGCCACGCCCCGGCTGACCGAGGTGATGGTGGCCTCGGTGGGGCGGTTGACCGCACCCAGATAGCCCGCCGCAACAATATTGCAGCCTGCAAAGAAGTAGCCCAGGAAGTAGATGCGCATACCGCTGTGGGCATATTCGGCCATCAAAGCAGAGTTCTCGCTGTTGAAGAGGGCAACAAAGGTATTGGTAAAGCCAAACACGGCACTGTACAACACCGCCGCCAGCGCCAGCGCGGTGCCGCAGCCCAGCAGAAGCAGCTTTTTTGCTCCGGTCATCTCATTTTTGCCGTAGCACTGGCTGATCAGCGGCTGGGCACCCTGGGCCACGCCGTTGAAGATGGCTGTTGCCACCAGCGCAAAGTTTGCCACCACGCCGTAGGCGGCCACGCCCACGTTGCCCGCCAGCCGGAGCAGCAGGAAATTGAACACGGTGGTGGTCACAGCAGAGGAGAGCTCCCCGACAAAGCCGGAGATGCCCAGCTGGCAGCTCTGCACCAGCAGCCGGGCCGAGGGGGCCTGCCGGACAAAGGTGAGCGTGTTGCTCTTTTGAAAGAAGTGGCGGCTGCAGATGGCGATGCTGAGCACCGGCGAGATGGCGGTTGCCAGCGCCGCGCCGGGCAGGCCCAGCCCCATGGGGAAGATGAAGATGTAATCGAACACCACATTGAACAGGCTGCCGCTCAGGGTGGCCACCATGGCAAGGGACGGGTCGCCGTCGTTGCGGACGAAGGCCGAGAGGATGTAGTTGCACATGAAGAAGGGTGTGAACAGCAGGAAGATGCGGGTGTAGTTCAGGCCCAGCGCCACAATGTCCGCATCGCCGCCCATGAGCTGCAGGAGCGTGCCCGGGCAGAACGCGCCCGCCAGCATGAACGGGATGGCGATCAGGCAGGCGCAGAGGATGGCGTTGGAAAAATACCGCTGCGCCCGCGCCTCGCCCTGCGCCTGCAGGATGGCGTACCGGGTGGCCGCACCCAGGCCGATCATCGAGCCGAAGGCAAAGATCAGGTTGTACATGGGCAGGCAGAGGTTCAGCAGGGTCACGCCGTCGGTGCCCGCCACCTGGGCGATGAAATAGGTGTCGGCCAGAATATAGCACGATGTGCCGATCAGACCGAAAATATTCTGCGACACATACTTGAAGAACTGCTTTGTCAGGTTCATGGATGCTTCCTTTCCGCGGGGAGAATAGGGGAGTGAAACGTAAAAACGACTACTACTATATCATAAAACTTGGCATATTTCAACGAAAAAGCGAGGAAACACGCCGCCTTTTCCCAAACGGAACACTTCTCCCCGGGGAGATGCTGCTATCCGAAAATGTCATACAAACACTGTCGCTTTTGTGCAACTTGCCAAAGATGTTTTTGGGTTATTGACAAAAAAAAAAAGTTTTATGATTTTTGTGTAAGTTGCCGCATAAAAACAGAAAAATCGGCAAACCAATCGAAAGGCTGCGACGCAAAGCTAAAGGGCCTGTAATATGGCAGCCAGCCGCACTTTCTCAACCATACCGCACATGGGCATCACCTCAAGGGGCGGTAGATTCCCAAAGTACAAAACGCAGAGCGTTGTACCAGCCATTTGGCCGGTGCGGCGCTCTTTTTGCTTTGTGCGGGCATAGTTATATTTTGGGAGTAATTCATAAAAGGAGGGCTTTTTATGAAAAAGCGGTTCGTCAGCTTGTTACTGGCGATTAGCATGATATTCTCGCTGATGCCCGTAAGCGCTGTAACGGCGTTTGCGGAGAGCGAGAACGGTGGTGAAGTTACAACTGTTGACAGTGGCTATTGTGGCGCTGATAACGGTGGCGAAAATTTAAAATGGACGCTTGACAACAACGGCGTTTTGACCATCTCCGGCAGTGGTGCAATGAAGGACTATACTTGGGATGAAAACGTGCGCCTGGACTGGTATGTAAGAAAAAAGGACATTCGATCCGTTGTACTTGACAATAGGATTACCCATATTGGTAATTATGCTTTTGACAAGTGCACCAACATAGAAAGCGTGAGATATACAGACTACACTGGCAATGCAGGTGTCGCATTACCGAAGAGCGTAACCACAATTGGCGTGCATGCTTTTAGTGACACTGGGGTAACGGGGACGCTGAAACTTCCGGATGATTTGATTGCAATCGGTTCGCATGCTTTTTATCATTGCGGAAAACTGAACGGAGAACTGAAACTGCCGGATACCGTAAAGGAAATCGGAGGATTTGCCTTTAACAGTTGTGGTTTTACAGGGAAACTGGAATTACCAGCCAGCTTGGAAAATATTGGAAACGATGCTTTTGAATCTTGCAGCGGCCTGACAGGAAAACTCACTTTTCCGAGCAAGATGAATGAGATTAAGTCTAGTATTTTTCACGAAACAGGGATAACCGAGGTGGTGATTCCGAGCAGCATAAAGACGGTTCGTGATTTTGCTTTCAATAGCTGCATGAACCTGAAAAAAGTTTATCTGCCAACAGAGATTCCCAAGATTTACAATAGAGCTTTTATGAACTGTAGTGACGTAAAATTCTATTACCCTGCTTACAAAGCTGACTGGATGACGCAGACGAGTAAGTTCCTTGATAGCACTTTGAATGCCGACAAGGATGCAGTAAAGCCGTCTGAGGTTAGTACCTGGCGGCCTATCTGCTACTATGTTGACGTAACATTTGATGCTGGCAGCGGTAAGTTCCAGAACGGTGAACAGAAGCACATTGTAAAGGGCAACGAAAACGAGCTTTACCGTACCGAAAACCTAACCGAGGATATGGTAACGGCAATTGGAACTCCGAAGCAGAGTGGTTACCACTTTGCAGGTTGGAGCTTAAGCCCGAATGGCAGTGTTGACGATGTGCTCCCGGTTGCAGACGGTTACATGACAATTGCCGACAACGGCAAGAATGATTTTGGCGGTGTTGAAGATGGCATGACACTGTATGCCGTGTACACATCAGCCGCCAGCGTGAAAATCAACGGCATTGCTGCTGATGGAGAAGAAGCTACTACCATTAAGGCTGGCAAGGAGCATGAGTTTACCCTGATCGGTGATGAGAACACTGACAGAGGAGCAACTGTGACCTTGGAATTGAACGACAGCGCCAACGCAAAGTTGGAATACTACAACAGCACTACGGGCGAGTGGCAGGAAGTGCCGAATGCCCTTAACGTTAGTGCCGTGAACGGTATGAGGTTCCGTGTTGCTGTTCCCAAGAATGCTGACGATGCAACCGTGACCCTGACTGCTGTTGTGAAGGATGCCAACGGCAATGTAATTGAGGATGGCGGCGACAGCAAGACCTTTACGGTAAACAAATATGTAAATGCCGAGGTTGCCATTGATGGCCTTGACCATACCACGGTGAAAGCCGGTGAAGCAAAAGACTTTACCGTAAGTGCTACCCCCAATGACGATACCATTGACAAGGTGACCTTTGGCACGACCAGCGGCGAGGTGCAGTGGAGCAATGATGGCGGCAACACTTGGACAACTGTGTCTGGTGATGTGGATTACAGCGACCTGACCGGAAAGCAGTTCCGTGTTGTGCCTGCCGCCGATGCAGCAAATGGCACTGTAACTGTGACCGTTATTGCAAAGAAAGCAGATGGCACGGAAGTCGCCAGGAAAGATGCAAGCTTTACTGTGACCAAGAAGGAAGAGCCTGTTACTCCCGGCAGCGGCAGCACTGGCGGCAGTGAGAACCCGGGCGAGAATCCCGGCAGCAGCACGACACCGAAGCGTAAGCTGGAGATTGCCGATGGTACCCTGACCAGTGTGACGGTGAAGGATGAGAACGGCAATCTGAAGGATATTACCGATACCATTACCAAGGATCTGGATGGAAAGTATGAGATCCCTGTAGGTGCCAAGGTGACCATCACCGCAAAGGATGCCCCCGAGGGCATGAAGTTTGGTGAATGGAGCATCAGTGATAAGACACTTCTGAGCGACCCCGATGTTCCTTACACAGAAAAAGACCTGATCTTTACCATGCCGGACAATTCGGATGGAGTGAAGCTCAGCGTGGTCTATCTGGAAGAAAGCATCGGCGAGGAGCCGAATCTGTTGGAAAAGGGCGCTCTTGCCGGCACGGTAGTTGTTGGCAGTGCAGCGCTGTTGTACCAGGGCCACATGCTGGGTACTGAGTTGTACCTGCGGTATCTGCTGCCCCACGGGGCCGTTATCCCGCAGAACCGTGCGGAGCTGGCAGTGCTGCTGTGGCAGGATGCCGAAAATCCGGAACCTGTCAGCACCACTCTCTACAGCGATATAAGCGATGAGGACAGCGCGATTCAACAGGCTGCCCGCTGGGCCGTGGAGAACGACCTGATGGAGCAGCTGGATGCGGATGAACATCCTGACCACTTTGACCCATTTGTACCTGTGACTTTCTCTGATTCTATCCGTGCATGGAAAAAAGCGCAGGAACTGAAAAAAAGCGTTCACTGATTTTTCCCTTGCACTGCAAAGCTTTCCGCCATGCCAAGGCCCCCCTATTAGCGGGGGCTGTCGCTGAAAGCGACTGGGGGGTTGCCCCCACAACCGAACCATTCTCTATTCCCAAATAACCTGTGGAAGCGCCCTGCCGGGGAACCGGTGGGGCGCTTCTGCATAGGGGCGGGAGCCGAAACCGCCGCTTTTTCCGCTCTAGCGCCGTGGTTTTTATTGACAAGCTCCCGGCTTGCTATTATAATAGAACAGTCATAATAGCATTCGTGCGCGGCTTTGCGGCTGCGTCAATCCAATAGACAAGGAGAAGATCCAAAATGGCACAAGAAATCAAGATGTCCGCTTCCGGCCTGAAGGCGATGCAGGACGAACTGGAATACCTCAAGACGGTCCGCCGCAAGGAGCTGGCCGAGGAGATCAAGGAAGCCCGCAGCCACGGCGACCTTTCTGAGAACAGCGAGTACGATGAAGCCAAGAACACCCAGGGTCTGGTGGAGAACCGCATCACCGAGCTGGAGCAGATGGTCAAGAACGCTGTGATCATCGACGAGAGCGAGCTGAGCGTGGACAGCGTTGCTGTTGGCACCCACGTTTCCATCAAGATGATCGGTGACGATGAGGCCGAGGAGTACGATATCGTTGGCCGCACCGAGGCTGACCCCATCAACGGCAAGATCAGCGACGAGAGCCCTGTGGGCCACGCCCTGCTGGGCAAGGCCGTGGGCGAGAAGGCTGAGGTCCTGCTGCCCTCCGGCCAGACCGTCGAGTACGAAGTGCTGGCCATCACCCACGCCGCAAACTGAGCCTGAACGGGAGGAAACCATGGAAGAGCAAAAGAGAAACCCCGCTCAGGGCCTGTCTGAGAGCGAGCAGGTGCAGGTGCGCCGCCAGAAGCTGGCCGACCTGCAGGCTGCCGGAAACGACCCCTTCACCTTGACCAAGTTCCCGCAGGACGCATACTCTGCCGACCTGAAGGAAGAATTCAAGGATCTGCCCAACGAGACCGACAGCGGCAAGCAGGTCGCGCTGGCTGGCCGTATGATGTCCAAGCGCGTGATGGGCAAGGCAAGCTTTGCCCACCTGCGCGATGACAAGGGCGATATCCAGCTGTATGTCCGCCGCGACGAGCTGGGCGAGGAGGCCTATGCTGCCTTCAAGAAGCTGGACGTGGGCGATATCATCGGTGTCAAGGGCGAGGTGTTCCGCACCAAGACCGGCGAGCTGAGTGTTCGTGCCACCGAGTTGACCCTGCTGGCCAAGAGCCTGCGCCCCCTGCCCGAGAAGTTCCACGGCCTGACCGATACCGAGATGCGTTACCGTCAGCGCTATGTGGACCTGATCGCCAACCCCGAGGTGAAGGATACCTTCGTCAAGCGCAGCCAGATCCTGAAGGAGATCCGCGCCTATCTGGACGAGAAGGGCTTCCTGGAGGTGGATACCCCCATCCTGACCCCCTTTGAGATCGGTGCCTCCGCCCGCCCCTTCTACACCCACCACAACAGCCTGAACATGGACATGGTGCTGCGCATTGAGACTGAGCTGTACCTCAAGCGCCTGATCGTGGGCGGTATGGACCGCGTGTATGAGGTTGGCCGCATCTTCCGCAACGAGGGCATGGACCCCAAGCACAACCCCGAGTTCACCAGCATTGAGCTGTACCAGGCCTTCACCGATTTCCACGGCATGATGGATCTGGTGGAGGAGCTGTACAAGCGCCTGGCCCTCAAGATCTGCGGCAGCATGGTCATTCCCTATCAGGGCAAGCAGATCGATATGGGCCACTGGGAGCGCCTGACCATGGTCGAGGCTGTCAAGAAGTATTCCGGCGTGGACTTCAACGATTGGAAGTCCGACGAGGATGCCATTGCCTCTGCCAAGGAGCATCATGTGGAGCTGCCCGAGGTTCCCACCAAGGGTGCCATTCTGGCCGAGTTCTTCGATGCCTTTGTTGAGGACAAGCTGATCCAGCCCACCTTCATTTATGATTATCCTGTCGAGATCAGCCCGCTGGCCAAGCGCAAGCCGGATGATCCCGCCTTTACCGAGCGCTTTGAGTACTTCATCGACTGCACCGAGTACGGCAACGCCTTCAGCGAGCTGAACGACCCCATCGACCAGAAGGGCCGCTTTGAGCGTCAGGTCGCCGAGCGCAAGGCCATTGAGCCCGATTGCAAGGCTCAGGTGGATTACGACTATGTCAACGCACTGGAGTACGGCCTGCCCCCCACGGGCGGCCTGGGCTTTGGCGTGGACCGCCTGGTCATGCTGCTCACCGACAGCGCCTCCATCCGCGATGTTCTGCTGTTCCCCACGATGAAGCCGATTGAACAGTAAAATGCAAAAATTGACTTTGCTTCGTTTGAAATCGTGGTGTTCGATACTGGAGCAATGTGAATTTACCACCAACTTACCACCAAATTTGATAATTTGCATCAGTAAAACAGAAAGCAGCCTACAATAAACGCAAGCACCCCTGTCAATGAAATGTGTGATAACACATGGATTGGCAGGGGTGCTTTTCATGTTTGGAAGATATTAAGAGTATTTCGGAAAAATACTGGTATTGTCTTGTTGCCCACCGAATCAAGTCGTGGTATAGTAATAATTGGAGTAGTTTAACCTTAAAGGTCGTTGCGGCATACAACTTCCGATAATATTGATTATCTGGAAGTTTTCGGGATTCTACAATGCAGGAGGTTGTCTGTATGGCGGTGCTTTCAAAGAGTCAAATGTCCGAAGAAGATATTAAGTTTCACTACATCACACCCGCAATCACGGCAAAGTGGAACAACCAGCACATCACGCTGGAAACAAAAATCACAGATGGCCGTATCAATCTCAAAGGTAACATTGTGGCCCGTGAAAAGCCGAAACGTGCAGACTATGTGCTTTACCTGAGCGCGAATAATCCGATTGCCATTGTTGAAGCAAAAGACAACAATCATACGGTTTCCCACGGATTGCAACAGGCCATGACCTATGCGCAGATGTTGGATGTTCCGTTTGCCTTTAGCTCAAATGGGGATGGCTTTGCAGAACATGACTTCTTGACGGGCAAAGAACGCACCTTTGGCCTTGACGAATTCCCAACAGAAGAGGAACTGGTTGAACGGTACAAAGCCAGTGTAAACAATGGAGCTGGTTTGACGGATGTACAGGAGAAAATGATTGCACAGCCGTATTATAGCAGCCAGAAAACTTACCCACCGCGCTATTACCAGCGCATTGCCATCAATCGTACATTGGACGCGATTGCAAAAGGGCAAAATCGGCTTTTGCTGGTAATGGCAACTGGTACAGGTAAAACTTATACGGCATTTCAAATTGTGTATCGGCTGCTCAAAAGTGGCTTAAAGAAAAAGATTCTTTATCTTGCAGACCGCAACAATCTTGTTGACCAGTCTATCCAACAGGACTTTGCGCCGCTGGAAAAGGTCATTCATAAGGTGAATTTTTCTAAGGACGACCCTCGCACAATTACTTCTTATGAGGTCTATTTTTCTCTCTATCAGCAGCTTGCAGGAAAGAACGAAGAACAGGATGAGAACGCCGAAAATGCACTCGATAAGCTGTCACAGCTCTTTAGCCCGGATTTCTTTGACCTGATTATTGTCGATGAGTGTCACCGAGGCTCTGCGAAGAAAGAAAGTAATTGGCGCAAAATTCTGGAATATTTTGCCTCTGCTACGCAAATCGGCATGACTGCTACGCCTAAAGAAACCAAATATGTTTCAAACATCGACTATTTTGGCGAACCCATCTATACTTACAGCCTGAAAGAAGGAATCGAGGACGGTTTTCTTGCGCCTTTTAAAGTAATCAATGTTATGACGGACATTGGTGAGGGATGGCGTCCTCGCAAGGGCCAGCGCGATATTTACGGAAACGAAATCGAAGATCGCATTTATACAAATAGCGATTACGACTACAACATCATTATAGAAGATCGTATCAATCAAGTTGCTGCTGAAATCACGCGGTACTTGAAAAGTACCGACCGTATGGCCAAAACCATCGTGTTCTGCCCAACCGAAGAAGCGGCAGAGCGTATGCGGATGGCTTTGGCAAACCAGAACGCTGACATGGTGAAGCAGAATCCCGATTATGTTGTCCGCATTACAGGCAGCGATACTTATGGAAAGAGTAAGCTGGATTATTTTATCTCTGTTGGCTCGAAATATCCTGTTATTGCGACTACCTCCAAGCTGCTCTCCACGGGTTCGGATTGCAAGATGACAAAGCTGATTGTTTTGGATGAAATGATTGGCTCTATGACTGAATTCAAGCAGATCATTGGCCGCGGAACCCGTCTGCGCGAAAAAGAAGGCAAGACCCATTTTGTTGTGATGGATTTCCGAAATGTGAGCCGACTTTTTGCGGACCCGGATTGGGATGGTCCGATTGAAATGAACGAGGACTTCGATTCCGAAAAAGAGAACGATAAGCCCGTACCGAAAAAGGGCTCAGGAACATCTGACCCTCCCACGCCGCCAGACCCCAAGAAACCCAAACCAATCGTTGATAAAGACGGCTGTCGGGTGGAGATCATCTACAAAACGGCTTCTATTTATGATGCAGGCGGGAAACTGCTCCGGCAGGAAAGCATTATTGACTACACGAAAGAAAATATCCGTGGCTCGTACGCTTCACTGGACAATTTTATCCGTCAATGGTCTGCTGAAGAAAAGAAAGAAAAAATCCGGGAGCTTCTTTTGGAGCATGGTATTGACCTTGAAGCACTAAAGGCCGACCAGAATATGACGGATGTGGACGACTTTGACTTTATCTGCCATGTTGCGTTTGATAAAAAGCCTTTGACGCGCAGAGAACGAGCAGAAAATGTCAAAAAACGCGACTTTCTAAGCAAATACAGCGGTGCAGCAAGAGATGTTCTGGAGGCACTTCTGGACAAGTATATGAATACTGGCATTTATGAAATTGAGAAAACGGAAATTCTGCGGCTTGACCCGTTCTTGAAAATGGGCAAGCCCCAAAAGATTGCCTCCTACTTTGGTGGGAAAGACGGGTATCTGAAAGCTGTTAAGGAACTGGAACAGGCAATCTATGAAGGAGAAATTGCATAACAATGGGAAATTTATCGAATTTTGTGAAGCGTGTCCGCGATATTATGCGGAATGATGCAGGCATCAATGGTGATGCACAGCGCATTGAGCAGATTGCATGGATGCTCTTTCTGAAAGTATATGATTCTAAAGAAGATGAGTGGAATACGACTTTTGACAGCAAGGAATCATATCAATCCATAATTCCCGAGTCTTGCCGCTGGCGCAACTGGGCGCACGCTAAAAACGGGAAAGGTATGACGGGCGATACTCTCTTGGAATTTGTCAACAATACGCTGTTCCCCACCTTGAAAAAGCTGCCTGTGGACGCTTCCACGCCCATCAAAAAAGCAATCGTGCAGACTACCTTTGCAGATGCAAACAACTATATGAAAGATGGCGTTTTGCTTCGACAAATCATAAATGAAATTGATGATATCAAATTTGACGAATATGAAGAAAGTCGAGTATTTGCTGGAATCTATGAAACAATTTTAAGGGAGTTACAAAGTGCCGGTTCTGCTGGCGAATTCTATACGCCACGCGCTGTTACTGATTTTATGGCGCAGATGATCGACCCGCAAATCGGTGAAAAGATGGCCGATTTTGCCTGCGGCACAGGTGGCTTTCTTACCAGCTGGCTGAAAGTTTTGCGTCAAAAAATTCAAACAACAACTGACGAGAACCTGTGTAATAATTCCATTTACGGAGTTGAAAAGAAACAGTTTCCGTATATTCTTTGCATCACTAATATGCTGCTGCATGATGTGGATGTGCCGCAGGTGTTCCATGATAACACACTTCTCCGAGATGTTCTGGACTATACCGAGGACGATCAGGTAGACGTTATCTTGATGAATCCTCCCTATGGTGGGTCGGAAAAGCCGGAAATTAAGAACCATTTTCCGGCTGACCTTGCCAGCAGCGAAACGGCTGACCTGTTCATGTCCGTTATTATGTATCGACTGAAGGAAAATGGCCGCGCAGCTGTCATTCTGCCGGATGGCTTCCTGTTTGGCACAGACAATGCCAAAGTAGCAATCAAGACGAAGCTGTTCTCTGAGTTCAATGTCCATACCATCATCCGTATGCCGGGTAGTGTGTTCTCCCCATATACATCGATTACGACCAACATTTTGTTCTTTGACCATACTGGCCCGACAGAGGAAACCTGGTTCTATCGTCTGGATATGCCGAAAGGCTACAAGCATTTCAGCAAGACCAAGCCTATGAAGTTGGAACACTTTGCCCCTGCGGTAGAATGGTGGAGAGACCGCAAAGAAATTCAGTTGGACGGGTTTGACAAGGCCAAAAAGTATACCGTGCAGGAAATCAAAGACCGCAACTACAATATTGATTTGTGTGGCTATCCGCATGAGGAAGAGGAAATCTTACCGCCCAAGGAGCTGATTCAGCAGTATCAGGAGAAGCGCGCCAGCCTGAACGCAGACATTGACCGAATCCTTGCTCAGATCACGGAGATTCTGGGCATTGACCTTGATGCACAGGACTGAGCCACATAGATAAGGAAGAAAAAATGACAGGACAGCAACTGAAAAATTCCATTCTGCAAATGGCAGTGCAGGGCAAACTTGTTCCGCAAGACCCCAATGACGAGCCTGCTTCTGTGCTGCTGGAACGCATTCGTGCAGAGAAAGAACAGCTTATCAAAGAGGGCAAAATCAAAAAGGAAAAGAATCCATCTGTGATTTTCCGTGGAGCCGATAATTTGCCTTATGAGAAGGTCGGCAAAAATGAGCCTGTCTGCATTGCAGATGAAGTGCCGTTTGACATCCCCGAGAGTTGGGAGTGGGTAAGATTAGAGTCTATTTGTACCAAACTCGTGGATGGTGATCATAATCCTCCAAAAGGATGTTCCTATGAAACAACATATGTTATGGTTTCATCAACCAATATTAACGATGATTGCATCGTTGAACTTGAAAAAGTTCGTTATTTAGAGAAAAACATTTTCGACAAGGAAAATGAAAGAACGAACGCTGCAACTGGAGATATTTTCTTTACGTCTGTTGGTTCTCTTGGAAGAAGTTGCGTTTATGAAGGCGGATTAAATATTTGCTTTCAACGAAGCGTTTCCGTTATTCACACGTTAATTTTTAATTACTATTTAAAGTATTGCCTAGATTCCGCATATATTCAGCAAAAAATTGTTCGTGAGGCAACTGGAACGGCACAGAAGGGATTTTATCTTAATCAACTTGCGTTGTTATTGATTCCAATTCCGCCAATCGAAGAGCAACATCGAATTGTTTCAAAATATCTTGAGACAGTTCAAATGCAAAAGGAATATTACAAAACAAATGAAACATTGGATGTTTTAAATAGTGGATTTCCAGCCACTCTAAAAAAATCAATTCTCCAATATGCTGTTCAAGGAAAACTTGTTCCTCAAGACCCTGCCGATGAACCTGCCTCCGTTCTGTTGAAGCGTATTCGCACAGAAAAAGAACAGCTTGTCAAAGAGGGCAAAATCAAACGTGACAAGCATGAATCGGTCATTTTCAGACGGGATAATTCTTATTATGAGAAGGTTGATGGAATTGAGCGCTGCATCGATGATGA
>JABLTO010168468.1_pt1 | contig 13439 bp, 8 predicted proteins | sample 7160091 | NCBI WGS metagenome assembly JABLTO01 (sample SAMN14651225, study PRJNA627086) | human gut metagenome | isolation source: feces | host: Homo sapiens
AGATGCGAAAGCATTTTGAGGAATGCCGCAGTGGCGGAACTGGCAGACGCCCGGGACTTAAAATCCCGTGGGTAGTGATACCCGTACCGGTTCGATTCCGGTCTGCGGCATTATTTTTTTCTCTGAGATTTTTGTGAAGTCAATATTTGCAAGAATCTCAGAGTTTTTTGTTTTATGCATTCCATTTGGAGGTAAGGATATTATTCAAAAAATAACGGCATTGCATCTCCTCTTACGAGATGCAATGCCGTTATTTTGAAGTCTTCACACTTTCATTGAAAAGTGGACCTGGCGGGAATCGAACCCGCGTCCAAAAACCTGTCCCATGTACTTCTACTATCATAGTCAGTTATTTAACATTCCCTCTGCCGTACGAAAACTAACATCCTTACGGGTTCAGTAGCTTCATAATACGCCTGACAGCTCAAAGCTTTGCCGTCATCGTTTCTCACATAGTCGGTGCCAGATTCCTAAAGTGTGAGTGCTTCAGGGCTGACATGCAGCATTTAGGCTGCAGCTAATTCGAAATTATCGTTAGCGTTTAATTTTAAGTTTGCGATTTAACGCATCAACCTACGGATAGCTTCTCCATCTTCGAGATCCCTGTCGAAACCAGTACAAGCCCTGATCAGGGTAGAGTAATAAATACTCTCTACTGTAACAGACACATTCTCTTGTGTGCTGTACATACTAATATAGTAAAAAGAAATATAAATGTCAAGTGATTATTGCGTTAAAAGAAGTGAAAAAGCAGTAAAAATTTAGCATTTTTAATGTCATTTCACATATTTTTTATAAAGATAATTACTGTCAGACAGGGAAGAATGTGTTAATATAATAATATGAGTAATTATAAATCTTAACAAGAAAATTCGGAAAAAGGAGAGGTTTCTTATGCCAACAACATACGCACATTATAAATTCGGAAAAGAGGTGCTCAGCGCACTTCCAAGACCCCTTCAGAATTCTATAGAAGCGCATAGAGAGTTGTTTGATATTGGGTTACATGGACCGGATATTTTATTTTATTATAATGCATTAAAGAAAGATCCGGTGAATGAACAGGGGCATACACTTCATGAACAATTTGCCGATGAGTTTTTCCATCATGCTGTTGAAGTGATTGAGAAAGTAAAAGATCCGGCAGCGGCGCGTGCATATATTTATGGATTTATCTGTCATTTTGCTTTAGACAGTGAATGCCATCCTTATGTTGAAAAAATTATGCAGGTAGGAAGAGTTTCACACAATGAGATTGAGATGGAACTGGATCGAATGATGCTGACGGAAGATTATCATGATCCTTTGCGCTATCTGACAGCGAAGCATATTCATCCTAAGATGGAGTATGCGGAAGTAATCGCACCATTTTTCAAAGATGTAACAGCCGAGCAGATCTATAAGGCATTAAAAGGGATGGTTTTTTATCATAAGCTGTTTCTGGCACCGACATCTGGAAAGCGAAAAGCGTTGTTTCTTGGGATGAAGGCAGTGGGGAAATACGATTCATTGCATGACATAGTGATGAGTGTAAAGCCAGATCCGTTATGTCAGAAATATTGTAAGGTTTTGAAACGACAATATTCAGGTGCAGTGCCGTTAGCTGCGAGTCTGATCGTACAGTATCAGAAGAAATTATTCCAGGACACACCGCTTCCGGAACGTTTTCATGAGACATTCGGTGCAGGAGAAGAGTGGGAGAAACTGCGTCTGTAGAGAATCGAAGAAAAGAGCAACAGACTGCTTGCCAGGAGAGATGCAGAAGAAGAGAAAAAGAGTCAGGAGAATGTAGATGAAGGAATTCGTTAAAGTGCAGGATATCACGAAAACTTATAAAATGGGTGAAGTTGAGATTCATGCAGTGGATCACATCAGCTTTTCGATTGAGCAGGGAGAACTTGTTGTAATCGTTGGACCAAGTGGTGCAGGTAAGACAACTGTGCTTAATATTCTCGGAGGAATGGATACGGCAACAAGCGGGAAGCTGTATGTAGATGGAAAAGATATTACAGCTTATAATTCCAAACAGCTGACAGGATACCGCAGAGATGACATCGGATTTGTTTTTCAGTTTTATAATCTTGTGCCGAATCTGACCGCATTGGAAAATGTTGAGCTTGCATTGCAGATCAGTAAGGATCCGTTGGATGCACAGGCAGTTTTGGAGGAAGTTGGTCTGGGGGAACGGAAGAATAATTTTCCGGCACAGCTTTCCGGCGGTGAGCAGCAGCGAGTTTCAATCGCGAGAGCATTAGCGAAGAACCCAAAGCTTTTGCTTTGTGATGAGCCAACAGGTGCATTGGATTACAATACAGGAAAATCAATTTTGAAATTACTTCAGAATATGTGTAGAGAAAAGGGAATGACAGTTATTATCATTACACATAATCAGGCACTTGCGCCGATGGCAGATCGATTGATTCATATAAAAAATGGACAGGTAGCAAGAATAGAATCTAATGAGAATCCGACTTCGATTGATGAAATTGAATGGTAGGGGATGTGGATGAAGAAAGCATTACGAAAAAACTTTTATATGGAGATCCGTCATAGCCTTGGACGTTTTTTATCCATTTTCTTTATTGTTGCGATAGGATGTGCATTCTTTTCCGGAATCCGTGCATCAGAGCCGGATATGAGATATTCAGGAGATGCATATTTCGATGAGAAGAACCTGATGGATATTCAGGTAATGAGTACAATGGGACTGACAAAAGATGATCTGGATGCAATTCGTGCTGTGGATGGTGTATTGGATGCAGAAGGAAGCTATGCAACAGATGTACTTTGTACGATTCGGGGAAACCAGGTAGCAGTTCATGTTATGGCGCTCCAGGATAAGATGAATCAAGTTCAGTTAGAAGATGGCAGGCTTCCGGAAAAGGAAAATGAATGTGTAATAGATGCAGATTATCTGGATGGAAAGAATCTGAAGATTGGGGATAAGATCACATTATCGAGTGGGACTTCGGATTCTTTGGAAGATACACTTAAGACAGATACATTTACCATTGTTGGTACGGTCAGCAGTCCGGAGTATATTGCATTTCACAGAGGCAGTACAACAATTGGAAATGGAAGTGTCAGTGCCTTTCTTTGCGTTCCGGAGAAAGCATTTTCATTAGATGTGTATACAGAGATTACAGTGCAGGTTGAAGGTGCAAAGGAAGCGACTGCATTTACGAAAGAATATGAAGAACATGTGGATTCTGTGCTGAAAAAGGTTCAGGCAATTAAAGCGGAAAGAGAACAGGCCAGATATGATGAGATTACTTCGACAGCGCAGGAAAAAGTGGATGAAGCACAAGATGAGTTAGCTCAGGCAGAGCAGGATCTGGCGGATGGAAAAAAAGAGGCAGAAGAAGAACTTGCAAGTGCAAGAGAGAAACTTGATGCAGCGCAGAAAGAACTTGAACGAGGAAGAAATCAGCTGGCAGCTTCGAAGCTTGAACTGGAGCAGTCGAGAAATCTTCTGATATCAAAGCAAAAGGAGCTGGATCAGTCCAAAGCACAAGTTGAGCAGGGTGCACAGGAACTTAGCGAAAAACAGATTGCACTTACAACATTAAGAAATCAGCTGGCACAACTGAAAGAGCAGGAAGAAAGTCTGGAAGATCAGAGACAAGAACTTTTAGCGCAACAGACACAGATGCAGCAAAAGAAAGACGAGCTTCTGAAAGCAAAGGAAGAATTGCAGCAACAGGCAGAAGACTATCAGTCTGCGTATCAGCAGATTTATCAGCCGTTGAAAAAGTCTTATGAAGAACTAAATACACAGTATGAACTTCTTTTACAGAACTATGAGGCACTGAAAGAAGAATACGACCGGAAGCAGGAAGCAGGAGAAGAAGATCCGGAATTAAAGGCTCAGTTAGAACAGTTGGAAGCTGAAAAAACAGCAATGGAAGAGAAGTTGACTGAATTGAAAGCAAATCTGGATAAAATGGAACTGGAGGCGAAAGCTGCCGAAGCGGAGATTCAGAAAAACCAGACAAAGATCGAAGCCGGATTGACGCAGATTAACGAAGGGCTTCCAGCAGTTGAAGCCGGGATAGCTCAGATTGAAGAAGGTATTCCGGTATTGCAGGATAATATACAGAAACTGACGGATGTGTTGACGCAGGGGGACGCTGCAATCCTTACCGCAAGTCGGCAGATAGATCAGGCAAAGGCGCAGATTACATCCGGTCAGCAGCAGATTGACAGCGGATGGCAGCAGATCAGTGAGGGGCAGAAGAAGATTGAAGAGGCACAGCAGCAGTTAAGCAGCGGAACGAAGGAGCTGGAAGACGGTTGGGCCGAGTATGAGGAAGGACGTATAGAAGCTCAGAAGAAGATTGATGATGGAGAGCGGCAGATTACAGAAGCAAGAGAAGAGCTTGCGAAAGCACAGCAGAAGATTGATGATCTTGAAAAGCCAAAGTGGTATGTTTATGATCGGAACAATCTGACAGAATACAGCGGATACGGAGATAATGCAGACCGTATGCGGGCAATCGGTAAAGTGTTCCCACTTATTTTCTTCCTTGTTGCAGCATTGATCAGTCTGACAACAATGACACGAATGGTAGAGGAGGAGAGAACGCAGATCGGTACTTTGAAGGCTCTCGGATATGGAAATGCTTCAATTGTTGGAAAATATCTCTGGTATGCGATCCTTGCGACATTAACCGGTGGTGTTTTCGGAATTCTGATTGGAGAAAAGATAATTCCATATATCATTATCACTGCATATAAGATCATGTATCGTCATATGCATGATGTTGTGATCCCGTATAATTTGTATTATGCTGTAACAGCATGTGCAGCGGCACTTGCATGTACAGTAATCGCAACACTATTCTCATGTATGAAAGAATTACGAGAGCAGGCAGCAGAATTGATGCGTCCGCCGACACCAAAACAGGGAAAACGAGTATTTCTGGAACGAGTTCCGTTTATCTGGAAAAATCTGAATTTTACATGGAAATCGACCGTGCGTAATTTGGTGCGGTATAAAAAACGCTTCTTCATGACAGTATTTGGAATTGGCGGTTGTATGGGCATGATGTTGTTTGGTTTTGGATTAAAAGATTCTATTTCAGCAATCGTTCCGCTTCAATACGAACAGATTCAGCTTTATGATGGAGACGTTATTTTAAAGGAAGATGTGACAGAAGAAGAGAGAAATGAGGTTCAGAAAGAACTGGATACGGATAAGAAGGTATCAGTGACTGCAGAAAATCTTTTGAAAAATATTGAGATTAGTTCAGGAGAGTCTTCTCAGGAAGTTTATTTAGATGTACCAAAAGATGTGGAAGCATTCAAAAAGTTTGTCGTGATCCGGGATCGGAAGACAAAAGAAATTTATTCATTGGATGATAAAGGAGCAATCCTGACTGAAAAAGTAGCGAAACTGCTGGAAGTCAATGTCGGTGATAAATTAACGATTGATACAGATGATGGAGAGAAAACGGTCTTGATCAGTGCAATCTGTGAGAACTATATGGGACATTATCTCTATATGACATCTGAAGTCTATGAAAAGACATTCGGTGAGGCTCCGGCCTATAATTCAATTTATTATAGAACTCAGGATCGTACAACAGAGGAGGCAAAGGATGTCGGCGAAAATGTAATGAAGTGTGATGGAACACTTAGCATCAGCTATACGACAAGCCTGAAAAAGCAGGTAGATCATATGCTGGAGAGTCTAGATATCGTGATTGTTGTATTGATCATTTCAGCAGGAATGCTGGCATTTGTAGTGCTGTATAATCTGAATAATATTAACATTACAGAGCGTAAGAGAGAACTGGCAACATTAAAGGTACTTGGATTTTATGACAAGGAAGTTTCTTCTTATGTTTACAGAGAGAATATCCTGCTGACCTTGATTGGGGCACTGGCGGGATTGTTGATCGGAAAAATTCTGCACCGCTTTATTGTTGAGACAGTGGAGATTGATTCGGTTATGTTTGGACGAAATATCGATCCACCAAGTTTCCTGTATGCCTTTCTTCTGACAGTGGTCTTTTCTTTGTTTGTCAATGGAGTGATGTATTTTAAGTTAAAGAAGATTAACATGGTTGAATCACTCAAGAGTGTAGAATAAGACAGATTTGTCAGGAAATATAATAACGAACATAAGAATGGATTGCAGAGAAGCTGCATGGAACATAGATACAATTGTGAAATGTTCCATGACAGCTTCTTTGTTGTTGCCGGTCGCATATAGCGTAAGCAGCAACCGCACGTAGCATGAACAGTAACTTTTTGTTAAAAAGCACTTGAAATATACCTGTAGGGGGTATATATTAATAATTAGAAAATATACCCCCAGGGGGTTATACGACAGGAGAAATACAATGGAAGAAAAGAAAGTCTGTCCGGGATGTTGTCACAAGACAAAGGACCGCCCGGAAAAAGAATATAAAGATCTGATGAATCGTCTGAGTAGAATTGAAGGACAAGTCAGGGGAGTTCGAAGGATGGTTGAAGAAGGCGCGTATTGTCCGGATATTCTGATTCAGGTATCTGCGGTGAATGCGGCTCTGAATAGTTTCAATAAAGTGCTTTTGGCAAACCATATCCGGACATGTGTGGCAGATGATATCCGGGATGGAAAAGATGAAACGATTGACGAGCTCGTGACGACACTTCAGAAATTGATGCGATAAAAGATCTGAAGAGAGATCCGCACAAAAAGTCCGGATCACAACTTGAAGGAGGAGTAAGATGGAACAATATAATGTGACGGGAATGAGTTGTGCAGCCTGCAGTGCCCGTGTTGAGAAGGCAGTTGGGAAAGTCCCCGGAGTTGAGAACTGTTCAGTCAGTCTTCTGACGAATTCCATGGGAGTGGAAGGCACAGCAACAGTAGATGCGGTCATTGCGGCTGTTGAGGAAGCTGGATATGGGGCAACGTTGAAATCTGCAAAGAATGAAGGGCATGGGATGAATCAAAGTGAGCAGAACTGTGCGGAAGATGCGTTGAAAGACAGGGAGACACCGAAGATGAAAAGGCGTCTGATCGCTTCTTTGTGTTTTTTGATTCCGCTCATGTATCTGTCAATGGGGCATATGATGTGGGGCTGGCCACTTCCGGTATTTCTGGAAGGGAATCATGTGGCGATTGGGCTGGCGCAGCTCCTGTTAACGACAATCGTTATGGTGATCAATCAGAAGTTTTTTATCAGTGGATGGAAAGGCATGATCCATAGAGCACCAAATATGGATACGCTGGTTGCACTTGGTGCAGGTGCATCTTATGGATATAGCGTGTATGCATTATTCGCTATGACAGCAGCGCAGACGGCAGGCGATATGGATCATGTGATGGAGCTGATGCATGAATTTTATTTTGAATCAGCAGCAATGATTTTAACGTTGATCACAGTCGGAAAGATGCTTGAAGCGCATTCAAAGGGAAAGACAACAGATGCATTAAAGAGCCTTATGAAGCTGGCACCAAAGACAGCAACGCTCCTGCGTGATGGAAAAGAACAGGAAGTTTCTATCGATCAGGTAAGAAGAGGAGATCAGTTTGTTGTAAGACCTGGGGAGAATATTCCGGTGGATGGAATTGTTCTGGAAGGAAACAGTGCAGTAGATGAAGCTGCCCTGACCGGAGAGAGTATACCGGTAGATAAAGCAGAAGGGGATAAAGTGTCTGCGGCTACAATGAATCAGTCAGGTTTTCTGCGTTGCGAGGCGACGAGAGTTGGCGAGGATACGACATTATCACAGATCATTCAGATGGTAAGTGATGCGGCAGCAACAAAAGCGCCAATTGCCAAAGTGGCAGATAAAGTTTCAGGAGTATTTGTTCCGGCAGTTATTTCTATTGCAGTTGTCACAATGATCGTATGGCTGCTTGTCGGAGAGCCTGTTGGATTTGCACTTGCAAGGGGAATTTCTGTTCTGGTGATCAGCTGCCCGTGTGCATTAGGTCTGGCCACTCCGGTTGCAATTATGGTTGGAAATGGAATGGGCGCGAAGAATGGAATCATGTTTAAGACAGCTGTTTCGCTGGAAGAGACAGGAAAGACGGAGATTGTTGCACTGGATAAGACAGGAACGATCACAAGTGGAGAACCGAAGGTGACAGATTTGCTCCCTGCGGACGGAATGACAGAACATGAATTATTATTTTTTGCAAATGCATTGGAGAAGAAAAGTGAGCATCCGCTTGCCCGGGCAATTCTTGCAAAGGCAGAAGAAAATGGGGAGGCAGAGCAGAAAAGTGAAATCACACAGTTTCAGGCAGTTCCGGGAAATGGTCTGTCAGGAAAACTTGGAGAGGACTGGCTGTACGGAGGTAATTTTAAATTCATTTCTGACAAAATGAAGATTTCTGCCAGCATAAAAGAACAGGCGGAACGGTTGGCACAGCAAGGAAAGACACCGTTGTTCTTTGGAAGGAATGAGCAGTTCCTTGGCATGATCGCAGTTGCGGATGTGATCAAGGAAGATAGTCCACAGGCAGTGAAAGAACTTCAGAATATGGGAATCCATGTTGTTATGCTGACCGGAGATAATGAGCGCACAGCGAAGGCAATTGGTGAGCAGGCAGGTGTGGATGAAGTGATCGCAGGTGTTCTTCCGGAAGGAAAAGAACAGGTGATCCGCAAGCTGAAAGAAAAAGGAAAGGTTGCGATGGTAGGTGACGGTATCAATGACGCACCGGCACTGACCAGGGCAGATATGGGAATTGCCATTGGAGCGGGGACAGATATTGCAATCGATGCAGCGGATGTTGTGCTGATGAAGAGCCGGTTAAGTGACGTGCCGGCGGCAATCCGTATGAGCCGTGCAACATTGCGCAACATTCATGAGAATCTGTTCTGGGCATTTTTCTATAATGCGATAGGAATTCCACTGGCAGCAGGAATCTGGATCCCGGTCTTTGGTTGGAAATTAAATCCGATGTTCGGAGCAGCGGCAATGAGCCTGTCCAGTTTCTGTGTAGTAACAAATGCATTGAGACTGAATCTGTTTAAAATGTACGATGCCAGCAAAGACAGAAAAAGAAAGATGAAAAAGGTAGAAACAGCAGAAAATACTGTTTCAGATATTGTCTTAGCAGACAAAAATGAGTCAGAAAACAAGGAGGAGACAAAGATGACAAAGACAATGAAAATCGAAGGAATGATGTGTGGACACTGTGAGGCGGCTGTGAAGAAAGCTCTCGAGGCACTTGAGCAGGTTGATACAGCAGAAGTCAGCCATGAGGCCGGAACAGCGGTTGTGACACTGAATTCCGAAATCAGTAATGAAGTGCTGAAAAAGACAGTCGAAGACAAAGATTATACAGTAACAGCGATCGAGGATTAATGAGCAAAGAAGAGGTCCCCTGCGGAAATGAAAGATTCTGCAGGGGACCTCTTGGATTAATCCTTGTATACAATCTTTCCATCACAGATTGTATATTTTACTTTTCCATACAATTCCCATCCGGTAAATGGAGAATTAGAAGACTTAGAAGCATAAGTCTCAGGAGTCCATTTCTCGTTCGGATCAAACAGTACAAGATCAGCTGATTTTCCTTCTGCGACAGAACCGCACGGAAGGTGATACAGGCTGGCAGGATTGATCGTCATCTTCTCGATCAGCTGGCTTAATGTCAGGTGTCCCGGACGTACAAGGGAAGTGATTCCGAGAGCAAGGGAAGTCTCAAGACCAATAATACCGCTTGGTGTTTGTGTGATAGGACGGGATTTCTCTTCCGTACTGTGTGGCGCGTGGTCTGTAGCAATCAGATCGATTGTACCGTCTTTGAGACCTTCGATGATAGCAAGGCGGTCATTTTCTGTACGAAGCGGTGGGTTCATCTTGGCAAGTGCGCCGTATTTTAATACAGCTTCATCTGTCAAAGTGAAATGATGCGGAGTTGCCTCTGCATGCAGATTTGCTCCCATAGCTTTAAAGGTACGTACCAGTTCAACGGACTGTCCGGAGCTGATATGCTGGATCACGACCTGTGCACCGGAACGAAGCGCCAGCAGACAATCTCTGGCAACAAGAGATTCTTCAGCAATCGAAGGAGATCCGTAGATGCCCAGCGCATCAGATACAGGTCCGTGGTTGATTCCGTTTGTTTCAATAAATGCAGGATCTTCTTCATGAAGACTGATCGGAAGGTCAAGTGCCTTCGCCTCTTCCATGGCCTTATAGAGAAAGGCAGCGTTCTTAAGAGGGATTCCGTCATCTGTGAATCCACAGGCACCGGCAGCGGCAAGTTCCTTCATAGAAGTCATCTCTTCACCCTTGAGTCCGCAAGAGACAGCAGCAGCCTGGAAAATATGGATGTCTTCCAAAGCCTCCCGTTCCATCAGTTCTTTGAGAACCGGAACAGAATCGATGACCGGTGAAGTATTTGCCATACAGATCACGGAAGTAAATCCACCGGCAGCAGCTGCAAGAGATCCGGTATGGAGATCTTCTTTATAAGTAAATCCGGGATCACGGAAATGAATGTGTGTGTCAACAAGTCCTGGAGAAATCATAAGTCCTGCAGCATCAAGCTCATCCTCTCCATTTTCAGGTGTCAGAGTTCCGGCATCTGCGAGTGTCTGGATCAGACCGTCTGTGATGCGAAGGTCGACAAGACGTTCTGTATCAGATGCAGGATCAATTAGAAAACCATTTTTTATAAGCATAATTCATCCTCCTTTTGCTGTTAAGTATACCGTATTTTTGATAGAGATTCAAATTTATTAGAAAATGTGTTATCATAAACGCACCGTAACATGAAAAGAAAGAAGGCAGAAAGGTTATCTCTGAATTTTACCGGATCCAGACAATCGTTCTGCGGAAAGAAGGAGTAAATGAAAGAATACGATTATCTGATTGTCGGAGCAGGTCTTTATGGAGCTGTCATGGCACATGAATTAAAGAAAAAAGGGAAGAAATGTCTTGTGATTGACCGAAGAGATCATATTGCAGGAAATATTTACTGTGAGGACATAGAAGGAATCCATGTACATAAATATGGTGCACATATTTTCCATACGTCTGATAAAAAGATATGGGATTACATGAATCAGTTCGCGGAATTTAATAATTACATCAATTCACCGGTAGCAGTTTATAAAGATGAACTTTATAACCTGCCATTTAATATGAATACATTCAGTAAGATGTGGAATATCCGCACACCACAGGAAGCAAAAGAGATTATTGAAAAACAGCGCAAAGAGACAGGAATCACAGATCCACAGAATCTGGAGGAACAGGCACTTTTTCTTGGTGGAAGAGATATCTATGAGAAGCTGATCAAGGGTTATACAGAGAAACAGTGGGGAAGAAAGTGTACAGAACTTCCGGCATTTATTATCAAACGTCTGCCATTCCGATTTGTTTACGATAATAACTATTTCAATGACAGATATCAGGGAATTCCGGTTGGCGGTTATACAGCAATCGTTGAGAAGATGCTGGAAGGGACAGAAGTTCGCACAGGGATTGATTTCTTTGAACTCAGAAAAGAGAATCCGGAGATTGCAGAGAAGATTATTTTTACAGGAATGATCGATGAATATTTTGGATATCAGCTAGGAGCATTGGAGTATCGTTCTGTCAGATTTGAGACAGAAGTTCTTGATTGTGAGAACTATCAGGGAAATGCTGTTGTCAATTACACAGAGCGTGAAGTTCCGTATACAAGAATTATCGAGCATAAGCATTTTGAGTTTGGCAAGCAGGAGAAGACGGTTATTTCCAGAGAGTATTCATCAGAATGGAGTGTTGGCATGGAACCATACTATCCGGTAAATGATGAGAAGAATAATGCATTGTTTGAAGAATACAAGAAGCTTGCAGAAAAGGAAGAAAATGTAATCTTTGGCGGACGACTGGGAGATTATAAATATTATGACATGGATAAAGTTGTTGCCGCAGCTCTTGACAGACTGGAAGAATTCAATTAATATGAGAGTCACACTTCAGTCGTTCTGACTGAAGAATCAGGAAAGATTCTGAAGAGTAGTTCGTATCAGATTCTGATAATTTTCAATTGGACAAGTATTGTATCGTGTGCGGTGTGGGGCCGCACACGTTTAGATGACAGATTGCAGTAGAATTAAATATGGAAAAAATGTATGAAGTACTTCGCTTCGTGGAAAAAGGAACAGAATGCCAGCCGGGGATCGATTGCCTGCAGGGAGAACTTTTGATTTATTATCTGCGGGATAATACACAGTTGGATAAAGCGGTGTTGTTTGAATGGTTCCGACAGATTGCCGGGGAAATAAGAAAGTACCAGCAGTCGAAACGCGGGCAGAATTATCGATGTCTGACGCCGTATAGTATTGTTGTGACAGAAGAAGGAGAACTGCTGCTTTTAAATCCGGATGCACAGGAAAATGAATTTGTTATGAAGAAGATGCAGCAGAAAGCGGTGAGAAGTCATTTTATCCGCCCGACAGCGTCAGGCAGCAGGAAAAATTGTTCCGTGGATTTGTTCGGATATGGTAAAATTTTGCAGTTTTTACTGGCATATACAGAGCAGATTCCAGAACTTAGCAGAAGTGAAGAACGCAGACTGGAGCGGATCATTGAACGTTGTACCGGTGGCGGAAGACGGCATTATGATAAGATCAGCCAGGTGATACGTGATCTTCCGGAGGAACGCGAGGAATGGAATCTGGAACAGAAAGTAAAATTTCGGAATGTCAAACTGGCAGTTCTTTTATTTGCTGCCGGGGCAGTAATTGCGGCAGCAGGAATTGGGATGAGTCGGGGAAGAGAAAGCAACAATACAGTTGGGAAAAGTGAAACGGCAGTGCAAGCTCAGAAAGCAGACGATGTAAAAACAATACCAGAAGAACATAGTGAAACTGAACAGGACAGAAAAAAAGCATTGGAAGATATGAAATGGAAGAAAGAGATGGAAGAACGGGTTCAGGAGATTCTGGAATCGGTCAAAGCATGTGAAAAAAAGATAGAAGAAACGACGAAAGAAGAGAAAAACGGGGAAAACAAGGAAGAAACAGAGCAAACGACAGAACAGCAAACAGAGGAAACTGCGGAAAAATCTGTAGAAGAGGAAATACAACAGGAAACGAAACAAGAAGTGATAAATGATCCGGTTGTTCCGGAATAAGAAAAAAGTCTCCATAAAAGGGAGGATGCCGGGTAACCATTTACTGGTTCCCGGCATGTATTATGAAAAAGTTTATTCAAAGTTTTTTGTTTTTTCCTTTGATGCTTATAGTATATGTGAGAGAAATGAAGAAAAAGTGATAAGAAGATGAAAGATTTTTAAATGATAAATGAACAAATTATGAACGACAGATGTAGTGGAAAATAACGGTTTAAAAAAGAATGGCAGTGTGGTATTCTACATCTAAAGAGAACTTCGGAAGTTACTGTTCACTCCCGTGTCAATCACTCCGCTGATTGACACGGAGGATGCGTGTTTTGACTTGAATGCATCTCGCCCCATCGCCAAAGGCGAT
>JABLTO010096004.1_pt1 | contig 13434 bp, 9 predicted proteins | sample 7160091 | NCBI WGS metagenome assembly JABLTO01 (sample SAMN14651225, study PRJNA627086) | human gut metagenome | isolation source: feces | host: Homo sapiens
CCGGGAATGTAGCGTGCATTTTCGGCGGAAGCAGCAGTGGTGACAGAAGGTTTTTTCGCAGAATCCTTCTTCCCGGAGAACATGATCAGAAACACTACGAGAAGAATCAGCGCGAGAGCAAGAAAAACAGCGGTGTAAACCACTTCTTTCATATGTAGTACAATGATTTTCGTTTTGGAACTCATGGGCGGGCACACTCCTTTTTGAAAAACCGTCTGTGAGCGGACGAGGGCGAACGGACGGGCGTTTTTACTATAATGTATGTAAAAGAAAAATCGTTTATGAAAAAAAGTGTCTGAAAAATCATTTCCGCAAGCTGCAAGTAATCTTTGGACAGTCTTTCTTCTGCCCGAAAATTTGGACGAAGTTTCGGAAGGGGAGGGAAAGAGATCTGATCAGCTAAAAAGCGAGCGTTGACAAAGCGAAACCCTTGTAATATAATACACTTAACAAGAGAACCGTTGGTCAGTGCACACCTGACCGCCGGATAAAGCTTTTAACTAAAAATAGCGCCTAACTTTACCAGAGCAGGGGCGCTATTTTTAGTGCATAATATTGATAACAAGAGTTATAACAGCACAAAGCATAATTATGAAAGTAAATAAATCACTATATGTAACCATCAGCACCAGCCTCCTTTCAAAAAATGTCCGGCGGCTGACATAACACCCAAACGGTTCCCTGGATAAATGTATTAAATTGACAAAAAGAAAAAGAAATGCGCGTCATAAGCTCCATTTCTTGATGCTAATTATAACAAAAAAGAAAAATAAGTTAAGAATCATTTTCAGAGAAGAAGCCAGTGTTGACAAAATTATACGATTGCCATATAATATACTTAACAAGACAGCCGGAAGGTGAGTGCGATCACCCGATCTGGCGAAAATGTTGAATAGCTATAAGAAATAGCCGTCCTACCTTTACCAGAGAACAGGACGGCTATTTCTTATTTGCATAAGTCAAAATTGCAACAATAAGTAAAGCAACGCTGATTATAATCTGCAATTCTTCGTATGTACTCATAATAATCATCCTTTCTGCAAGACTCAGATCAGATGAAAGCACGTCCCCCGGCTGCCCGGTTAAATATATTAGATTGTCTAAGATTCCCAATAAAAAACGAACAAGGAAAACTCATTTCTTGAAATGTATTATAACAGAAAAGAGAAGTAAAAGAAAGTAATAAAAAATAGTCAGAAAATTTGAAGTTCCTGTAAATGTGCAGTGTATTGAATTTGAATATAATACAAAATAGAACAAAAGTTTGAAATTTACAAAGGTATATGAGATAATAAAGAAAAATGGAAGAAACGTCAGGAAAGGGGAGAAGCCTATGTCGCATATTTCAGAATACGAAGTCGAAAACATATTGATCGACCGCTTAGAGAGTATTGGATACAGCTTTATCAAATTGAATACCTATGAGGATGTCCTTGCCAATTTCCGCGCACAGCTTGCAGAATTCAACGCGAAAAAGCTGGAAGAAAAAGGCCATGCGGCATCCTTTTCTGACACAGAATTTAATCGTATTATGATTCACATGGATAACCATTCCGTGTATGAATCTGCGAAAATTTTGCGAGATAAATATATTCTGCAGCTCGATAATGGAGAGAATGTATATCTTGATTTCTTTTCCAACGATACAGACAGAAACATTTATCAGGTAACGCATCAGGTCACTATGGATAAAGCACATAAAGAGGATGTTGTATATAAAAATCGATATGACGTAACCGTACTGATCAACGGACTTCCGATGATCCAGATTGAGTTAAAGCGTCCTGGTGTGGAAATCAACGAAGCGATCAATCAGATCAATCGCTATAGAAAGTTCAGTTTTAAAGGCTTGTTCCGATATTTACAGCTGTTTGTAGTTAGCAACTCTGTGCAGACAAAATATTTCTGTAATGAAAATGAAATGGTAGATGGTCGCTATAACCCGATTTTGAAATCACTCGTATTTTTCTGGACCGATGATAAAAATACAAGAATCAACGATCTGAATACCTTTACCAGTGAATTTTTCTGCAAGCCGACAATCACAGAAATGATAGACAAATACATGATCATCAAAACGACAGAACCAGTGCTGATGGTAATGCGTCCATATCAGATTTATGCAGTAAAAGCAGCAAAGAAGCGGGTACTGGAAGTGAAGCAGAATGGTTATGTCTTTGCCTGCACTGGTTCAGGAAAAACATTGACATCTTTTAAGTTGGCTCAGCTTCTTCGAGAAGAAGCAAGAGTTGATCTTGTAGTATTTCTGATTGACCGAAAAGATCTGGATGATCAGACCGTGGAAGAATATAATTCATTTGAAAAAGACTGCGTTGACAATACAGACAGCACCCGTGTGCTCATTCAGATGCTGAAATCATCTGAGAAAAAGATGATTGTTACGAACATTCAGAAAATGGCGAATGCTGTTAAAAATCCAAAATACGAAGCGTTTATGGATGATTACCGTGATAAAAAAGTAGTATTTATCATTGATGAATGCCACCGTTCCCAGTTTGGCAGTATGCATGCTCAGATTCAGAAACACTTTGAAAAAGCCAATTATATAGGATTTACAGGAACTCCTATTTTCGAGAAAAATAAAGGAGCAGACGGCCGTACAACAGCAGATGTATTTCATGCAGGGGAAAAACTGGATGCATGCCTGCATCGGTATATGATCAAAGATGCAATTGCAGACGGCAATGTGCTTCGATTTTCCGTGGAATATCAGCGGACGATCTCAGCGAAAAATGTTGCAGCGAAAGGAATTGATCCGGAACAGTTAGATGATCCAGAATACTGCAAACGCCATAATATTGATATGATATCACTTTATCATGATGAGGAACGAATCACCAGAGTCGCAAAACATATTATGGAGCATCATGAACAGCATGTGCATCCACAGGGAAAGGATACATACACAGCACTGTTTGCAGTAGATTCCATTCCGACGATTGGAAAATATTATGATGCATTTCAGAAACTGAATGAAACAGTTCCGGCAGAGAAACGGTTGAAAATTGCAGCTATTTTTTCCTATCAGGCAAATGAGGATATGGATGATGGAGCAGATGAACATTCGCAGGAACTGCTGGAGCGTTGCATACAGGACTATAATGCCATGTATGGTACAGCGTTTGGTATTGATACGTTTGATCCGTACAGAAAAGATATTGCGAAGCGGTTAAAACAGAAAGTGCTTCCACAGGTGGATATCCTGATCGTGGTTAATATGTTCTTAACCGGATTCGATGCAAAACCATTGAATACGCTGTATCTGGACAAAAATCTGGTATGGCATTCACTGGTACAGGCATACAGTCGTACCAACCGTATTGACAAAGTGACAAAACAGTTTGGACAGATTGTGACATATCGAAATATCAAGAAGTGGCAGGATGAAGCGCTGACCCTGTTTTCGGGCGATGGAGATCCGAACGAATATCTGCTGGAAGATTATGCGTATTATTTAAATCAATGGATGAATCAGAATGTGATTTTAAGAAAAATCACACCCGACGTAGAAGCTGCGGGACAGTTGCAATCAGAGGATGAAATCCGCATGTTTATTATGGCATTCCGTGCGCTGGCAAAGACGCTTGCTACATTGAAAACTTTTTCGAAGTTTGATTGGGCAGATCTTGGAGCAGTCATGGATGAAAATGAATACGAAGGTTTCAAAAGCTGGTATTTGTACTATAAAGATCAGACGGTCAATCCAAATCCGAAAGTTCCGGTTCCAGTGGATGTGGATTTTGATATTGAACTTGTCAGAACAGACCGAATCAACGTTGTGTATATTTTGAACTTGTTAAAAAATGCGAAAACACATACTAAGACAGAGGAAGAAAAGCAGCAGGATGTCGATCTGATTCTGCGGGAAATCGAGCGTTCTGATAATGAATTCCTGCGTTTGAAAAAAGAAGTGATGCGGCAGTTTATCTTAACGAGATTTTACGATCTGCCGGAAAATGCAGATGTCATGGAGGCATTCAATCAATTTGAAAAAGAACAGATGCAGGCAGATATGGAAGAATTTGCATTTGACAATCAGATTGATTTCAAGATAGTATCAGATCTGGTTTCGGCATATACATTCAGTGGAAATGTATCGGAGGATAATATTCGTGAAAGATTGATGGCATATCCGCTGGGACTGCTGAAAATGACAAAACTGACAAAGAATGTGAAAAGATTTATACAGGATACTTATAAAAAATACAAGGCTGAAGGAGAAACAGAATGACAGACACAAATACATACCAGGCACAGGCGAACGAGCTTTCGCAGAAATTATGGGCAATCGCGAACGATCTGCGCGGTCAGATGGATGCAAGTGAGTTCAAAAATTATATCTTAGGAGTAATTTTCTATCGCTATCTTTCTGAGCGAACAGAAATGTATATGACCGATCTTCTCAAAAATGATGATGGAATCACATATGAAGAAGCCTTTGCGGATGATGAATACAGACCGGTTGTAGAAGAATGGTCACTGTCAAAACTGGGTTATGTAATTAAGCCGGAAAATCTGTTTCGAAATCTGATTCGCAAGATTACAAAGTTTGAAAATGATGCGGATAAATTCAATGTGGAAGATTTCGAAAAAGCGATCAATGATCTGGTAGGCTCTACGATGGGATACGAATCCAACAAGGCATTTGACGGACTGTTTAACGATATGCGTCTGCAGGATTCCCGTCTTGGAGAGACGGTGGCAGACCGTACGGAAATGATCGGGCGAGTTATGGTACGTGTATCAGATATCGATTTCGATTTGCAGGATTCCCAGTTTGACGTACTCGGTACAGCGTATATGATTCTGATTGGTTTATTCGCATCGGATGCGGGAAAGAAAGGCGGCGAATTCTTCACGCCGGCAGGCCCGTCGAAGCTCTGTGCAACACTTGCGGCATTGGGGCTGGATGAAGCAAAGACGGTTGGTGACTGTACTTGTGGTTCTGCGTCTATGCTTCTGGAAGTACAGAAACATCTGACAACAGGAAAAGTCGGACATTTCTATGGACAGGAGCTGAATGCGACAACGTACAATCTGAGCCGTATGAACATGATTATGCACGGCATTGACTGGCAAAACTTTGATATTTACAAGGGCGATACACTGAAAGACGATAAATACGGCGATATCAAAATGACAGTACAGGTTTGCAATCCGCCGTATTCTTTAAAATGGTCTGCGGATAAACAGTTTGAAGATGACCCGCGTTATTCCGGAGCAGGAAAACTGGCACCGAAAGGACAGGCGGATCTTGCATTCGTGGAACACATGATTTATCACATGGATGAAGACGACGGACGCGTTGCAGTGTTACTGCCGCACGGCGTACTGTTCCGAGGAGGAGCGGAAGAAACCATTCGAAAATACATCATCAAAGACCTGAATCGCCTGGATGCAGTAATCGGGCTTCCGGCAAATCTGTTTCATGGAACAGGAATTCCGGTTTGTGTGCTGGTGCTGAAGTGCAAGAGAAATGGAAATGCGGGAAATATCTTATTTATTGATGCATCAAAAGAGTTCAAGGCTGGAAAGAACCAGAATGTGCTGGAGCAGAAGCATATTGATAAAATTGTTGAGACGTATGAGAAGCGTGTAGATGTTGATAAGTTTGCTCATGTGGCGGAGATGAGTGAAATTGTTGAGAATGGATACAACTTGAATATTCCGAGATATGTTGATACGTTTGAAGAAGAAGAGCCAGTGGATTTAGAGGCTGTGAGAGCAGAAATTAAGAGACTGGACGCGGAAACGAAAAATGCAATTGAGAAGGCAGATAGTATGTTGCAGCAACTTGGATTATAAAGGAGAAAGTAACTACATATGGGACAACCAAGTAGTAAAGATGTTGGGAAAAGAGCTATTTATAATTATCATGTAAATGAACAAATAGAGAATAAAAAAGTTTCAATGGAAATTGTGGAAAATTGGTATCCACAAAGCTACCATCAGAAGGAAATTTTTATTTTAAGTAAAATAAGAAAACTATGTAACGGTTTTGATGGCACAGATATTAAAGTGAGTGATCAAGAATTGCCCCTGTTGTTTATGACTGCGGAGTGGAATACAACGAAAAATGGGAAATATATTCAAAATAGAAATCAGATTTTAAGACGTGCAATAAGTCGGTTTGATGATTTTGAACATCAAGGATATATTACAGGCACTTATGGGCGCTTTCAGTTTACTTTTTCTGGGATGAAGAAATTGGAAGACTTAGTAATAATGAAACCGGATATAAATCAGAATATTGAACAGGTAATTGAAGAGATAAGAAAGGAAAATGAAAAGTCTTCTACTCGTTATGAAGAATTGATTTCTGTGTTGCAAGACATTAAGAATACACCTAAAAACTATGGAGAATATATTTCAGATTTGGCAAATATTGCAACAATAGGAAGTATTATTCCAAGTGCTGTTCCGAAAGTAGGAAAGTTATTGGGGAGACTCATAAGTGTTTTGTAGAAAATGTTAGAGGCATTTGCAAAATTAATCAAATAAATACTAAGAGGATATAAAACTGTGATACCAAAATTAAGATTTAAAGATGATAATGGAAATGATTTTCCAGCATGGAATACCACGGTGCGGCTGGAAGAAATATCGGCATTTATAACAAAAGGAGCTACACCTACAACATATGGTTTTGAGTGGCAAGTAAAGGGTATACATTTTTTTAGAAATAATTGTATAAAAAATAATGTTTTTGTATATGGTGATTTTTCATATATTTCTGAGGAAGCTAATGAATTTTTGAAACGTTCGGAAATCAGAGGGGATGATATTGTAATTGCGATTACAGGAGATATTGGAAAAGTAGGACTAGTGCCAGGAAAAATAAAGAAAGCCAATATTAATCAGCATTTAGCAAGAATAAGAATTATAAAGAATGCAATACCATATTTTGTATATAGTTACCTTTGTTCAAATGAGATACAACAGAATTATAAAAAAATTAAAACTGGATTATCAATGGCACAATTAAGCCTTAATCAAATTCGAAAAACGAAAATACCAGTGGTTTCAATAATGGAACAACGGAAAATAGCAGAATTTCTAATGACAATTGATCAGGTAATTGAAATAAAAAAGAAAACGGTAATTGCATGGGAAGAACGTAAAAAAGGTGTCATGGAAAAATTGTTTTGCCAGAAAATAAGATTTAAAACAGATGAAAAAAGTGAATTCCCAGAATGGAGAGAAAAACAATTTGGTGAAATTATTTCTGAGTTTAAAGAAAAAACAGAAATAGAAAATGAAGATACATTGTTATCATGTGCAATTAATGGCATATTTTTGAATTCAGAATTATTTGGTCATCAAAGAGGACAGAGTAATATCGGATATCTAAAAATTAAGAAAGGTACACTTGTTTTGTCAACGCAGAATTTGCATCTGGGGAATGTAAACGTAAATATGAGATTTGAACATGGAATTATTTCACCAGCCTATAAAACGTATAATATCGTGGGGTGCTCTGTTGAATATATGAATCAATGGATAAAATGGGATACGACTAAACGATTTTTTTATAATGCGACAACTGTAGGTGCTAGAGCGTGTTTGAAAAACATTTGATTTTGTTTATTTTAACCAAATTAGAATAGACGCGATGCATATGAAGCCCAGATAGGTAGCAGCCAGTTTGTCATAACGTGTGGCTATTCGGCGAAAGCCCTTGAGCTTGAGAAAATATTTTTCAACCAGGTGTCTTTCTTTATAGAGCCACCAATCGCAATGCCGTTCAAATTTAGCACCCTTTCTGGATGGAATCGTAGGCTCACCTCCACGTTCATAGATATAGTCCAGCAGCTGGTTACTGTCATACCCACGGTCTGCCAGTACATTGCTTCCCTCTATGTCAATATGCTCCAGCACAGGAATGGCGTAATTGATATCATTGCGCTGTCCTTCGCTGAGCATGACATACAAAGGATATCCATAGGCATCTACGGCCGCATGGATTTTTGTGCTGGCACCTCCCCGGCTGTGTCCAATCTCATTGGGAGGCCCCCTTTTTTTGCACCTGCACTATGCTGGTGCGCCTGTACGATGGAAGCGTCCAGGGACAATTCCTGGGGGTCAGCCTCCAGGCTTAAAAGTCGGAAGATATTATCGAGAATTCCGTCGTCAATCCATTTTCGAAAGCGGCTGTAAACGGTTTCCCAGGGACCATAGCGTTCTGGTAAGTCACGCCAGGGCGCACCACTGCGTGCAATCCAGATGATTCCATTAAGGATAGTACGGTTATTTTTGCGTGGACGACCCTGCTTCCCCGTATTTTCAGGAGGGAGTAAATCAACAATACGATTCCATTCATCATCAGTCAATTCATATCGCCGCAACATAATAAACACCCCTTTTTCTTTATTTTATCATGAAAAAGGGCATAAAAACATATGTTTTGTGCAATTTTTAATTTTCAAACACGCTCTAGTGGATGCAGGAGAAATGTGGACTGGAATTTGTTATATTCACAGAAAATAGATGTGCCATGTCCTGAAGAACAAGAGAAGATAGTAGAATGTTTATCTGCGTTAGATGATGTTGTGGAAAAACAGAAAGAGACATTATGTGCATGGGAAAATCTGAAGGACGGATTGTTACAGCAAGTATTTATATAATATAGATTACTGAAATAATAAAATAAAAAATGAATTAAAGATTCAAATGAGCAGATATTATATAGGTATCTGTTCATTATTCTATAGAGATAAATGGATTTATGAGGTGATAGAATGGGGTATTCGGAATATAAAGATTTAACGCCAATAGATAATATAAATAATGGAGACGAATATTTAAATGCTTTGGAGTGGGCGTTGAACAATCCAAAAGTAAAGAATATTGCGCTTGCTGGCCCGTATGGAGCAGGTAAAAGCAGTATTATCGAAACATATTTGAGTAGGGAAAAGGATAAGAAGAATATATATGAACAGCATAAATTTGCAAAAAAATATTTGAAAATTTCGATGGCTACATTTATTGAAGCGCATAATAATGAAGGTAATGAAACGAAAATAGAGATAGATGCAGATGAAGTCGAAAAGGGAATTCTGAAACAGTTATTTTATAAAGTGGAGCATAAAAAAATTCCGCAAAGTCGCTATAGAAAACTTCAGCCCATTCATTCGATGAATGTATTGGTGAAGGTTATTATGACTTCAATAATTTTAATTTTGTTTGGAGAGATTTTTTTTCCTGACATTTGTAAAAATATTTGGAACAAAATAGATGCATTTGCAATGAGGTATAGTTGGCTAGTGGGTAAAACTGCGGGTGTTGCAATCGTGTTGGCAATCGTAGGAATAGGAATTACAAGTTATCTGGCGAAAATAATAATGTCCAGGTTTCGTGTAAAAGAGTTGAAGCTGCCAGCAGATACAACACTGCAAGTGTCCGAGGATACAGAAGAATCTGTTTTTAATAAAAATTTGGACGAAATCATGTATTTTTTCGAGGAGACTCAGTACCAGTTAATTTTTTTTGAGGATTTGGATCGGTTAGAAAATAGAAAGATTTTTGTGCATTTGAGAGAATTAAATAATCTCTTAAATAATGATGAGGCAATAAATCATAAACCAATAGTATTTGTGTATGCCGTAAGAGATGATATTTTTTCTAAGGAAGATCGAACGAAATTTTTTGATTTTATTATTCCGGTTATTCCTATTGTGAATGCTACGAATTCAGGCGAAATATTATTGGAAAAATTAGATAATGCAAAGGAACATGGTATTTGTCATAAGATTTCACAGGGATTTGTATTGGATATCGCACCGTTTATTTCAGATATGAGAATAATACAAAACATATACAATGAATTTGTTGTATATAAGAAAACATTACAAACAGAGCAGCATTTGAATTTGTCAGATGAACAGATGATGGCGATTATAATCTTTAAAAATTTATATCCGAGTGATTTTGCGGATATCCAAGGGGAGAAGGGGATAATCAAGAAAGCATTTCAAGATAGAAATGTATATGTTTTTACAAAAATAAAAGAATTACAGCAGAAAATTGATTCTAACACAGAATTAGTTGAAAAAACGACACAAAATATATTTAAGTCAGTACGAGAACTAAAATATGCATTCTTGGTTGAAATTACAGAAGGGGAAGGTGTTGCTCGAGGTTTTAATGGATACCCGGGAAGAATATCTTCTGCAAATGTGCTGTCAGACAATTTTGATTTGCATCAGTTTCAGGAAAAAGATTATAGGGCTGAATATGTATCTTTTTCTGGACATACTGGAGTGGTTGACATGAGCGAGAAAGTGGATGTTGTTGATGAGTATATAAAAAGATGTGAAGCAATAAAGAAATATACTGATAAGAATATAGAAAAAATCAAAGAGGAAATTATTGAATTAAAGAATAAAAAACAAAAACTTTCAAGTCGTTCAATTCAATGGCTAATAGAAAATGATTCATCTGAAAATGTACTATCAAAAGAAGTAAAAGACAACAAATTTCTTGTATTCCTTTTACGTCGAGGATATCTGGATGAAAAGTATGCGAACTATATTAATTATTTCAAGGGAAACAGCATTACGACTAATGACATGAATTTTATTCTTGCTGTAAAAAATCAAGAGCCACAGCCATTTGATTACCAGCTGACAAAAATAAAACAAGTTATTCAAAGATTGCAAGATTATGAGTTTGAACAAAAAGCAATTTATAATTTTCAAATTATGGAAGAACTTTTAGGAGAGGAGAAAATTTCTAATAAGCTGGAAGTCTTTGTGCGGCAATTAGCAGATGGAGCGGAAACAAGCTGGCAGTTTATTGATGAGTTTGTTGATAAGACAAAATACCAGAAAAAGTTTGTACAGATACTCTCCGCGAAATGGAATTCAATGTGGGAATATATTTTGCGGCAAAATACCATGACATATGGACGGCAAGTGTACTATTTAAAACTGATTATAGAATATGTAGATGAAAAGGAACTGTCACTTCTTAATGTAGAAAATTGCATTACAAGCTATTTCGAGAAGCATGAAGATATATTGCAGCAATTGAATGATGTGAGCAGTAATAAAATAATTGCAGCCATAAATAATTGTGACATATGCTTTGAAAAGCTGAATATTGCTAATGTCTCAGATGATGTTGTAGAATACATATTTGATAATTGCCGTTTTAAATTGAATGATTGTATGATCCGAAATGTTATCTCGTACAAAAAGAAGAATCTATTAAAAATGTTTGAAAATCAGCCATATAGTACGATTATCAAATTGGAATATCAACCCTTAACGGAGTATGTGTATGAAAACATGAAGGAGTATATTGAAGCGGTAGTTTTGAAAAAAACAATAATTGAAGATGAGAAAGAGGATATTATTGATCTGCTTCGAAGAACTTTAGAAGAGAGTGATCTGTGTGCTAATATAATTCGTCTGGAAAATTTTGAAATAGAAAAATTAGCGGATTGTCTGGAACAAGAGATACAGAACAAAAGAGATAAAGTGGGAGTGGTTTGGAATACACTCTTAGAGCAAAATAAGATAGGTATTAGCTGGGAAAATACGATGCTATACTGGAAATATTATAGTATCAGCAATTATCTTAAAAAGTTTATTGAGGTAAATGTTGACAAGCTAAGCGTGGAAAAAAATAATTATGTTACGGATAATTTTGCAAAGGATATTATAAATGCTAAATTTGAAGATAGTGTATTAAAGAAACTTTTGCCTGTATTGCCTATGAAAACTTTTGATCTTGATGTCGAACAGCTTCCGGAAAATATTCTTGCGATAATGGTAGAGTGTAATTATTTTGGATATACAATAGAATATTATCAAAGTATTGCAGAACGGAATGAGGATATTGCTGTAGAGTATATTGTTAAAAATCAGGCAGAATTTTATAACAGCTTAGAGGATTTTTCAATGACAAAGAACGTATTGGAAAGATTGCTTTTTGAACAAAAAATTCCGATGGATAACAGGGAAGAACTGTTTGAAAAATATGCTAAGACGTATATGACGGAAAAAATTGCTCTGAATATGAATGCTGAAGGGTTCAAAGTTACAAAAACATTATTTGATATAGCTTGGGAAATTTTATCGGAAAATCAGAAGGAAAGATTAATGATTGCTAATCTTGAACTGCTGAATGTAGATGATATGGAAAAATGTTTTGGAGAACTGAGTGGTCAATATTCAGTATTAACAGAGCGAACAAAACGACGTAATATCAAATTAGATAACACAGCGAACAATAGAAAGCTGGTAGATTATTTGAAAAAAATTGACTATATAACAAGTTTCTGGGAAGAAGAAAAAACAGAGCCAAATGGAAATAGACAGGTGATAAGCATTGGATGTAAAATTAAACAGAAAAAATAAAGAATAGGAAGTGATGTAGATGGGAAGAAATTTGTATAGATATAGATCATTTAAAGATGACTGGAAGGAAGAAGCTTTTGGAGGGATAGTAGAACCATCATCGCCGCTTTATTTTAATGATCCATATGATTGCGGATTTTGCTTCCAGGAGGATATTTTAAATGAAATTTTGGAAAAAGAAGATTACATCAAGGTTTTAGAAAAATATATTCCATTGAAAAGAGAAGAATATGATTTGATTTTTTCGTCAAATGATATTGAAAATGCAATGCAGATAGTGTTGCAAAACCGCGGGAAAAAGCTTCCGGATTCTTTGTTCAAATCGTTGAGAAATGATGTAATCGAATGTATGGATGAACTAAAGGATGCAGTAAGAGTTGTATGTCTTTCAGAAACGTATGATTCTATGCTTATGTGGAGTCATTATGCAAGAAATCATACAGGATATTGTATAGAATATGAATTCAACAAGGATGATATGTATTATTCGAGTTTACATCAGGTTAGATATACTAAGGATAGATTCAATATCTCTAAAAAGGATATTTTGGAGGGAAGAAAGGATATAATTGATAAAACTGTATGTAGTAAAGCAGATGTTTGGTCATATGAGAAAGAATGGCGTATTGTGACGGAAAATTATATCAAAACAAGACCGTCAAAAGTAGACCCGAAGACGAGATGTGTTTTGTATTTGAAAGATAATATTAAAGCATTCTACTTGGGGGCAAAGATTAATGAAAAAGAAAAATCAGAAATAATAGAATTTGCAAAGAAAAATAATAGAATTGTTTATCAGATGATTTTGTCTGCGAATACATATGAATTAAGGGCCGAACGAATTGATAATGTGTAATAGCGGTGAAAGAATAGTTTGAAGCGGGTATAGATGGAAAAAGAATAAAAAAAGAAACGAGCAACCCGATTGAGCCCTAAGGCTGTACACGACAAAAAACCCATTTCTTAATTTCTATAATAAAGGAAGGCTGAATTATAGTCAAGAAATTTTTGCGATTTTAAAACAAAGTAATAAAAAGTGTGATATAATAAC
>JABLTO010005625.1_pt1 | contig 13432 bp, 14 predicted proteins | sample 7160091 | NCBI WGS metagenome assembly JABLTO01 (sample SAMN14651225, study PRJNA627086) | human gut metagenome | isolation source: feces | host: Homo sapiens
GTCAGGCATGGAATTCCGCAGACAGAATATTAAGGAGAAACGCATGAAAATTGACGCAGCTCATGAGCCATTATTGTCCGCGTAAACCGCACAGAATAATAATGAGCCTGGCGGAGGAAATCCGGTCGCTGCGAAGCGAGGCAAAGCGGCTGAACAAGGAAAACAAGCGGCTCCAGGATGAGAGGCATTTCTCGAATGAAGCGGCAGCTTTTTTCGCCGCGAGCCGTCGGAATAACGCACAGACCTAAAAGCCGAATGGTATAACGAACGAGCTGTTTTACAGCCACGGCAGAAGAAGTACGGATTACACGACAGAACAGCTGAAAACAATGATATGGCGCTATTACATGAGCTGTTGGAATAATCGCCGGATATGCTCGTCCATTGCGCTGCTGCTCAAAATTTTTGAGTGAAATGTGTAAAGCTATATTGACCATATCAGCTTTTTGCGTTTTGCGTTGCAGACTACATCAAGTATTTCGGATAAACTGACGATACAAATGTTAAATTTCTGATATAACGCAAGTTAAGCAAATGATATAATAAAGGCAACAAAACGGAACACAGTTCCGGGCAACCGTAAATACCTGAAAGGAAGGATAATCATGAAAAAGTTAATCTCCGTTATTACCGCTGCTGCCGCAGTTGCAGCAATTTCCGCTACCGCAGGCGCTTACTCCATCAACAAGGACCTCGGCTTTGGCTGGAGCACAAGCGCGACCATCGGCGCTGAGGAATTCGCAAACGTTACCCCCGACACAACAGTCACCATCACCTACAACGTAAACGAGAGCCTCGCCGACATGGACGGTCAGAACTACTGGTGCATCAAGCCCATGGTGAACGACGCCGGCTGGCCTTTCATCAGCACACTTAACGGCGCAGTCCTTTCCGAGGGCGGCGACAGCTACACACTTGAGATGGACAGCGATTCTATGAGCTTCACTATCCCGGCTGACCAGCTTGAGCTTCTCCAGACTGCGGGCATGGCTGTTATGGGTCACGGCATTGAACTGCTTGAGATGACATTCTCCGATGAGCCTGTTGCAGCTCCCTCAGACAGCGCAGAAAACGCAGAAACTCCCGCCGAGGACGAAACTCCCGCCGAGGACGAAACTCCCGCAGAGGATTCCGCACCTGCTGAAACTCCCGCAGAAACCACCGCTCCCACAAAGGGCAATCCCGACACCGGAGTTTCCGGAATCGCAGCAGTAGTAGGCGCAGCGGTTATCGCAGCTGGCGTGCTTTTCACGACCAGAAGAAAGTAATTCCGTTTTCGAAAGGAATGAGCGTAATGAAAAACATCACACGATTCACAGCGGCGGCGCTTGCGATATGCTCCGTTCTCGCGGTTACGGGCTGCGACGAGCAGCAGGAGATGAGCAGCGCTCCTAACTCCTCCAACACTCCGGCGCAGGCGACTACCGCGGCTACCACGGCAACCATGAACAAGGATGACGCGGACAAGATCGCGGAAATCGACATCGGCGCTGAAAAGCTGGAAAACGGCGTTGTAAAGTTCCTCTCATCATGGGATCTGAACCCTGCAGAGGGACAGCCGGTCGCTCCGGCGCTGGAGATGTTCCAGAGCCAGTTCGGCGGCAGGATAGAGTACGTCAACACTCCCTGGGACAGCCGTTACGACAAGCTTGCGGTGCTGGTTCAGGCGGACGATTCCCCGGATATGTTCAGCGCAGGCGACATGGACGTGTTCCCCAAGGGCGCGATCAGCGGAATGTTCGACCCGCTCGATGATTACGTTGATTTCAGCAGCGAGCTGTGGGCGCCCATGAGCGAGGTAAACGAGCAGTTTGCGTTCAACGGAAGCCACTATGTAGGCGCTGTTGACGTAGAGGGCGACTGCGTGATGTTCTACAACAAGAACACTATCCGCGACAATTCCCTTGACGACCCGGCGGAGCTTCTCGCAGAGGGCAAGTGGACATGGGACACATTTTGGGAAATGATGACGAAATTCTGCGATGTTGACGCTGAAAAATACGCTACCGACGGCTGGTGGTTCGAGGGCGGATTTTCTCTGACAACAGGCGTTCCTTATGTCGGCATGAGCGACGGAAAAATCGTGCAGAACCTTGACAACGCACTGATTGAAAAGGCGCAGACATTCATGCTGAACATGAACACGAACAGTCTTCCGCTCCCGAAAGCGCAGTACAACTGGCAGGTTCAGCCGAAGCGCGTTGCAGACGGAAAGACCCTGTTCTATCCGGTAGGGCTGTACGCGATGTACCCCTACAACAACTATATTCAGGATTTCGCCGACAATCAGGAAGATGTAATGTTCGTCCCCATGCCTAAATGCCCCGAAGCCGACGAGTATTATCTACCGGCGAGAGTTTCCGGATTCTCCCTTATAAAGGGCGCAAAAAACCCCAAGGGCGTAGCCGCTTATCTCAACTGTGCAATGGCTACCCGCGACAGCGAGGCGGCTGTTGAAATAGGCAAGCGCCAGGCGTTTGAGGAGTACAACTGGACGCAGGAGCAGTGGGATATGTACCGCCTTGTAAACCAGATGACCGCCGAGCACCCGGTAATCGAGATGTACAACGCCGTTACCTCCAACGTAGCCGACCTCGTCAACAACCCGATGAAGGAAGGCTACAACAGCGGCGCAAGCTGGACGCAGACCCGTGAAACTATCCGCGCGGCAGTCCAGGCGGAACTTGATTCGGCTAACGAAAAGCTTGCCGAAAAGAGCTGATGATCCATCCATAATAAAAGATGATCCATCCATAATAAAATAGGTTCAGAATGAGTCCGGTTAAATGCCGGGCTCATTCGCCTTTTCTGGGGAAACGCTGAATAAAACAAGGGAATGCCGTTCGTCCGCACATATTTCCACCGCATGGTGAGGAACAATGTTTACAGCCTGGCAAAGTTTCTCTGGAGCATAGATCTCCGACCGATAGCGGATAAGCTGACTAAGGATTACCTGGTCATATGACGCTATGGCGTGCCATGCTGGACTTGCGTCGTCCTCATTGTACAATCTGACGAAAAATCGAGTTTTGCCAATAAGCGAAGCGTATTATTGGCAAAACTGACTGGGCAATACAGCACGATCTTTGTGCTGTATTGCCCTAAATAACCCCTGACTGATATGGCCATGCGGCGTATATACACTAAAATTTCATTTAAATATAGTCCGGACTGCTTGCATTAGTGCGGAAAATGTGCTATAATGTAAAATGTATATCATTGTGCAAAACCACTATTTTTAAAGGAAATATTATGGATAATCAGGAAACAAATTTGATCTATGGCAAAAACGCCGTAACTGAGACACTCAATTCGGGCAGGGAAATAGATACGGTCTACATTCAGAAGGGTGCGGCTCTTTCGAAGATAGTCGCCCTCGCCAAGAAAAACGGCGTGGTTATCAAGGAAGTCAGCGATGAGAGGCTCACCGCCATCTGCGGAACCCCCAAGCACGGCGGTACCGCTGCGGAACTCGCCGCCGCTTCCTACTCCACGGTGGAGGATATCCTCGCGAACGCTGAACAGCGCGGGAAGCCTCCGTTTATCATCATCGCCGACGAGATAGAGGATCCACACAACCTCGGCGCGATAATCCGTACCGCCGAGGCAGCCGGCGCTGACGGGCTGATAATCCCCAAGCGCCGCAGCGCCTCCCTGAACGCCACCGTATTCAAGACCTCCGCAGGGGCCGCTGCGTGGCTCAAGGTGGCAAGGGTCGCTAACCTCGTGGACACCATAAAGCGGCTCAAGGAAGCCGGCGTGTGGGTCTACGGCATGGAAGCCGACGGAACTCCCATCGCACAGGCTGACCTTTCCGGCGCAGTGGCTCTGGTGGTCGGAAGCGAGGGCTTCGGGCTGGGCAGGCTGGTTCGTGAGAACTGCGACATGACCCTTTCACTGCCGATGTTCGGAAAGGTCAACTCGCTCAACGCGTCGGTCTCCGCCGGAATAATCATGTATGAGGTCGTAAAGCACCGCGGCTGATACCGCCGGATCACAGGATTTAGGAGAGATATTGATGTCTGATAATTACAGCATTGACGATATTCTTGCAGAAATAGACAGAAAGCGCGGCGGAGGTTCCAAATCCACCGAGAGCGTTACCGAAATAATCTCAGAGGCCGAACTCCACAGCGCCATGAACAGCACGTCGCATACGCGCATGCCCTCCGCGGAGGAATCGGAGCCAGTTTCCGGGGACGAGGAAGCCCGGGAGCGCGCGGAAAGTATCCGCCGCGCCGCCGAAGCCAACCGCCGCAAGGCTGAGAAAAAGCGGCGCGAACGCGAGGAGCGCCAGCAGGAGCAGAGAAGGCTTGAACAGGAGCGCGCCGAGCAGGAACAGCGCATGCAGTTCAGCGAGCCGGAAAAGCCGGCGGAACCGGAGCACAGCGGCTACACCTCCGAGCTTTCGTCGCCGACTGAGGCGGCAAAGCTGTTCGGAGAGCCGGAGCCTCCAAAGCCGGAGCGCGTCGTTCAGCCGGAGAGCGAGTATGTCCAGCCGTATGTGAAGCCGAAGGTTTCCGGCGGGGACGACGATATCGTGTTCCATACCAAGAGCGACCTCGTGACCTCCGAAACCATGCAGATGAAGAAGCTCCAGCGCATAAACGAGATCAACCGCGCCCTCCTCGAGGCGGACCGCGCCGCAGAGGAGCCGGAGGAGCTGCTGGATTCCCTCAATCCGATGGAATCCCGCGAGAAGGCGGTAGACGGGCTGAAAAACTCCGCGGAGCCGCAGGGCGACATCGGAGATACCCTGGCTGTCTCCGGGAACGACCTCAAGAAGATGTCCAGCGGCGAGGTCGAGCACGTCAAGGAGTATTCTCCGGTGACTTCCCGCAGGAAGGGCTCAAAGGCGGACGAGGTGCTGTTCACCCCAGGTGCGCAGAAGAAGTCGGACGCGGCAGGGGAGAAGGACCGCAGCAGCGAGGCTCTGGTGGCTTCCCTCAACAAGAAACTCAGGGAGCAGCGTGAGAAAGACCGCGCCGAGGAGCGGACTGTGACTATCACCGACCTCTCCGACCCGAGGAATCTCCCGCCGAGGGCGCTCAACATCGACTACGACAACAAGGTGATAGACACCAGCATACTGCCCAAGACCGACCCGGTGGCGGCGGTACGCGAGGCGGAGGCTCTTGCGGAGCGAAAGAAGCGCAAGATAGCGAACTTCATGCTCGCCGACATCGACGACGAGGTGGAGGACGCCGAGGAAAAGGAAGCAGAGGACGACGATTACGACGATGAGGACGACGAGGACGAGATCATCGACCTCGACGACGAGAACGTCATAACCGAGAGACTTGCGAGAGCTGGTAAGGGTCTTGCGGGCCGCCTGACGATCCTGGCTCTGCTGACCGCCGCTGCGGCTATCGCGGCAGTGTTCTATTTCTTCAAGATAGACAGTATACCTATACTGTCCGAGCTTATCAAGCCGGATATCTTCCTGTATGCTAATCTCACCATCGGCATACTCAGCTTCGGAGCATGCTCCAGCGTTATCACAAACGGATTTTCAAGGCTGTTCAAGGGTAAGCCGGACGGCGACACGCTGTGCGCGTTCGCGCATCTCGGAGCGCTCGGCGCTATCGTGATGTACCTCGCGGAGACCAACTACCTCGCAATGAACCGCTCGTTCTGCTACCTGCTGGTTTCCATGCTGGCGCTGTGCTTCAACACCGTTTCCAAGCTGTGCACAGTTCACGCGGCTAAGAACAACTTCCGGTTCATCTCCGGCGACACCGACAAGTACTTCGTCGAGTGCACCGACGGCGAGGACGCGGAACGTCTTGCAAGGGGCGCGGGTCACGGCATACCGGTCATCGCTTCCATGAGAAAGACCGAAATGCTCTGCGACTTCATCATCTCCACCTACTGCGAGGACGTTTCCGACCGCATTTCCCGCGTGCTTACCCCCATCATGATAGGAGTTTCCCTGGCTGTGGGCGCGCTCGGCTTCTTCGCTGAGACAGGAGTTACCTCTAATATAATGAACCAGTGGTCGTTTGCGGCTACTGTATTCTCCGCAGTGCTATGCGTGGGCGCTTCATTCACGGGCGCGCTCGTAGTTATGCTCCCGATGCTCAGCGCGTCACGAAAGACCAACGAGCGCCGCGCGGCTATCCTTGGCTACAGCGCGGTCGAGGATTTCAGCTCGGTTAATTCCGTGCTGGTCGAGGCTAAGACGCTGTTCCCGGCTGGCTCGGTTTCCATAAGGAACATCTGGGACTACAACAAGAACGGCAAGAACGGCTCTCAGCGCGTTACCATCGACGAGGCCATCATCTACGCCGCAAGCCTTGCGGTAAGCTCCGACAGCATACTCGCCGACCCGCTGTTCAACATGCTCAACTACAAGCCCGCCCTGCTCAAGAAGGTTTCCAACTGCGTTTATGAGAGCGGACTGGGAGTTTCCGGCTGGATAGGCAGCAGGCGCGTCCTGCTCGGCAGCAGGGATCATATGAAGTCCCACGGCATCACCGTTCCCGACAGCAAGAAGGAGACCTTGCTCAACAAGAAAAACGACGAGGTCATTTACCTTGCGGTCGCCGGAGAGGTCTGCATGCTGTTCTTCGTTACGCTCACCGCGAATCCGCAGGTGAAGCACCAGGTGCAGAAGCTCGCACGCAACGATGTCAGCCTTGTTGTCAAGACCGTTGACGGCGCGCTTACCGAGGGCGTTATCTCCGAAATGTTCGACATTTACGCAGATAACGTGCGTATCCTCCCGGCGGAGGCTCACGATACCTTCGACGAGCACACGAAGTACGCCGGAAAGGGAAGCGCCGCGGTATCCTGCGACGGTACGTTCTCTTCCCTCGCTTCCGCGATAAACGGCGCGAAGGCGCTCAGCGAGCGTATCAGGCTCGGCTGCATCATGGAGATATTCGGCATTGCGCTTGGCGTTCTGCTTGTGTTCATCTTTGCGATTTTCCGTAACTATTCTCTGCTGAACGGCTTCTGGATCGCTGGATACAATATAGTATGGCTGCTGCTTACAATGCTGGTGCAGTCCTTCAGGCGGATATAGCATGACCCTTGACGAGGAATATATGACCCAGGCTCTGGAGCGCGCCCGGCGCGCCGCAGAGCTTGGAGAGATACCGGTCGGGGCGATAGTCGTCGACCCTGACGGAAACATCATCGGCGAGGGCTGGAACCTCCGGGAGCATTTGCAGTCGCCTACGGCTCACGCGGAGATACTGGCGATAGAGCAGGCGGCGAAGCGCCTCGGAAGCTGGAGGCTCACGGGCTGCACGCTCTATGTTACGCTGGAGCCATGCCCGATGTGCGCCGGGGCTGTGATGAACTCCCGGCTGAAACGGCTGGTTTACGGCGCGTTCGACGATAAGAACGGTGCGTGCTCCTCCGTTGTGAACCTATTTGAGGAGCGGTTCACGCATATTCCGTTCGTCCGCAGCCGCATTCTTATGGAGCAGTGCGGCGGGGTGCTCACCGAGTTCTTCAGGGAACTCCGCATGTCCCAGGATGACGAATAAATCTACAATGAAAGAATGTCTGCATGAATAAGTACCAGAAGCTGGCAAGCAACACCTTTGTTCTGGCGCTGGGGCAGTTTGGCTCGAAGTTCCTCGTGTATGTCATGCTTCGTTTTTATACGAGCTGGCTCGGCGCGGACGGATTCGGCGATGTCAACAACATTATAAACGCCTCGGCACTGCTGATATCGGTGGTGACGCTCTCGATAAACGAGGGTGTGCTTCGCTATGCTCTGGACGATACCATAAGAAAGAAGAACCACGTCCTCTCGATAGGCATAAACGTGGCTATGATCGGGCTGGTGATATTCACGGCGTTCGTTCCTCTGATCGGAATGATCGACATGCTCAGCGGATATCAGTGGCTCATTTATATGTATGTTGCAACGGGAAGCATCAAGGGAATATGCGCCATCTACGTGCGGGCGCGGGGAAGAGTCGGGCTGTACGCCATCGACGGCACCCTTACCACCATCGTGGTTATCCTGCTGAATATCCTGCTCCTTGGTGTGCTCCATCTGGGAGTTGTGGGTTATGTGCTTTCCATTTCCCTCGGCGACATGATCTCCATCGTATTCCTGACCTGGAGAGCCGGACTGCTCAGGCAGTACAGACCTCTCGGCAACGACCGCGAGCTTGCAAAGGGCATGATACAGTACAGCGTACCGCTCATGCCTACCGCAGTCATGTGGTGGATAATCAACGTTTCCGATACGTTCATGGTCACGGCTATTCACGGAAGCGCCGCAAACGGCGTCTACTCCTTCGCGTACAAGTTCCCGAACCTCGCCGCGCTGGTGGTCGGGATATTCTCACAGGCTTGGCATATGTCCGCGATAACCGAGCGGAACTCACGAAAGGTCAGCGAGTTCTACTCCAACGTGTTCAGCATGATGCAGACTATTATGTACATCACCGCGGCGGGTATCCTGCTGGTTCTGCGCCCGATAATCATGCCGTTCTTCGGCAGCAAGGAATTTGAAATGGCGTATATGTACGTTCCGTTCCTTGTGCTGGCGGTGGTGTTCCAGAGCTTCAACAACTTCCTCAGCTCCATCTACGAGGCGAAGAACAAGACCTCGCACTCCCTTGTCACAAGTATCATCGGAGCTGCTACAAACATCGGGCTGAACCTGGTTCTGCTCAACTCCCCGCTCGGCGTTATCGGAGCGGCTGTGGCTACGCTGGCGTGCTACCTTCTGGTGTACATCATTCGCGCTATTGATACGCGGCAGTTCCTTACCGTCAACGTTGACTACCTCAAAATGGCGATCAATATTATGCTCATATCCACCATGTCGGTGTGCATCATGACCCTTGACGAGGGTCTGCTGCTCAACGTCCTCAACTGCATTCTCTTTATTATCCTGTGCGCTATCAACTTCAAGACTGCGGCTCAGGCGGTGAAGCTGTTCATAAGGCGGCGAACCGGAAGGGGCGGAAATCCTGAGGACGGCGCCGAAAAGGCTGAGAAGTAAGGTTGGCTCTGAAACCGCAGACGAAAATCCGGTCTGCAGCAAATACAGACCGGAATCCTCCTATAACCAAAACTGACAGCCCGGAGGCTGTCAGCGTATGTATGAAATAAGGCTCACATGAGTTTGTTCAGGGTCTTTTCAGAGCTGTTCACTATCGACAGCAGCGCCGCAGCCTGCTTGGTGTATTCCTGCTCCAGCCGCGCTGTGGTTATCTTATCGTCCTCGGAGCCGCCGGAGATTCCCGCTGTTCTCGCGTGGATATCCTCGATGGCGAGCGCCGCGCTGGTAAGCCCTGCGACCTTCTCCTCGGGTACGCTGAACACATGCTCGTCGTTCGCTCTCCCTGCGCTGTGGACCATTCTGAAGCAGCGGTAGACCGCAAGCGATATGTAGGAGTACACGGCTTTGGAAAGCTCCGCGTTCTTCGCCTTGATAAGCAGTGAGAATAGTATCTCGATGGAGTTCGTCAGCAGCTTCTTCTGGAAGAATACCGACAGGCCGGAGGGCGTGCCCTCGTATTTCTCGGCGTCAGTGCTCTCGGGAAGCTCCTGCTCTGAAATTGAAGCCCCGCTGCTCATAGGCGAGCGGCCGAGCAGGTAATCTACCGATACCTTATAATAGTCGGCAGCACGCACCAGGAAGTCAAGTCCGCATTCGCGCTTGCCGTTTTCGTAGTGCGACAGCAGCGCCTGGGTGACGTCAAGGTCGGCAGCCGCCTGTTTCTGGCTAAGACCCCGTTCTTTACGCAGAAGCGTCATGATACGGGGGAAGTCTTTATTCATACATTTTCTCCTTAGTGTTATTTTCCCCATGGTTACTTTATTTTATCTATAATACCATATTGTATATTATAAACTGGATATTCCGATTTGTAAAGTGTCATATTTCACAAAAATACGACAGCACCATAGGGCATTATCTATAACAGTTATGCGCTTTCCGGCGGGTTTCGACACCTGTTTGGGGTTAGGATGCTGTATATTGTGACCGAAACTCCGGGTCAACACAAGTCATGTTAAAAAGCACTCTATAATACGAAAGGTAATATAATCATGAAAAACTACTATTTGTATCTGATACGCCACGGAATCACAGAGGGAAATCTCGACGGAAAGTACATCGGTCAGACGGATCTCGCGCTCTGCCCCCAGGGTGAGAAGCAGATCCAGCAGCTCGTCAAGGCGGGCGTCTACCCCTGTGTGGAGAAGGTGTACACCTCTCCGCTCAAGCGCTGCGTTGAGACTGCGCAGATCATCTATCCGGATATCCAGCTTTCCAAGGTGGACGAGATAGCCGAGATGGATTTCGGGCAGTTCGAGGGAAAGACCCAGAAGGAGCTTGAGAACCTTCCGGAATACACCGCGTGGCTCAAGGGAGGTCCGGAGGCATGTCCTCCCGATGGAGAAAAGTTCGGGGATTTCTCGCTGCGCTGCATAAGCGGGCTTGATATCATCTTCCGCGACATGATGAAGAAGGAGATAACCCGCGCGGCAATGGTAACGCACGGTGGAGTTATAACGAATCTGCTGGCGGGCTTCGGCCTGCCGAAGGGACACCCGGCGGATTACATGTGCGGCCCGGGCGAGGGCTTCGAGATACTTCTTTCCACATTCCTGTGGCAGAAGGGACCGGCGTTCGAGATAAGCGGCAGGCTGTTTTGACAAACACGACAACAGGGAGGAACTATGACAGTACAGGATCTGCAAACAAAGCTCTTTGAGCTGGATATTCCGCATTACTACTACAACATCTGCGGCAGCGGCGACGACGATGATCAGAGGATCTGCCTCATAAACGAGGGCGGCAAGTGGCTGGTGTACTACTGCGAGGACGGAGACCGCATGGAAGTCAGCGAATACGCCGACGAGGCTCAGGCGTGCGAGGACTGTCTCTGCCGCCTTTCGAACTGAGGGAAGCGGCATGAGATTTTTCAGGACTGCCGCGGCATTACTGTGCGCGGCGGGAATTCTGCTTGCTTCCGCGTGCTCCGGCGGGCGCCGGGAGCCTAATTCTCCGCTGGAGGTGGATCTCACACCCGCCGCCGAGGAGGGGGCGGTCACGCCGCCGTTCTGGGTGGCGGAGGACGAACAGACCGGCGCGCAGGTGTTCCTGCTTGGGAGCATGCATGCGGGTACGGAGGAAGCGGTATATCCGGAGTATGTGATGGAAGCGTACCGCAACAGCACCTACGCTGCGCCGGAGCTTGACACCGTTGCTTTCAGCGGTGACGGCAGGCTTGTTTCCGAGTGCGCGGGGTATCTCAGGCTCGACGGTACTACTGCGGCCGAGGTCATTCCGGAGCATGACGGGGTTGTGGAGTATTTCAGAAGCCTCGGGATCTACAATGAGTCGCTTGAGTACATGAAGCCGTTCTACTGGACGTCTGTATTCAGCTCGGCATTGTTGAATAAGACCGGGCTTCAGACGCAGTACGGCACGGAAACAACGTTTCTGGAGATGGCTCACAGGGAGCGCAAGGAGATCCGGGAGGTAGAGGGGGCTGCGGCTCAGTACAAGATGATGGGCAGCGTTCCGATGAGCGTTCAGCTTGAGCTGCTCGGCGAATGCTCAGATGATGAGAAGCTCCGGCAGCAGGCGGAGTCCACGATGGAGCTTTACAGCGCGTGGAGCAGCTTCGACGACGAGTATTTCCGCGGGCTGGAGGTCTACGACCCGGAGGAGGTCACTAACCCGGACGACTGGCAGACTTATTATAATATGATGTACGCCGACCGTCAGCGGGAAATGGCGGAGTTCGTTATAAACGCGCTCCGGAACGGAGATCTCGCGTTCGTATTTGTCGGAACCATGCATTTTTATGCGGAGCCGTCGATAATCGACCTTCTCGGCGAGGCGGGGTACACTGTGAACGCAGTACGCCCGGAGGTTTCTCAGAGCGCAGATACGGCGGCATAAATCCCGGGCGGGGAGAATATAATTACCTGAAGAATACCGGGGGCTATCAGTTTATTCGTTTTGCAAACGTCAGCGGGTCACAGTACATTGCTTTCGACCAGCGCGGTTTTGACAATATCAAGTCTTTTCTGATGCAGAAGCTCCAGACAAAACGTGAAGAAGCTGACCGCCTAGAAGCCGAAATCAACGAAGCATTCAGCGCTGCTGAGCCGACCGAAATTCCTAAAGATGAAAAATCCGAACTTTCAGAACTTATAGAAAAGCTCGGTTTACAAAGCCACTCATACACTTTCAGCGTTGTTTCTCTGGATTCGGAGATTTACGTTACCGGAGCGTATGTAGAGAGCGCTGACGGGCTTGATGAGCTTGGAATCCTCGGTCAGTTTGACGAGGATTTTGCTCATGGTGATACCGTCCATGCTGAGATAAGTTATTATATCATCGGGCAGTCTGGCGTGGAATCCGAAAGACTCCCGGACGAATTCTGCGGCGACATCATGTCGCACCTCAATACAGCAATCGAATATGCAGATCAACTTGAAGAACGGACTGTCATGGTTGATTTCAATGATTATGAGATGGAGATTTAAAAGATGAGCAACTTGACGCCAAGAACAGTTGACGGTGGTTTTACCGTGATTGATTCAGTGCGCCTCAGTAACAAGACAGAAATAGTCATGGGACGCCGCGAAAGTTTCTATGGAATCAATTACGCGACATGGGAGTGCTCAGACGGCAACAATTATTACTGGGGACATTATGACATAAGTACCGAACAGCAGGCGCGACTTGATATGTTTGAACGTGCCGCTGAGAGAATGCGCCAGATTCTCCCGGAACAGTATTCCCAGTCTGAAGCTGAATCAGAAAATTCTGACGAAGACGAATGTGAAATGTGATATAATTATTGCGGTTCGATTTTATCGAGCCGCATATATGTAGACTGAAAGGTAACTACTTGATGTCTGCTCCACAGGTGCCTCACCGTGAGGCAGTAATTTGTTTCTGAATTGACCTTGACAAACAGCATTATTCGAAGTAAAATATAGATAGTACATCACTTAACACAAGGAGGGCTAACCAATGTTGACAGACAATCCGTATGATTCCTCAAGAAATAATCTGCCCCTTATGCGGTATCAGATTACCCAGACACATGAAGTCCTGAAGGAGTTTGTATCGCATATTAGCGGTTTTGTTACAAGGAACTATGTGTACACGGATAAGGAAATTCCCGAAAAAATAAAAATGCTGGAGGACGAAGCACAGGAAATCAAGAGAAGCTTCTCGCTTTCAGACACCCGTGAGATACTGAACAAACACGAAGCACGACTTGTTGAAATCGACAGTATCATAAAGGACGCTACACCGCTGCCGCACAGATAACACTGCTCATATGAATAGTACAGGGACAAGTGAATTTCATTTGTCCTTTTTCTTTTTCGGAGGATTTATGAAAGATTATTCAGAATATTCTGTTGAGGACTTTAACAGAGCTTTTATGAGGTTTTATGAAGCTCTCACATATGGAAAGCAGCCGGA
>JABLTO010060921.1_pt1 | contig 13430 bp, 15 predicted proteins | sample 7160091 | NCBI WGS metagenome assembly JABLTO01 (sample SAMN14651225, study PRJNA627086) | human gut metagenome | isolation source: feces | host: Homo sapiens
AGATAGATAAAGAAAAAAATAACTTAGCATAAAGAGTAAAATAATATTTATGCTAAGTTATTTTATAATGTACGCCTGAGTTTTTTGCGCTTACGGAAATTCTACTACGAGAAATTAAAAGAGGTAAGGTATCAGGATGTGTACCACAAGGCACTTTGCTATTAACATGGATGAAAAAGGCAGTGACGGGATGGATATGGATGATGAGCTGGAAGCTCCAGAGAGCGAAAAAGAGGTCGCAGACCGTCAGGCGAAGAATATTCCGCTTGCAGAGAAAACAGTGGGTACAGGGCAGGATAAGGGCATCAGACAATATGCAGATGCACCTGCAGAAAGAACATCCCTAAAGGCGAAGCTGGAAACGATGAAAGCAAGGGTTGCAGGAGGAGAAACAGAAAAGTCTATGCCACAAAAGACAAATGGAAAAGAAGAAACTTATAAGATATTTTGAAGTTTTTTTATTTTTATTCCCAACTTTATTCCCAACATGATATAATGAATTTGGTTGGGAATAAAAGTTGGGTAAAGGAGCATACTAATGGATATTAAACAAATTGTTTTAGATTTATGTGCCTTAAGTGATGAACAGGAATGGTTTGAATTTAAATAATGATATTATACATGGAATGAAATGCTACTACTGACGCAGGAGAAAGCATTGGAATTGTTTGACCATGACTTACCTGTGTATCTGTTATACAATGACGGTTCGGAAACCACAGTAGAAGATAGAAAACAGATTACGGAGCATGAAGGGATTTTTGGCATTGAAAAAGGTGATTGGGAAAATGAAAGAAAACTTCGTTCTATGCAGGCTGAACTTTCGGACAATGAAATAAATAAAGAAGCAAATCTTTTGTACGGCAGTTCTGACAAGTACGGTATTTATCAGTTGAAGCATAATCCGGAATTAGTTCATTTGCGGTTTGAGAGCACAGAGTCTTTAAAGCGTATGGGTATTACAAAGGACAATTTTGATGCTATCAAGCCAGAAAATTATGAACTGATTTATGTAGGAGAGCTTTCTGAACTGCAAGAGCAGACAGAGGGCGAAATGCTGGAAGCAATCTATGAGAAATTCAATATAGACCACCCGGAAGATTACAGAGGGCATTCCCTGTCTGTCAGTGATATTGTGGTCCTGCATCAGAATGGGAAAAACAGTGCTCATATTGTGGATTCCTTTGGATTTACTGGACTTTCTGATTTTATGCAGACTTTGTAGGGAGTCAAAGAGCAGGAAGCGGAGATTGAAACCTCTGGACAGGATGTCCATAAGTCAGAGTTGGAGAAACAGGAGAAGGAAACTTCGGACTAATTTCCAAGATTCGAGTATCAGATACAAAGCTGTTCTTAATCAAGCTGCAACAGGAGGATGGCAAGAGTTACAGTTCTATCCATACCATTCGAGGGGTGCTTAGACCTGCTTTACAGATGGCAGTGGATGACGATGTTATCATCAAGAATCCGTTCGGATTTGAACTTGCAACAGTTCTGGTTAATGACTCGGTCACAAGAGAGGCAATTACCAAAGATCAGATGAGAAAGTTTTTAAGGTTTGTACATGACGATCTTTTATACTGCAAATATTATGAGGTTGTCTACATCCTTTTCCATACAGGAATGCGAATTTCAGAATTCTGTGGATTGACCTTAAAGGACATCGACCTTAAGAATAATACAGTAAATATCGACCATCAGTTACTTAGGACTTCGGCAATGGAATATATCATTCAAGACACTAAGACCACAGCTGGAACAAGGGTGTTGCCGATAAGCCAGGAAGTAGCAGATATGTTTCGCTCAATAATTGATGATAGATCTAAGTACAAGGTGGAGAAGGTGGTGCAAGGCTACAGTGGATTTTTATTCCTTGACAAGAACGGAATGCCCCTTGTGGCTATGCATTGGCAACATCGTTTCAATCATATGGTTGCAAGGTACAATGGACATTTACCGGGTGCAGATGCCAAACATTACGCCTCATGTGTGCAGGCACACCTACTGTTCCAACATGGCAAAATCAGGAATGAATCCCAAGACACTGCAGTACCTCATGGGGCATTCGGATATATCGGTCACCATGAATGTGTACACGCATATCGGATTCGATGATGCTGAGGAAGAATTGAAACGGATGGAAGAGTTTAGGAAAGCGCAGGCGGAGGTTGAGCAGAAGAAAGAGAAACCGATGTCGCAGAAGATGTTTAAGGTAGTTTAATATGGAAAAGAGATGACGCTCTGGCTTAGGCTGGGACGTTTTTTCTGATTTATATTATATTTCAGAATAGAAATATTGACAATCAACATTCTCTGAAATATGATATAAATCAGAAACAGTGTAATAAGAAACGGAGGGTTGGATATGGATAAAATCAACGTGCAAATTTTATTTACAAAAGCCGAGTTTAAACAGTTACAAGCGAAGGCTGACAAGTTGGGATTGACGGTTCCTCTTTATATCAAGGGTGAGGTTCTGAAAGATGATGATGTTTTCGGAAAGTATTATCAAAAATTAATAGAAAAAGTTAATGCGCTACCGAGTGGAACCAAGTTTAATATCAAGGCTCTTTTTGGTGTAGAGTGGACGATGGGAAAAGGAATTAAATTAAATTTAGGAAAAACCTTTTATGGAAGAGTAGATAGTGGAATTGTTAACAATGTGTGCTGCATAGGAAAAGACAGTTCAAATGTAATGTGGTACGAGAAGGAATAGGAGACAAAGTAACAGGAACTTATGAGTTTTTTACACCAAAAAGTGTTTGACCCGATTTTAAATTCAAAAGATGCTCCAGCAAATATTATAAGTGGAGGAAATATGAATAAAATAAAACTATTGGAACTTCGCAAATGTCGTGGGCAATACAATGTAATTGTCAACAACATATTGTCATATAAAGGTGGGTGTGGAGTATGGGTAATGTATGACAATCATAATCAATTGCTGGAAGTAGCACAGACTTCCGATGTTTATGAAGAATTAGAGTACGATTTATCATGGTTGATGAAAGACTATTCGAATGAATTGAATCTAAGAAAAAAGTATGCAGCGAGAAGATTATTTGATTTTAATGCAAAATTCGATGTTCTAGAGTGCGACAAAAATAGAACAACTGCTAAATATAGAAATATAGCAGAAAATTCAGAAGCAATAGTAGTGTATTTAGTTGTTGAAGAAAGAGCAACAAGTAAGGAAAAAAATATTCGAGAAGAAATAGAATTAGAAATTGCAATAGATAATCAGGCATTATATTGGAATGCATATGGTAGTCAACGTAAATTAGCAAAAAACTACTATAAACAACGAAAGCAGATTGCATAAGGAGAATAAAATGGCACAGAATTTAGTATCAGAAGAACAAGTAAAAGATGCATTACAAATTAACAAGTTTAGTGAAATATCTAAAGATAAGATTATGGAGTTTGTATCACTTATACCGAATATGGATAAAGAGGTAGCTATTGCTATTATTAATCAGTTTCCGGCATATGCTGATTCGGCCAATAATATGGTTGCACAGTTAAATGTCATGTGTGACAATGTTATTAAGGATAATAATTCAAGTCAGAAAGATGCTGTAGAAGCATATAAAATGATTCTTCAAGATTTAAGTGAACTTTTGAAAAAAGAGGACATTTCTAAAGAAGAACGTGATGAAATTACAGAGAAAATGATATTAGTAGCGGATAAAATCTCTGCAAAAGACACAGAAAATAAGGATTTTTTGAATGGAATTGTTAAGTATGGTGTACCTATTGTCGGTGGAGCCTTGCTATTGGGAGCAGCCATACTCGGTGTGAATGTAAAAGGAACAAAAATTCCGACTATTAAAAAGTAGTTAAAAACCTTTAGTAGTAACCCATTCCCTATTACTACCAATTTTACTACTAACAGGTAGTAACAACTTGCTAAATTCTGCTCTGATTTGCCACAATCCGTAATTTCAGAGCGAACCATAAAATCCCCGGAATTCCTTGCAAAATACGCGAAGCAACGAGCGAAGCGTCCCGATATGCTTGCATAATCGGGCATTTTGCCACTGCCGCGACCGAGACGATAGTCGAGGTAGGACATTTCTAGGGCAAAACAAGGAGAAACAAAACTATGATTAAAGTACTTTTTATCTGCCACGGCAGGGCTTTGGGTACAGTTATAAGTGGCGATGATGTGCGATAAAGTGGGGTAAATCGTGGTGGAGTGATAGGTTGGGGACTACGGTTTTTATACGGATTAGTAGAGAAAAAATATGAAATTATCTTGTGAAAAAATGTGTTAACAGCAGGTACGAAAGTGCCTGCTGATTTTATATTAGAGTGTGGTGCTTTGTATTGTAAATGTTGCACGCAAATGATATAATTTTGGGTATAGGAGGGCTTTGGAATGAATAAGACAATTTCTATGAGTATTAGGGTTAGCGAAGAAGAACTTGATAAATTAAAACGGGCTGCAAGATTGGAAGCATATGCCTCTTATAGTGAGTTTGTTAGGAGAACAGCATTGCTTGAAGCAGACAAAATAATTCAAAACAAAAAGGAAAACGGTGATAAAAATGATAACTGTTGAGAATTTAAAAAAAGTATTAGATAGACTTGGATATTCAAAGATTAAAAATGGTGATGTGTATTCAAAAAATTACGCAGAATTTGACTGTTGTATTAGTATTGATTTTGCTAATAAAAAAATAGTATATCCCAAGGAAAAAGGAATGAAAATTCATAGGGAAACAACGTGTAATTTTTCCGAACCAGAAAATTTTGTTGTACTTGAATGCATAACAAGTTTAATGGACAAAGGATATAGACCTGGAAATATAGAACTAGAAAAACCTATGCCAGGAGGTCATAAAGACAACGGTGGGTTTTGTGATATTCAAGTAAAGGATAACACAGGAAGAACCTTTCTTTTGATTGAATGTAAAAGGGCTGATGAATTTGATAGGTATTGGAAAAAAACTATGGCGGATGGAGGTCAGTTATTTAGATATTTTAATTCATATAGACAGGCGCAAGCTTTATGCTTATATATGTCAGATTTTATAAACGGTGACATAAAAAGAATGATGAACATTATCTCTATGATTGATAATGAACAATTATTGGAAACTGATAAAAAGTTGAAAAGTTTTAAACAGGTTCAAATGGATAATGGTGATAAAGAGGATTATTTTGCTGTATGGAAAGATACATATCAACAAGACTTTGAAAATCATGGAATTTTTGAAAAAGAAATTGAATTATATAGTGTTGGAAAACAAAAATATAATATTAACAATTTAGACGAGATCACACATGATTCTATGCAAAAAAAATATCATGAGTTTGCAAGTATTTTAAGACAGCATAATGTAGGGAGTCATGAAAACGCATTTGACAAATTAATTAATTTGTTTTTGGCTAAAATTGTTGATGAAACAGTAAATTCTGAAGAATTATTGTTTAGATGGAAGGGGGCGGCATATGATGATTATTTCAGCCTTCAAGATCGTTTACAAAAACTATATAAGGAGGGCATGGAAAAGTTTATTGGAGAAGAAGTTACATATATTGATCAAAAGGAAGTAAAGTCAGCCTTTCATTTATTTAAAAATGATCCTGATGCTACAAGAGATAAGGTATTAGAATATTTTAGACAAATGAAGTTTTATACCAATAGTGACTTTGCTTTTTTGGATGTTCATAATGAGGAATTGTTTTATAAAAATTCTGAAATTTTAAAAAGAATGGTAAAAATGTTAGAAGATATTATTCTAAAAACAAAAGAACCAAATCAATTTTTGGGCGATTTATTTGAAGGTTTTTTAGATGATGGTGTTAAACAAAGCGAAGGACAGTTTTTTACACCAATTCCGATTGTTAAATTTATTATCTCGTCATTACCATTAGCTGAAATATATGATAAATGCGAAGAAATTCCGTGTGCAATTGATTATGCTTGTGGAGCAGGACATTTTTTAAATGAGTTAGCTCAAGAAATTAAAGAAATTGTGAATTTAGAAACAGAGTCTGAAATTCATGAATATTACAAACGAATAGTAGGAATCGAGAAGGATTATAGATTGTCAAAAGTTGCAAAAGTTTCAGCATTTATGTATGGACAACCGGATATACAAATATTATATGCAGATGCATTAGCCAATAATGAGAAAATAAGAGAAAATAGTTTTAATATTTTAGTGGCGAATCCACCATATAGTGTAAAAGGATTTTTAGAGACATTATCAGAGGAGGACCGAAAAAAATATACATTATATAAGCAAGTGCCGGATATTTCTACAAATAGAAGTATTGAGACGTTTTTTATTGAGAGAGCAAATCAATTATTAAAACCTGAAGGCATAGGTGCAATAATTGTTCCGATTAGTGTTTTAAATAAAGGGAATATTTATGCAGGATGCAGAGAAATTATTCTAAGTAACTTTCAAATTGTTGCCATTGTTGAATTGGGAACAGGAACTTTTGGAAAAACGGGACAAAATACGGCTACTTTATTCTTAAAAAAAAGAAATATGAATCCAGATATGGCAGTGCACAATAAAAATAGGGTAGAAGCATGGTTTGATTTGGATGCTTCAAAGGATATTGTGTTTGATGATGTGGATGATTTAAAACGATATTGTATCCATTGCGGATTTAAATATGAGGAGTACCAAGAATGGCTAAAAGGTGGAGTAACTCCGAATAATAGTTTATTTGAAGAATATGTGAAAAAGGCCAAATCTTCTCAAAAATACAAGAATATAGATAAAAAGAAAATATCAGCAAAATATTCTGAAAAAGCAAAGAAAAACGATTTGTCAGATTGTATTTTTACACACATTAAAACAATAGAAAAAGAAAAATTATTTTACTATTTGATGGCTATCACGAATGAATATCCGGTATTGATAATACAATCCCCGATAGAGAATACAGCGGAAAAAGAATTTTTAGGATATGAATGGAGTGGAGCAAAAGGAAACGAGGGAATAAAATACCTTGGAAATGAAGTGGAAGATGAGGATGATACTATAAGTAAAAATCAAGGAATTCATAATATAAAGACTCCTATGTTTGATCCGAGTGATTTTGAAAATACTAAGAAGTTAAACTATTATATTAGAAAAAATTTTCAAAAAGAGAAAACGAATATACCAGAAGAACTGTCAACATTTGCAAAATACAGTAGATTAGAAGATATGCTCGACTTTTCGAATACTGAATTTGATAAGGTAATAAGGACAAATGCGACTAATTCTTATCTTGATGTAAACAAATACAAGTATGAAGTTTCAAGAGTAAATGATTTACTAAAAAAAGTGAATGGAAGTACAATAAAGATTGATGCAAATCAAATTAAGTCTGATGGAAAGTATCCGGTAATAACTCAAGCTAAAGATGAGATGATTTCAGGTTATATTGATAGTGATGAAGTAATAAATGACTTACCATTAGTCGTATTTGGTGATCATAGTTGTACTTTTAAATATCTTGACCGTAATTTTGTACGTGGAGCTGATGGAACACAACTTATGAAATTTGATAGTGAGAAGTGTAATGCAAAATATGCGTTTTATTATTTGTCGAATATTGAGATACCAAATGCAGGGAAATATGAACGTCATTATAAGTATGTGAAGAATTTAATGATTCCGTTACCTCCATTATCAATCCAAAAAGAAATAGTTCATGAGTGTGAGAAATATGATAAAGAAATAATGAAAATTCAAAATGCTAATATTTCTTTGCAAAAAAGAACAAAAGAAATTATAGATGCAATATTCAGTAAAGGATATGAGGAAAAGAGAATACAAGATGTGTCAAGAAATACACAGTATGGAACCTCAAATAAATCTAAAAAAGAGGGAACTGTTGCTGTAATAAGAATGGGGAATATTCAAAATGGAAAGATAGATTGGTCGGATCTTGTGTATACAGATAATGAAGATGATATAAATAAATATGAACTTAAAAAGAACGATGTTTTGTTTAATAGAACTAATAGTCCAATTCATGTGGGAAAAACAGGAATTTATAAGGGAGAGCAGAGAGCTATTTTTGCTGGATACTTAATTAGAATTAATTATATTGCCGAAATGATTGATCCTGATTATTTATGCTATGTTATGAACTCAGAAAAAATAAGAAATTATGGATTCTCTGTTATGAAAAAGAGTATTAATCAAGCTAATATTAGTGGTGAATTATTAAAACAATACAGAATTCCAGTGCCATCGATGGCGGAGCAGAAACAGATAGTAGCAGAGATTGGCAAAATTGAAAGAGAGATAGATGAAGGTTATTCTAAAATCGAATCATTAAAAGCATTAAAGAAAAAGTATATTAAAAAAGAATTATTTAATTAGGGGATTCCGAATCTCTACCACCTTTCTCCCTGAAGACCGATGCCCCCTCTCACGCATATTTTCGCGAAATTGCACAGGGGGTATTGTGTTAACTTGGTTTTAGCAACTCGAATGGCTGAAATTAAGGGAAAAAATGAAATGCTGTGTGCGAAAAGTATTGCCGATTTGTGTAGAAGTAGGGCTGCCTTGAAATAGGGCAGCTCTTTTTCAAATATTGTATTGACTAATTTGCCTGGTAGAGTGATATATGTACATACCAAAAAGAAAGGCGGTATGTGCAATGATTACAGAGATTGATTTTAAGGTTAAAGGTGAGGAACGCAAGAAGCTGGCTTATGCAATAGCTGAATTGCTTGAAATTCCGGTAAAGTATACCAGAACACCGAAGTTTGATTATCTGATTGGAAGCTGCATCCTGGATAAAAATGGAGTGTTCCATACATCCGAGGATTTGTCAGAAAGTGAGTTGGAATTGGTTTTAGAACGGTTTTACAAAGGCGAGCCTATACAACAATCAGAGCAGTCGAAGAATGAAATTGTGGAAGCAGATGTATTAAGCATGCAAAGCTGTTTCTGATAAAGCTGCAGCAGGATGGAAAACGATATAGTACAGTAAAAACAGTGCGGGGCGTATTGAGACCAGCCTTTCAAATGGCGGTGGATGATGATGTACTTCATAAGAATCCATTTGGCTTTGAACTTGCCGGAGTTGTAGTAAATGACAGTGTTACCAGAGAAGCGTTAACGCGAGAACAAATGCGTAAGTTTCTTAAGTTTGTTCATGACGATAATGTATACTGCAAATATTATGAAGTGGTATACATACTTTTCCACACTGGTATGCGAATTTCAGAATTTTGTGGTCTTACGATTAAAGATATCGATTTGGAAAACAGGATTGTGAATATAGACCATCAGCTTCAAAGGTTATCCGATATGACCTTAGTGATTGAGCCAACAAAGACATCTGCCGGCACAAGGAAACTGCCGATAACAGAGGATGTTGCAAAATGCTTTCAGGCCATCATTGAGGATAGGGAGAAGCCGAAGGTGGAAAAGGTGGTGGATGGATATACAGGTTTTCTGTTCGTGGATGACAAAGGCCTGCCACTGGTTGCAATGCACTGGGAACATCGGTTTAATCATATGGAGAAGCGGTACAATGATATCTATCGGGTTCAGATGCCCAATATTACGCCACATATTTGCCGACACACGTATTGCAGCAATATGGCGAAATCTGGAATGAACCCGAAGACGTTACAGTACCTTATGGGGCATAGTGATATAGGGGTTACACTTAATACCTATACGCATCTTGGCCTTGAGGATGCAGAGGACGAATTAAAGCGGCTGGAAGACCTGAAGAATGCCAGAAAGGAGTTGGAACGTACACAGGTGGAGAAACCGGTGTCGCAGAGGATGTTTAAGGCGATATAGAAGAATAATAAAAATACAAGTGGGGCGGTATGCTCAGCTTTTTATGTGATTTTTGTAAGTAATGCAACATCTTTGTTGACTTACACATAGGATAATAGTATAATCAAATTACCTGATAGGTAATTTGATTATAAGGAGGGAGGATTTGAAAGTAGTTTATGCAACTGATAAAGTTGAAAATTTATGCGAAGACTTAAAGGTGGCAAAAAAATTTTTTGACGGAAATACAATGCTGGCAAATAGTCTTATGGCTCGAATAAATGCATTGAAGCAAGCGGATACTATAAAAGATATTATAGTACAACCCGCTTTCCATTTTCATAAATTGATAAATAAGAGTGGTAGAGATTTGGAAGGATATTTTGCAATTGATGTAAAATCAAGACGCGAGAAATGGAGAATTATTTTAGAGCCATTGGATGAAAATGAACAGTCGTATAATCCTTGTAAAATTGATGAAATAGCGGAAAATGTGAGGATAGTGGAAATTACGGAGGTGAGCAAACATTATGAGTAACTATATTGAGTATAATAATAAGATTGCATTTCACCCGGGTTATTATATAAAAGAAATTGTTGAGGAAAGTGGATTGACACAAGAGGATTTTGCAAAGAGGCTTGATACTACACCTAAAAACTTAAGTCTTTTAATTCGGGGTGAGCAGAGCTTATCAATTGATATTGCAATGAAATTATCACGGATGATTGGAACTAGTGTGAATTATTGGTTAAATCTTCAAAATGCGTATGATGCATTGATTGCTGAATTTAGGTCAGAAGAAGAACTTGCGGAAGAAAGAAAAATTTTTGAATATTTTGATTACAAGTTTTTTAGAGAAAATTACGGGTTACCGGATTTGCCAAGACAGAAGAATGAACAAATTAAGGCATTAAGAACATTTCTTAATGTAGCAACACTTACTGTATTGGGTAAAAGAGACATGGCTGTTAGCTTTAGAAGTTCGACAGAGGGTTTAACGGAAGCAAGTACTGTTAAAGCAAATGCAATGGTTCAAATTGCAACTAATAAGGCACTAAAAATAGAGGCACCCAGATTTAATAAAAAAAAGTTTGAAGAAGCTGTAAAATATGCTTTGACACTTACTGGAAATCACGAAGATTTTTATCCATTGATTAGAAAAGCTTTTTTGGAAACTGGTGTAATTTTTGTCATACTGCCAAACATTGCAGGTTCAAAGACTAACGGTGCAACAAAAAAGATTGGTGAGAATATTATGCTAATGGTAAATGATCGAAGATTGAATGCTGACTCATTTTGGTTTACTTTATTTCATGAAATAGGGCATATTATAAATGGCGACTATGGAATATCATTTGAAAAGGAAACTGGGGAGCAGGAAGAAGCTGCAAATAAGTTTGCACAAGATAGTTTGATACCAAATGACCAGTACCAAAAGTTTGTTGAATGCGCAAAATTTGATTTACAATCAATTAAAGATTTTGCAAATAGAATAAATCGTGATCCTGGTATTGTTTTAGGAAGATTGCAAAATGATAAAATAGTTGATTTTAATGATTGGACGCTGAATCCTTTAAGACACAAATATAAAGTAAGAATTGTGATATGAATTATATGGTAAGAACGCTCCGGTTTTGGGGCGTTTTTAGCTACATAGGAGAGGACTTTATGGGAATTGGAAAAGTAGCAGGAGATACTGCATTAGAACTAATTAAGAATGAAAATGTTCAGAATAAGGCAGTTGGAATGATGGAAATGTTATTTCCTTATGCTGGATTGACAAAAAAGGCTGTTGATATGTATATAGACGAGATTGAAAAATCAGATATGTCGCCAGAAGCAAAGGTGTTTTCTGTTGTTAATGCAAGGAAAACTATTAAAAAGATTAGAAATCAGAAATCTATTGCAGATATTGCAATGAATAACGCAAAAGAAGGGACAGATTTTTCGGATAAGTCAGGTGTAAGTGAAGAGTGGTTGGAACGGTTTATGGATTCTGCTGGTTTCGTATCAGCAGAAGATATTCAAATTATATGGGGAAAGATTCTTGCAAATGAATTTGAAAATCCTGGAACAACACCTCCGAATATGATTAGAATTCTGTCTGAAATTACACCTAACCTAGCAATGGCATTTAAAAAAATATGTAGCATGAAAATATGGATATGCCCATTGTCAGAGCAGGAAGAAATAGTAGGAGCATTTCAAAAAGTTTTTGTTCCATATAAGAAAAACGAAGAACAGCTTCGGGAAATGGGAATATCATTTAACGTATTAAATGAATTAGAAACACTGGGAGTAATAAAATTAGAGACAATAGGCGGATATATTACACAGGGAATAGAAAATAAAAAAGTTTTGATTTGTGTAGGTGATAAGTTAGATGTGATTTGTGAACATAATAATGATAATATACCTATCGGTAATGTGCTGCTAACTTCAGTAGGTGAAGCTTTACAGACAATTACTGATTCTGAAGAGATTCCTCAATATTATGAAATGATTAAAAAGTATCTGCTAGATCAAAATGTAAAGTTATCGGAAAAACATAATTTTGTGGCAAAAGTCGAAGGTGAAGCTTTAAGTATATCTAAAAATAGTGAGTAGTAACCCCACCCGCTTTTTACTCCGTTTCTACTACGATTGCTGTACACATCTTGCAATATTTTGTTAAGTTTTGCATTTTCTGTACAGAAATGACCGATACATAAAGAAGAATTTACACCGCGCAAATCGCTGCAAATGACAGCAGGATAGCGCATTTTGAAAGGAGATTTTATGAGTATACGTGTACTCTTTGTTTGCCACGGCAATATCTGCCGAAGCACTATGGCAGAAAGCGTTATGACATATTTAGTTGAAAAAGAGGGACTTGCTGATAGGTTCTATATTAATTCTGCGGCGACAAGCCGTGAGGAGATTGGTAATGGGGTGCATCATGGCACTGTTGCCAAGTTGAAGAAAGAAGGAATTCCGGTGATTCCTCACAGGGCAGTGCAGATGACTCTGAATGATTATGAGGAATATGATTACCTTATTGGAATGGATACTGAGAATATCCGCAATATGCAGAGAATATCGGGCGGAGATCCGGATGAGAAGATATATAAGCTGCTTACTTTTGCGGGAAGTGGGCTTGATGTGGCAGACCCATGGTATACGGGAGATTTTGAGGTAACCTACAGGGACGTTCTGGCAGGCTGCAAAGGACTGCTTGAATGCCTTAAGGAAGAATTGTAGGCGGTTGCAGGCAGGTTACATGAGCAAGTGCCACGGCAATATATCTGAATAGAAAGGTCGGGCAAGGCAGGCTGTCTTCTCATGGGACAGCCTGCCTTGCCCGACCTGCCACTATCTACCGGCTGCCAGCTACAGCCCGCCACCACCTACCATGGCAGAATATACATATTCCTCCGGTAAGAACCGAATACAGTGGCAGTTGCCTTAAGCTCTGCACCGAGACGACGGAAAGACGAATTGCTGGCGACGTTGTCAGGGTGGGCTACGGCGAGGATTGTGTCGATGCCGCGGTTGCGGGCAATTGAACAGAGGCGCTTGTTAAGCTCACACATGAGGTTGTGACCGCGGAAGTCAGGGTGAACCATGCATCGTCCGACTTCAGCTACATTTGTAGAACGAATGTCGAGACCGAGCTTTTCAGCTTCCTC
>JABLTO010019205.1_pt1 | contig 13426 bp, 9 predicted proteins | sample 7160091 | NCBI WGS metagenome assembly JABLTO01 (sample SAMN14651225, study PRJNA627086) | human gut metagenome | isolation source: feces | host: Homo sapiens
ATAAGATGCCCCCAGCTTTTCCGCTTCAACCGCTTCTTCCACCGAGTGAACCGAAGTCCCTATCTGATAAAATGTTCCGCTGCCCTGATTTTTCTCCTGTATCACAGCCTGATTCACCAACTGCCGCAGCACAGGAAGTGGGAGATGAATCTGGTTACAGTTTAATTTTACCGCAATTTGCCAGAAATTGTGAAGAATACATGGAACTTTATACGTTTTACAAATTTTCATTACCTGTCCGGCCAGTTGTTCATACTCCGCTTCTGTCAGATCCTTTTCCCTTAAAATCAGTGCTTTGGGATGCCATTCGCATACTATTTTGATCTGCTCAAGGAACGGTCTTTTGCACAAATGCCGGTTGCTGACTGCGATCACATTTTCGCAGTACTCCTGATTTTCCTTATACATAGATATAATCGCTCATAACCGGCTGAAGATGATTTGTCAGCAGTGCATCATAAACTTCCTTCACTGACCGTCCATCGGAAATCTCAAACTGGTCATCGCCTTTCTCTTCAATTTCTTCCACGTGACCTCCAATTCCTGTACTGACCCCGGCAGAAATTTTCGTCGCTGCAATCTGAACAAGATGATCTCTTACCCGTTCGCATTCCCTTGTCGAAACCGTAATGCTGGCAAATGGCATAAATAACCGGTATGCACAGACAACCTGCAGAAGCTGTTGTTCATGCACATCCATCGGATTGATCCGGTCATTATTGATGATCGGACGAAGTCGCGGACAGGAAAATGCAATCTCAGCATGGGGATATTTTCTTTGAAGAAGATATGCATGATATCCTGTCGCAAATGCATCTTTTCTGAAATCATCCAGTCCCAGCAAAGCACCGAACCCCACACCACGCATTCCGCCCATTAATGCACGCTCCTGTGCATTGACACGATACGGATAGATTCTTTTATGCCCTGCCAGATGCAGTGTCTCATATTTATCTGAATTATAAGTTTCCTGAAATACTGTCACATAATCTGCTCCACACTCATGCAGATAAGCATACTCATCTGAATTGACCGGATAGATCTCAAGCCCGATTACTTTGAAATATTTTCTTGCGATCTTACATGCCTCTCCAATATATTCTACATCCGATTTGCTCCGGCTCTCACCTGTCAGGATCAGAATTTCCTGCAGTCCTGTCGCTGCGATCGCCTGCATCTCTTTTTCGATTTCTTCTGCATTCAGCCTTGCTCTGTTGATCTTGTTATGGCAGTTAAATCCACAATAAATACAATAATTTTCACAGTAATTCGCAATGTAGATCGGAGTGAACATATAGACGCTGTTCCCAAAATGCTTTCTTGTCTCCACCTGTGCCGCCTGTGCGATTTCCTCCAGATATGGAAGGGCTGCCGGGGACAGAAGTGCCTGAAAATCCTCCGGTGTACGCTGTGAATGTGCCAATGCCCTTTTTACATCTGCTGCCGTATACTGGTCATAATCATACGCATTCATTTTTTCCACAACCTGATCCAGTATTTCCGATCCAATGTCCTCCATTCCCGGAAGGTATGTCATATGGTCGATCCGGTTTTTCTTCTGATCCTCCAGAATTTCCTTACTCAGAATGCTCTCATTGATATGCATCTCATGGGTATGTCTATCTTCCCTGGTCTGTGTGCTTTCCTGTGTATGTGTATCTTCCATTGTATTTGTATGTTCCATTCTGCTGCCTCCTAATCCTGAAGAAATCCTGTCAGTGGTGAGGACGCACTACCGCCCCGCTCCATGGTTCTTCCCAGTCCTGAAAGATACGCATTTCTTCCGGCCTCGATCGCTTTTTTGAAAGCTTCTGCCATCATCGGCACATCTCCTGCGGTTGCGATCGCTGTATTTGCCATCACAGCATCTGCTCCCATCTCCATTGCTTCACATGCCTGAGATGGCCGCCCGATCCCTGCATCCACAATCACCGGAATCTCAATTTCATCGATCAGGATCTGAATAAACTCTTTCGTACTCAGTCCTTTATTGGAACCGATCGGTGCTCCCAGTGGCATCACGCATGCCGCACCTGCATCCACCAAAGCTCTTGCCACATTCAGGTCAGGATACATATATGGCATGACAACAAATCCTTCTTTTGCCAGTATTTCCGTTGCTTTTATCGTTTCATAATTATCTGGCAGTAAATACTTTGAATCATGAACCACCTCGATCTTAACAAAATCTCCGCATCCTACTTCTCTTGAAAGTCTTGCGATTCGCACTGCCTCATCTGCAGTTCTTGCTCCTGACGTATTCGGCAGAAGTGTGACATTTTCCGGGATATAATCCAGGATGTTGGCAAGTCCCCCCTCATTCGCCCGACGCAGAGCCAGTGTGATGATCTGCGCATCTGCTTTTTCAATACAGGCTTTCACCAGTTCCAGTGAAAATTTTCCTGATCCTAAAATAAACCGGGAAGTAAATTCATGACCTCCCAAAATTAATTTGTCTTCTGCTGTCTTCATTTTTTAATTTCTCCTTCTTTTTTATTTTCTCTTTAAGCCTCTTCTTCTCCAAGAATCAGTCTTGTGATCATATTTGCCTCATGGGCGGCACAGACCGCAACTCTCGCTGCCATCAGCCCCCTGCCATATTCCGGTTCGCTTACCCGGTCACCACAGAGGTAAAAATTTTTCATCAGTCTCTGCGTCCGGATCGTATTACTGCTTCCATAACCTGCCATCCCGGTTGCAGAAACTAATTTCTTTTCCGGGAAATGTTCCAGTATCCCGTTGACCAGCATTGCCTTTGCCTCCGGTCTGTCGAAAGCTTCACAGACGATCGGTGCATCAGCAAAAAGTTCCTGTAAATTTTCTTCCGTCACCTTCACTGTATCTGTTCGGATCTCTAAATATGGATTGATTCGCTCCAGCAGAGATTTCAGTGCATCGGTTTTATACATTCCGATCTGATCGATAAAGTACTGCTGTCGGTTCAGATTGGTGATATCCACCACATCAAAATCAATCAGATGCAGATGCCCCACCCCGATCCTTGCCAGTGCAGATGCCACATTTGATCCAAGACCACCCAAACCTGCGATTGCCACATGACCTTCTGATAAAAGCTGCTGCTTCTCCGGTGAATGCCGCTCATTCAACGCCTCTATGATTTCTTCTTTTGTCAATGTCATTTTCAGCCTCCTCCAACAAATGTCACGATTTCCATACTGTCACCATCTTTCAGACGAGTCTCTGAGTATTCGTATTTTGGAAGGATCCCTCCATTTAACTCCACAGCAATCCGATTCATCCGATAACCATTTTCTTCAAGATAATCCGCAACCGTCTGCTCTTCCTGATCCTTTACTTCTTTTCCATTTACTGTAATCATTTTCTCCTCCTTCTGCTCTTTCCTGCACCTCATCTTGTGCGTCCCGCTGAAGATCTTATATATGATCGAGATACTCATCATGGTATAGGAAAAAATCTACTGGATTTTTTCCTATACCTGACACCAAAAAAGAAGTCCACAAAGAACTACACCCGCGGTGGTGTACCCCTTCATGAACTTCTGTCCACTCTAAATCAGTATCTCTATTTATTTTCAGCAAGATTTAGTATAAAAGACTTTCCTGAAAATGTCAATCTTTTACGTCCGGCTGTTTGTGTCAAGTAAACGTTGGCAACTTCCTCATTGTTTTTCTTGAATGATATTTTTGGTGCTAGAATCGGTTTACGTTTACCATTTAAGCTTTGATTAGTGCCATGCTCGGCACACATAAAAAAGCGGCACACTATTTTAGTGTACCTGCTCTTTCTAACTTTCCAAGTCTCTCTGCCTGCTCCAGAAGTTCCCCAATCCTGCGGTTATACGTTCCGATCTGCACCCCGGCATCGATCACTCTTCCACATCGTTCTATCATTTTCTCTGCACTTGCAAAGGTTTCATCCGAAATTTCCTCAAAAGCTTTTTCTGTGATCACTTCAACTGCAAGCTGCCTTGCCAGCTCGCAGTCAATATCATTTTCATACAAAATGCCGGCTGCAAAAGGAATCCTCTCTTTTCTCAGTTTCCTGTATACCGGGATTCCGCTGCCGCCTGAAGAAATGACCAGCACTTCCGGCTCTCCCTTTATTCCCGGCAGTTCAATACTTCCAAACCTGGGATCAAAGGACCCGTTCGTTATCCCATATAAGTCACGGATGATCTCTTCCTGAAATACCTCTTCCGGCTTTCCGAAATGGGAGATATTTTCTCCTTGCACGCATACGATCTTGTCTGATACTTTCTGTGCAAGGTCGATTTCATGCAAAGACATGATCACCGTCATTTTTTTCTCTCTTGCCATTTTTTCCAGGATTGCCAGAAGCTCCAGCTTATGCTTCACATCCAAAAAGGAAGTCGGCTCATCCAGGATCAGGATTTCCGGCTCCTGACAGATTGCCCTCGCCAGTAAAACTCTCTGCCGCTGTCCATCGCTGATCGCATTGAAATCCTGGTTGCCCAGTTCCTGTGCATGGACTGCCTCCATTGCTTCTTCTACCAGTTCTTCATCCCGCTTTGTCAGGATTCCAAGTCTGCCGGTATACGGATACCGCCCGGTTGCCACAATATCATGACAGTTCATCAGTTCTGTCTTGATCCGCTCGGTAAGAACCACAGCCATTTTGGAAGATAACTCTTTATACGACAGTTCCATCAGGGATGTATCATCAAAAAATACCGTTCCACCGATCAGCTTCAACTGTCTTGTAATACTTTTTAAAATCGTAGATTTTCCAGAGCCGTTTGGCCCGATCAGCGTCACAATCTCGCCTTTGTCTATCCCAATATTGATATCCCGGATCAACGGATTTCCATGATACCCGACTGCCAGGTCTTTTAACTGAAAATAAAAATCCGCCATACACTACCTTCCCTTCTCCCGTTTCACCATCATATAAATGACGATCGGTGCACCTAAAATGGATGTTACCGTACTGATATTCAGTTCCACCGGTGCAAGTGCCATTCTTGCGATCAGGTCACAGATCATACAGAAAACCGCCCCCGCAAAGAATGTTCCCGGAATAATCACGATCGGCTTTGATGTTCCGAACGCTTTTCTTGTCAGAAACGGAACTGCGATTCCCACAAAGGAGATCGGTCCTGCAAATGCAGTTACACTTGCGGACAGCACACTGGAAAGCAGGATCAGTACCACCCGGAAAACTTGAATATTCACACCCATACTCTGTGCATATGCTTCACCAAGCTGGTAGGCACTGACCGGTTTCGACAACAGGAACGTGCATACAAATGCGATCCCGACTACCACTGCCGCCACCTGCACATTGCTCCAGCTCATTCCTGAAAAACTTCCCTGCGACCAGCCATGCAGATTGACAATGTCTGAATCATCTGCAAATGTGACAACAAAATCTGTGATAGCAGAACAGATATAACCGATCATGATTCCCCCGACCAGCAGTGCCGCCATATGATGTACTTTTTTTGACATCAGAAGAATGAACCCCGTCGAGATCAGCGATCCGATAAACGCTGCCACGATCAGTGTATACGATGAAAAATGACCAATATATTTTAAAAAAATAATCATCGTCAGTGCTACGACCATTTTTGCCCCGGAAGAAATTCCAAGGACAAACGGTCCTGCAATGGGATTGGCAAAAAATGTCTGCAAAAGGAAACCGGACAAAGATAAGGCTCCTCCCAGCATCGCTGCCATCAGGATTCTCGGAAGGCGGATTCTCCAGATAATACTGTATTCCGTTGCCGCCCCGTCACGCAGAAAAAGAATCCTGAGGATCTTAGGAACGGAAATATGCACATTTCCTGTATTGATATTGAGTACCACTGTCACTGCAAATGCAATCACAAGCCCTGAAAATACAGCTATGTATCTGGCTCTCCGTCTGAGATTTTCTCCGTGAAAACTTGTATCTTTCATAGTTTCTCCATTATTTCATCTTCTCAAGGAAGGTCATTTCTTTCGGATCCCCATCCGTCAGCATCAGATGCATATCCATGATCAGTTCTCCAACCGTATCTGTTGCCTGATACAGGTTCTTTCCTGTATACCATACATTTCCTTCTTTTACTGCTTTAAATTCGGAAAACAAATTGCTCTTCGCTTCCAGGTCACTGATACTCTTCACCTGCCCGTCGATTGTTCCGTTATAGATCAGATAATCTGCATCCACTGCTGTTGCATAAAATTCTTCCATAGTCAGTTTGACTGACGGAGCATTGCTGTCCACATTTTTCAGGTTCTTGAATGCATAACGTCCGCCTGCAATCTCAATCATGGAAGGGATATAATCTTCTGATTTTCTTACTACGATAGAACCGTCTGTATTCACATAAAAATATGCCACCGTCTTTTCTGTATTTTCAAAGCCTTTCAGCTTTTCGATCACCTGGGCCTGCTTTTCAAAAAAGCTGTCGGCTGCATCTTCTTTATTCAGCATTGCACCGTACAGTTTGATCCACTCGGTTCTGCCCAATGGGTGAGATTCATAACTGGAATAGTCCACAAAGACCGGTATATCCAGATCTTCGATCATCTCCTGTACTTTCGGAGTATGAAGGATCATGGTTGATTCTACGGCAAGATCACACTCTCCGTTCACCAGAGTCTCATAATCCGGCTCACTGTATTTTCCTGCGTAGATCATGTCACCGGACTCCATCGCTTTCTTTGCATCTTCTACATACCAGCCGGATGCATTAAGACCGGAAAATTTCACCTGGTCAATGGCATCCACTGCATCCAACAGCGACATGATTGCTGTTGCTGCCATATAGATATCATCCAACGGCTGCTGCAGGACTACAATATCCTCCGACAATCCTTCCGGAGCTTCTTTCCCTTCCGGCACAACAAGGTACTGTCTGTCTTCATGTACATCCAACAGCTTGTATCCGTCTTTATAATCATATACGTCAAATTCTGTCGCATAGGTCAGATCCATTGTCGACTCATAGGTAAGGCCGTCAATCTCCGGCCCTTTTTTATCACTTTTTGACTGATCTTCTTTTTTATTTTTTGTCTCTTCTGTCTGCTGTGTACTGTCTGTTCTTTTTTTACCAGCCCCCGGCTGACCGCAGCCCCCCAGTGAGAGGACCGCTGCCAACAGCAATGCAGTTATTCTACAAAGCTTCTTTTTCATTTACTGATTCTCCTGTACTCCTGCTTCATCTACTGCCTTTTCAAACATCTTGTCCATTTTCTCTTCACATCCGAAAAGTACTCCATATACCTTGATCCACTCGTACTGTGCAAGTTCCGTCTTTTCATCTGCACTCCGGTCAATGATCACCGGAATACCAAGCAATGCAAATTTTTCGGTGATTTCTTCCAATCTTTCTGTCTGTTCTTCTACGGTCAGTTCATCAGAATCACCGGTTGACTGCTCTTTTGTCTTCTTATCCTCTGTCTTTGCACTGTCCTTTTTCGTGCTGTCTGTCTTTGCATCGTCATTTTTTTCTGCATCTTCTGCATCTCTCGGCAGAAGTTCTCCCGGAAGCAATGCAAGAGATACTTCTTTCTTCACAAGTGCTTTTAATTCCGGTTTTTCAAAGCTTCCCCCGTAAATAACTTCAGCATCCGCTTCATCTTCATCCTCATTTACCTGCATTTTTTCTGCAATCTCAGGAACAGTACAAGCTTTCTGCTCCATTCCTACTGCTGCCACAGAGTCAAGGAGATCCAGTTCTTTCATCTGTTCAAGGATCTCATCTGATGCCACATAGGTTTTATCTGCCGGCATTTTCACAATGATCATATCCTGATCCAGACCGACCGGTACTTCTACGTCTTCCGGCACAAGCAGATATTTTACAACATTGCCTTTATACAGTTCTGCTGCCAGTTCTTCTTCACTGACTCCATTCTGATCCGACGTGGAATCTCCGCTTTCCTCTTCCGCAGCGTCACTCTTACTGCTCTTATTTTCTGTGCTGTCTTTCTTATCGGACTTGGAAACCTCTTTCTCTGTATCCTCAGAAGTTTCTTTGGATGTCTTTTCAGGATCTCTTGCCGTATCTTTTGTCATGTCTACTTCCAACAGAACGATTCCCTGATCGTAATGGTAGATCTTGAAATATTCTGCATATTCCAGTTCTGTTTCTGACTGATATTCAAGTCCCATGATCTCCGGTGCTTTTTCGTCCAGTGTCTTATTACTGTTCTCCCCGACAGTTGTGCCATTTCCTGCTGCGGCAAGATAGACGAAAATACTGTACTCGATCTCATGTGCCACAGACATCTTATCTGTCATTCCAAGGATCTTATTATTTTTATTCAATGCGATCGGGATAACTACGGTCGCTGTTCCTCCGCTCTTTGTCGTATAATATGTATTTCCGTTGGCTTTTACATACTGGTAATGGTCACTGCTGAATACCAGTGTTGCATAAGCCTGTCCATTTTTGATTGTTACTTTATTACAGGTAATCCTTACTTTTCCTGTACCGCCGGACCAGGTAAAGCGATCCGGTGTATATACTCCGTCTTTTAAGGCCGTTGTGCTGTCTACGCGTCCTGTAGAACCACTGGTATCTGCCTCATATTTTGACTCATGATCAGCCTTGCCGTCATTCTTTCCATTAGAACCATTGGATGGTTTCGTTGACGGTGTCGTTGGTTTTGTCGGGTTGGACGGTTTTGAATCATTTCCCTGATCATCTTTTCCGATATCACCGGTCTTTACAAGCGTATCAGATTTAAATGTCAGCATTCTGTCATACCAGATCTTATTTTTGATCGAATAAGCTGCAACTGCAATTTTCTTATCTAATGACTCCACCGGAATTTCATAAGTATACTTTTCTCCGTTCTCTGTCATCTTTGTCTGGAATGGAATCCAGCTTGATTTGTCTGCTGCCGCCGCCTGTTCTTTTGTTCCGACATACAGATAACCGTATCCCGTACCACTCAGCGTCAGAACCGCCTTCATCTTTCCATTTTTTACAGTCAGTTCGCATCCAATGACACGGAACATAGACGCACTGGAATCCACCTGGATACTGTAAATTCCATCTGCCGGAACTTTTGTGCCAGGTTCCGGATCTGGTGTCGGATCAGGATCCGGTATCGGAAGTTCTCCTGTCTTTGGCAGGATTCCATTAATATAGAAAGTACTCTGCTTTTCTGCCCATTTATTTGATTTCTGAATGTGGACTACATAATTGATCTCTTTTCCAAGATCCTTTGTTGGAATCGTAAATGTAAATGTCTTATAACCACTGGCGATCTCGGACTTATCTTCCGCACTGATGGCACCGGCATCTTTCACACTATCCGCATCTGACACTGTTCCAAGATATAATTTATCATAAGAGGATGCCTGCGTAACCATAGTCACGGTTGCTGTATCCCCATTGATGGAAATACTGCTGCCCCGTTCAAAATTCAGGCTTGCATAGCTGCTGGTCGGATATGCTGAGCCGTACAGATCATAAACTCCATTTTCTGTTACATTTGCTTTTCCTTCCAGATTCGGCACATTGATATATAAATCCCTCGCCCAGGACATCCACGCAGAAGCCGTTCCCGGTGTAACTGCAATGTTCATTCCCTGCTTTTCTGCAGGAACTGTCAGTGTAAATGTCGTTGTATCATCCTCTGCACGATAAACTCCATTTACTGCAGATGTCTTATCTGCATCTGCCTGAACTCCCTGATACAGGCGGGTCCATTTCTGACCTTTCACATTCAAAGTCAGGATTACATTTTTTCCTTTTAATACAGCCTTTGAAGAAACAATATTGAAATCATTGTACGCTGCACCCGTTCCCCCGGCGATCACTTTTACTGCATCTGCCACACTCGGAAGTTCTGTGATTCCCTCATCCGGGATATACATCCACAGATACTGGTTCGAGTACCAGCTTCCATCCGGCTTTCCAAGTGTTACTGGGATTGTCGTTCCCTTTGCAGAAGCCGGCAGATGGAATGTGAAGCTCCATTCTCCATTTGCTTCTGTGCCATTTGCTACAGATTCTTTCAGTTCATCATCTTTATAGCCAAAATAGATCTTGTCAAAGGAGACATTCTTTGTTGACAGAGTGATCTCCAGTTCCTCTCCATCCTGTACCACTTTTGATTCACTGGTCTTGAACATTGCAAAGTCAGCTCCGTTGGACTTTACTACTTTTACCTGATTCCCCGTAACAACCGGAGTCTCCGGCAGCTTCACTACTGCTTCGGAAGAAGTGACACTCGTTCCTGTCGCATCAGAAACGATACAACGATACTTTCCTGCTGTCTCCAGAGACATGGTAAATGTATATGTTGCAGTCTTTGCAGTAACTCCGGTACAGTCTGCCCACGTTGCACCATCGGCACTGAACTGCCACTGATAATTCAGATTGATTCCTTCTTCACCGGATGCCTCCACCGACAGTGCCACAGAACTTCCGCTGCCTGCCTCAGTCTCCTGCTTCGGCTGCGTTGTGATGTTGATCTCTGACGGTTTCACAAAATCGTCCATTGCAGGAAGCTTGAATGCCAGTGAACTTGAAGTACTCCACTTCTGCGTTCTTCCATTTCTTGGTACAAAAGAGACTTCTCCGCCTGCTTTTTCAAGTGGCACGGTAAAGGTAAATTTTTCAAGCTTTTTTTCTGTATCGACTTCACCTAAAATGATCGGTTCTTTTGTCTCATCATTTCTATTTCCGATATAGATTGCATCATAAGTAAAACTGCCACTGCTTGCCGGCTGTATCCAGACCGAAACCTGCAATGCCCCGCCTTTTACAACCACTTTAGATGAAGCGATCTTGATCATACTGTAAGCCTGTCCCGGCTTCTTTGCATCATCAGAACCATAAATTGCCGTAACTCCGTCATTTGCCTGATAATCTTCTTTTTCTCCTGATGTCTGCATATCCGGGATACTCATCCACAGCAGATTTTCTGACCATGTTCCTTTATCTGAACGTCCTACCGAAACCGGAATCCAACTGTTCTTTGCGGAAATCGGAACCTGGATCGTAAACTGGCAGGTACTTCCGGTATTCGTACCCTGAACATAATTGCTCTTATCCTCGTCTGTCGCTGCACCGAGATACAGACGGTCAAACACAGTCTTTGTACCGGTACTAAAGGAAATCTCGATCTTATCCCCTTTTACGGTACACGTTGCATCTGTGATCGGGAACATTCCATAAGAAGTTCCATCATTTTTCAGAACTTCAACCCCTGTGATCTCTTTCGTCGGTGTTACAAGTGTCTCTTTTGCAGTTGTCTCATCGGCCTGCTTTGCAGTTTCTTCCGAAGATTTCTCTTCTGCATCCTTTTTCTCCGCATCAGCTTTGTCAGACGGATCATCTGATTTTTCATTCATTTTTTCAGAATCTTTTCCTTCTCCAGTCTCATCAGAAGTATTCTGATCTTCTCCCGAATTTTCACCGGTACTGCCGGAATCCTGTGACGGTGTATTCTGATCCTGTGAACCTGTATTTTCTGAACCTGCATTCTCAGAACCATTTTCTTTTGATCCGTTTCCGGTATGATCTGCATCAGCGGACTGCGATCCATCGGATGTATTGGTTCCACCAGAGGTATCTGTTCCACCGGAAGTATCTGTTCCTTCCTGAATGCCTGCTCCGTCTGCCAAATTTTCTCCTGCATTCACCGCTCCTGCCGCCTGTGCGGTCTCCGCATTTTCTGCGTATGCTTTCGTATAAGACATCGGTGAAACTGCCATAGAAAACGCAAGCAACATGGCAAGATATTTAACCTTTTTGTTCTTCATTTTTCCTCCTGTCTTGAATAATACGGGAAATAAGCTGAACTTATCTAAAAGTAAGTAAGAAACGTCAGAAAGACAATGAAAATAAACCGGTTTCTTTGAGCTGTCTGAGTCAGAAAAGAATTTCTTTTAAGAAAAGCTCCCGGATCCATTACTTTTCGGTACAATCAATTACTCGTGATCTGGAATGTACATTCCCCGCACCAGCGACCGGCAGGTTTCCTGACTTACAAATCTTATGCCCGAACGCCTTCCCGGTCTCCCAGTGGCTGCGTCTTCACGCCTGCCGGTCACATTTGCTTACAGTGACGAGTTCGTGCAGGAATTGCACCTGCTTCCCTTTTACCTGTTGCTATATCTTCCTATATAGAACAGCACCGAACGCTTTATTTACTTTGTTCTTCGCTACTATAGCATGATGCCATAGGAAAGTCAACGTTACGCCTTGACCGCCCAACGCATCTTCGTCGATCTTGCACGCCCATTCTTTGCACATTCCTGTGCGGACGGGCGGATCACATCCTTCGCATAATCAGAATAGATGCCTGCTTTATAACCTGCTTTTAATGCTTTCTTTACCAGCTTGTCCTCACCGGAATGAAACGTCAGGATTGCAACTCTTCCGCCCGGACGCAGTGCATCCGGCAATTTCTCCATAAACTCATACAAAACTTCAAACTCATTATTCACATCGATTCGCAGAGCCTGAAATGTTCTCTGACAGGTTTTCTTTACGATATCCTTTTTCTCTTTATTGTCTGGAAGAAAAGAAAGTGTCTTCTCGATCACGTTCCTGAGCTTTGTCGTTGTATCAATCCGGTTTCCTCTGCGAATCTCATCCGTGATCGCTTTTGCCAGTTCTTCACAATATGGTTCATCAGAATTTTCATATAACATTCCCGCAAGTTCTTCTCTTGAGATGGTATCCAGACGCTCTGCTGCACTGATTCCCTTTTCCTGATTCAGCCGCAAATCCAGAGGCCCATCGGCTTTAAATGAAAATCCTCTTTTGGGATTGTCAATCTGCATGGACGATACGCCAAGATCTGCCAAAATAAAATCGAATCCACCCACTTTCTCTGCAATTTCATCAATCGTGCAGAAATTCTGAAGGCAGACCGTCAGGATTTCCTCTCCGAATCCCTGCTCTTCCAGTCGTTTCTTCGTCTTTGCCGATTCCTCCGGGTCTACATCTGTAGCATAGATATGCCCCTGTCCTTTCAAACATTCCAGCATGGCTTTTGTATGCCCGCCATATCCTAATGTTGCATCAAATCCGGTCTGTCCCGGCTGAATATCCAGGAAATCCAGTATTTCCTTTACCATAATTGAAATATGCATCCCGGCAGGAGTATTTCCCTTACGTATCACATGCTCCACGGTCTCCTGATATTTTTCCGGCTGAAGCTCTTTGTATTTTTCCTCGAATTTCTTCGGATATTTTCCTTTATACCGCACACGCCTTTTGTGCGGTGTCTGCTGCTCCTGACTCATATTCTTTTATTTCCTTTCCTAAAATACACTCTGACTGAATTTTTCATTTTTATATATGATGTCGGGGGCAAAAGCCCCCGACTTTGATGCCCACGGATTGCTCCGTGCTACTCACTCCCACAATCCTACCCAATATTCGCATATCGTGGGATTATCATCCCACTTTTATGCTCATATCGGGGCGGGTTCTAAGGTCTTTCACCCACCTATGAGCAAGCTCATG
>JABLTO010126152.1_pt1 | contig 13417 bp, 5 predicted proteins | sample 7160091 | NCBI WGS metagenome assembly JABLTO01 (sample SAMN14651225, study PRJNA627086) | human gut metagenome | isolation source: feces | host: Homo sapiens
AATTAATGCCTGGAGATCAAGTTCAAATAGAGATGGACTCACAGGATATAGAGAAATTTGGTTTTCGTCCTCCTCAAAATTCCGGTGATACTCTTTTCCGTCAAAAACTTTCCATAAGACATCTTTTAGCACCTCTAGCCCACGAATGCTAGGGGTTGCAAAGACAATTTGATAGAGATCAACATTCTTTTTGGTCCGGAAAGTATAGGCGAAAAGGTATTTTATACTCCCGACTGTTAGACTTGATCTCATGTATTCCATTAGCTCGTCTTCAGAGGTGGTACACGTTCCTCCTAAGCAAGACTGCAGTCTGCCGCTATCCTTTGCGATATTCCTTCTGAAATCACTTATGAAAAAATTAAAAATGAGCTCGCAATAGTTTTGAGATAGAAGTTTTGTCACCTTCGGTATCTGTACTGTTCCGAAATTGTAAGGATCAACATAAACAACTGTCGCGTATCCATACCCGAAAATACTACTACTGTCATACATGTGATTTTTCGAAAGATACTCCAGATAATCATTCACATCCATGTTCATTATGAAGATTTCTAAATTGTCATACTTTTTTGCTCGAATTGAGGTGATAACTTTTTTAATAATCTTCACTCGGTTTTTATCGTTATCGTTCAGCATAAGCCGGTACTTTTTTTGAGGGTAGCGCCTAGCTAATTCGATAAATGTTTGTAGTACACACATACTGGTACACAGATCACCGTCTTTGTATACCCCGGCATTGCACATACAATCAATAAACGTGATATGGGTTACTTCCTTGCGGGCGGTAGAAATGTGTGCCCACTGCGTAATATACTCAGATACATACTGCACTTTTTTTGCGGTCTGCTGTTTCTTCTCATCTAGGAACTGTTCTTTGATCTCCAACGTCTGAAAACTAGAGCGTAAATTTACTACCATACTTGACCGTGCCTCCTGTCCCGTTTTCAGTAGATTGTAGCATAATGAACAACCATTTTCAATCACAGCCAAGTAGAATATTCACAACCGATTATCTCGACTTTCGTGTTATACAGTCTTTTCAAGAAGGCCCACTGTGCCAACGATTTTCAGCAGAAAAGTCTGGATAACCAATAGTAATTAACTATAAGATGTTGCATCTTCAATACAACATGATATAATTATTTAGGTAACTATTTTGGGAAACTCCCATTTTCCCACCGTCAATGAGTAGGTGAAAGATATGAAAGAAATAGACCGAACAAAACCAAAAACACCTATAGAAAAACTCAAAAGCATATTAAAACTCAAGACACCTCTTTATAGAACTTGGTGGCTATATCCACTTGCGCTTTTAATGTTTGTTGTATTGGTTTTCGTTATACCCATAATCATTAATGAGCTTTATAAAGTTGGAGAAGGCTATATCACCCTTTGGGGTGCATCTGAGATTCTGGCATTTTATGCCGTGATTTTAAGTGGAGTCATTTCCATCACAACGGTAATTGTTACAGTATACTGCAGCAAAAAAGGCACTGATCGGCAGATTAGATTTTATATGAGCCAAATGAAAACGCCATTTTTCACCACAGAATTGGTTTCCCAAAAAGGAAATGCCGATAGTTTCTATTATGATGGCCATCGTCGGTGGATCAAGGAGTATCATGTATTAGAGCCCGGAAATTTACCAGAAAATGGGCTTATTGAAATTACTGTAAAGAATATTGGAGAAGGAATTGCGCTTGCACCGTCCTACCAGATTGATATGATGGCAAGTACGATCATCCCAGATAACATTGTTGAGAACAACAAATATTTGTTACTCTCGTTCGATCTGCTGCGAAATCTAAATGAAAAGTATGTCCGTCATCATTTCGTTGAGGGGTTTGAGAAGCATAACACGGGAACTGTTGTTTATTTCACTCGTATATATCTAAACTACAAGAATATTTTAGGCGTAGATTTACAACAAGAGATATTAGTAGAAATTGAATTTGATTTCAGCACCAAGCTAATTACGATAAAAGTAAATGAATTATCACCTCAGAGAGTTCTGATTTGATAGACCGAAAAGTTTTAGCTGAAATCCTGTATTAGGCAGGAAAACTGACTGTAATAGTGGTTATTCTCGATTGACATAATAGTAGCAAGCAATGCCTTCGTATATACAAAGGCACAAAACCAGGCATTTCACCCCTATCGGAAATGCCTGGTTTCTGCTTGTTGAGGCTCTGCCCCAATCCCCGCAGGATACAATTCTGTATCCTGAGAACGCTGCAAAAATGCAGCGGCTGCGCGATTCTTCAAATCGCTTATGGACGTTAAACGTCCATCTTTCTCGGATACTCTTTCCATGGTATGCGTATCCTCCCCGAGAATCCTGTCTACATTTGCCTTGGCGGTTTGCAGAGAACGCATCTCATCTCTGGCCATTTGGAAATCCGCATACATGGCTTTTTTCTCAGACAGAAGCTGGGTATATTCCGCTTGCAGGCTCTTGACGGTGGGCAGCTTTTTTAGCCCCTGCTCATCAAAAAACTGCTTTGCCGCCTTGTGCAGAAGAATTTCGGGTTCATGCTCAGAAAGAAATTTTTTAGAATAGCCTGCTTTCCGGTAGGCCACATAAACGTCACGGGTCTTGGCGTAGTTGATGATATGCTGCTGCATGATCTTGATTTCTGCCATCCGCTGCTCTTTGACTTTTATATCCGTGGAAAGTACCCGATATTGAGCGGTGGCAGCTGCTGTCCTTTCCTCCAGAGCGCCGCGATCCAGCAGGCCGTTTTCTTCCAGATAGATCAGCGTTTGGGAAAGCTGCTTCAGATTGAAGTTCTTTGCCCACCGTGCATAACCGGCACCCTTGCCCGCTTGAAGCTTAGCCTGAATATCGATCAGCAGACTGCCGCTGGGCTTGATGGAGATATCCATGCTCCGCTTCTTTTTCGGCGTATGGCTCCTAGCCCCGGAAATAATCGCACGAAGCGCATCCGGGGTGTAGTTCTCGCCCAGAATATCCATGCGGATAGAACGCTTCTGGTCAGTTCCCAACAGAGAGGGTACTTTGCCGTCTTTAATCTGATACCCGGATTGACGCAGCAGTTCCAGCAGCTCCTCGAAGCTCTGCGGCTTTTGCGCCAGTGCTTCATCAATGGCATAGCAAATCTGCTCGCGGTGAGGGGGCTTCTTCTGATTTTCCAACCACTTGTCATAGGTCTGGCCTTTGCCTTTTGGGTCTGCTACAATGGAGTATCCGTTCTCAATACAGATGGTATCGTTCAGGCGGCGTACCGCTCTGGTGCTGCCCCAGAAATTGCGGAATTTGCGCTGTTCGTCAAGAGCCGTGGAGTTCCAGATGATGTGATTATGGACGTGTGCCTTGTCGATGTGCGTACAGACAATGTAGGCGTGATTACCCTTTGTGAAGCGCTGTGCCAACTCGCAGCCCAGACGGTTCGCCTCCTCCGGCGTGATCTCACCGGGACGGAAGGACTGGCGCAGATGATAGGCAATCACGTCATCCGCGCCTCGCACCCTACCGGTATTCCGGATGTACTGCTGCTTGGAAAAGAGAAATTCACTGTCGGCAACGCGGCTGTCACATTGCCAGCTGGTAATCAGCCTTCCATTGTCGGTTTTTCCCGGATTTTCAACATAATCGATGATGGCGGCAATTGCTGTTCCGACAGTACGCCTTTGGCCAACGTGTAAAGGCATGAGCCGTGTGGTCGCCAAGCAAATCACCTCTCTAGATTATAATATATTACGAATGAAAATGTGCCGAAATCTCTAGAATTAGCATTTGGCAAGTGGTATAATATACAAAATAGAAAAAGGGGGGTGCGATATGATTGATAAGGGCAGAAATAAGAGCCGACGGATTATTGAGAAAAAGCGCACAGCAAGAAGGGAGAAAATGTATCAGGCAGTTGAAAAGATTATTAATCTTTTGGTCTCTATTGCAACAGTTCTTTCTGTGTTGCTGACATATTTTACACTAAGTGAGATGAAAGAGGAAAGAGAAAGCGCATACCGGCCTGACATTCAATTTAACAGTGTGGAATATGTGGTTCAAACTTCAGCAGATATGGAATTATTCTCAGAAGTTAATAATTGTCCAGTATACACATCTGATCAATACGGAAATGCGGATATTCATTTTAAACTGAATTTAGAAGCAAGGAATATTGGAGTAGGGACCGCAAAGAATGTCCAAATCTCCATTACAAAAGAATCCTCGTTTAAGGCTATCGAAGAGTTTAATGAGCAGTCTACATACTGCGATATGATGTACAATGAAGGGATTCATGGATATTTAATGGAGTATTCTAACAAAACCTATGCACTCTTGTTGCAATTTGAAAAAACAGATAAGTTTCCTTATATTCTTCCAAATGCTGAAGAAGTTTGCAATTATGAACTTCCTGACGTTTATTATTGCCTGATTAATGCAATGCGAATAGAGCATCAAAATATATACTATGACCCTTTTTCGGAGTCTATCATGATACCCGATATAGAGGTCAAAATAGTATTTTCCGATGTTCAAGGTGTCCAGTATGAGGAAAAAGGATTTATTCATACCGAAAAAGGATGGTCATTTAAGGGGGGGCAATCGCTGGTTGTAACGATTCTCCCCAGTGAATCAAAGGGATAAGGCATCCACAGAATTAATCCCAATTCCGATACTCCAAAATCCGTAAGCACTAAAGAATATAATATGGTGGATAACAGATGATTGCCATATCCGCTCTGTTTTCCATGCAATCCCAGACGGTATCCATATAGTCTGTTTCCAACTTTTCAAAATCCCTGAAAACGTCTGCCAGAGGGCTGGGGGATTCCATCAGAGCGTCGATCTGTGCGTCCGAAAGATTGTGATATTCCAGCGACAGTAGAATATCCTCCCGAATGGTGTACTCATAAGCGTGATTCAGAATTTCCTCCGGGGGCTGATCTTTCAGCCAGTCCCGAAAGGTTTCCTGCTCGGCAAACATTTTCTGATACAGTGCCGTGTTGTGTTCTTCGTTGGTCATTATCGTACCTCCTCATGGTGTTTTTTCTGCTTCGGGCTACTTCCCTGGCTGGTGGGCGTTTTCAGCCTGCTCAGTATGGAGGGGCGGCTGGATTTGGGGATGACCTGTTCCTGCTCAGATTTGCCTCTGGCATCCAGATTCAGTTCCGCATCCAGAAAAATCAGCCGGGCAGTCTTATCCCGCAGCTCCTGTTCGTAAGGCCAGGGCTTTTCAAGTTCTGCCTTTGCGGCCTCCTGCTGGTGATAGGTTTCCTCCAGGTGCGTTTGCAGAGATTGCATCCGCTGGGGCATCTGCGCCAGTGCATTATCCAGCCGAATCAAATTACCCTTGGGGTCGCTGCCCAGCTCTGCCTGATAGCGGAGCTTTCCCTGCATGGTCAGAACAAACTTCTTTCCGAAATTCTCCAGGGTGACAGACATGGCAAAGCCCCGATAGGTGCCGATTTCCACCGGGTCCAGACCGGTGGCCTGTTTGGCGGCTTCCATCAGGGCTGCACCAGCATTTTCCCGCTCCAAAAGGTTATCTGTGAGAACCGTCATTCCGGCGAAACCGCCGTCGGGGTGGGGGTGTGCAGAGAGGGTCTGCATATCCGCTTTCAGGGATTCCATCTGTTCCTTCATTTTGGCGATTTCAGCAGGGAAGGAGCGAATCAGACTGTCCTCTAACCGGAACTGCTTGGTTTTGTAGTCAGCCTTCATAATTTTCAGCCGTGCCACATCCACATCCAGGTCCATGCGTTCCTTGATCCGTGGATCACCGGCACACAGTGCCTTGATTTCCGCAAAGGACAGGGCAACCTCATCTACATCCTCACAGGAACGGACTGGATTCTTGCTGGACATGATCTGGGAGATAAACTTCTGCTTGTTTTCCACCGTCTGCCAGAGGTAGGCATCAAAGGTTCCTTCCGTCACATAGCGGAACACATGAACTTTTTCGTTCTGATTTCCCTGACGCTCAATGCGGCCTTTTCGCTGTGCCAAATCACCGGGACGCCAGGGGCAATCCAAATCGTGGATCGCCACAAGCCGGTCCTGGACGTTGGTGCCGGCACCCATTTTTGCGGTGCTGCCCAGCAGAACACGAATCTGACCGGAGCGGACCTTTCCGAACAGCTCTTTCTTTTTGGCTTCGGAATTGGCATCGTGGATAAATGCGATCTGCTCCGGGGGAACCCCTTGGGCAATCAGCTTGGAACGAATGTCCTCATAGACGGTAAAGGGCTTCGCAACGCCGCTATGGGGATCAAGTGCCGTGGCTTTGGCTTTCACCGCAGCCTGGGGTGTGGAAACATCACAGAACACCAACTGGGTCAGCTTGTCTGTCTCGCCACCTTGCCACATTTGCAGAATGTTTCCCACGCAAAGATTGACCTTGCTTTCAGGATCGTCCGGGAAAGCCGGATTGATGATCCGCTGGTCAAGCCCCAGCTTCCGTCCGTCGCTGGTTATTTTCAGCATGTTGTCAACATCCGGGGAAACGGAACCGCTGTGGATCAGTGCCGCTCGCTCAGAAAGCTCCTGAACAAATTTTTGCTGAACCTCGCTGGGTTTGGCTGCAACGTTGTGATATTCCACCTCCGGCACAGGAAGGTGCAGATGATCAGCAGTCTTAATGTCCGCAACCTCCCGGAAAATGTTCATCAGCTCCGGCAGATTAAAGAAGCGGCTGAACCGTGTCCGGGGGCGGTAACCCTTTCCCTCCGGTGCCAATTCCAGGGCAGTAACGGTTTCTCCGAACCGGGAGGCCCAACAGTCGAAGTGAACCATGCCCATTTCCTGCAAACGGTCATACTGTAAGTACCGTTGCATGGTATACAGCTCCGTCATGGAGTTGGATACCGGCGTACCCGTAGCGAAAATCACGCCCCGGCCTCCGGTAAGTTCATCCATGTAGCGGCACTTGGCGAACATATCGCTGGACTTCTGGGCATCCGAGGTGGAAAGACCAGCTACATTCTGCATTTTCGTATAGAGGAATAAATTCTTGTAGGAATGTGCCTCGTCCACAAACAGCCTGTCAACGCCCAGCTCCTCGAAAGTCACGACATCGTCTTTTTTATCATTTGCCTGAAGCTTTTCAAGCCGGGCTTCCAGGCTGCGCTTGGCTCTCTCCAACTGCTTGATGGAGAACCGTTCTGCGTTGTTTGACCGGAGTTCTGATATGCCCAAAGTGATTTCCTCAATCTGATCTTCCAGCAGCGCCTCCTGCCGTTCCTGGCTGATGGGGATTTTCTCAAATTGGGAGTGGCCGATAATCACCGCATCATAATCTCCGGTGGCGATTCGAGCGCAAAACTTCTTCCGGTTTCTGGTTTCAAAGTCTTTCTGCTTTGTGACCAGAATGTTAGCAGAGGGGTAGAGCCGCAAAAACTCCGAGGCCCACTGTTCCGTAAGGTGATTGGGAACAACAAACAGGGATTTCCGGCAAAGCCCCAGCCGTTTGGCCTCCATGGCAGCCCCCACCATTTCAAACGTCTTGCCCGCACCTACTTCATGTGCCAGCAGCGTATTTCCGCCGTAAAGCACATGAGCAATGGCATTGCGCTGATGCTCCCGCAGGCGGATCTCCGGGTTCATGCCTGCAAAGACAATGTGGCTGCCGTCATATTCCCGTGGCCGGATGCTGTTCATTTCCCGGTTGTACTGCTCCACTAAGGTCTGCCGCCGGGAGGGGTCCGCCCAAATCCAATCCTTGAAAGCATCCCGGATGAGCTGCTGCTTCTGCTGGGCAAGGGTGGTTTGTTTTCCGTTCAGCACCCGTTTGGGCTTGCCGTGCTCATCCTCAACGGTATCATACACGCGTACATCCCGGAGATTCAGCGAATCTTCCAGAATTTCATAGGCACTGACATAATCTGTGCCGTAGGTATTCCAAGCAGCAACATCGTTGCCAGAGATATTGCGTTTGTTGGAAATATTCCAGGCGGCAGTGTAGGGGGAGTATTCCACATGGATGGAACGGCGGAGATAATAGGGGGTGTCCAGCAATTCATACATAAACTGCTGAATATAGGCTTTGTCAATCCAGGTGGCACCCAGCCGCACCTCGATTTCCGAGGCTTCCAGGTCCTTGGGCTGGGCGGCCCGGAGGGTTTCCACGTTGTTTCGGTACATAGGGTTCTCTGCGGCAGCCGTTTCTGCATCTTTCAGCTTCTGCCGCACATTGCCGGAAAGATATTCGTCAGCTGTGACCCAACTGGTCAGATCTTCCAAAGTGCCCAACTTGGGATCGTGGAAGATGACACCTTGCAGGTCGGCGGTCAACTCGTCTATGGACTTCCCGGACAGGCTGGACATATACCCCAAATCCACACAGGCACGTTCCCCAATGGAGATCGTCAGGGCGTCCACAGCAGTATCCACAGAAGTCACAACCTTGTGGGGCTGAATGGTACGCTTGGAGAACATATCCGCCTTGCGCTGGAAGTTTCCATCATCATCCAGAATTTCCAGGGCACACAGGAGATAGTAGGCTGAATCATCCGAGAAAGCCAGCCGATTTCCACGGCTGTTGAGAATGCCGTACTTTTCCGTAAAGCTGTCATAGAGGGTATTCAGTTCAGCTTGTTTCTGCTGAATCGCACTGTCCGGGGAGTATTCGTCCATCTGCAAATCAATGAGCTGCCGAACACAGTCTTTCAGGCCAATCATGCCCTTGACCCGCTCTCTGGCGGTATTGTTCAATTGGGGACGTACCATGACACTGTTTTCCCGGAAATAGACCTCCCCATCCACCAGGGCATAGGAGAAATTCTTCACATCCGGGTCGGCGGGGATAGTGTCCCGGATTTCCTCGCCTTCTCCCAGATCGGGCAGTTCCACCTCCTGATAAGTGCCATGGATGTGCCGCACCGCCTCATGGAGCTGGTCTGCAAGGGAAATATCCTCCAACGGCTCCACGGTATAATCCATGCCGTGCGCAGTGCTTTCGGAACTGTTTCTGCCCATGACCATTTCCGGGTGGTCCAGGAAATAGCTGTTGATGGCGTACCCATCTTCCGTTTGCCCCAGATGTACCCAATCCGGTTCTATATCTATTGCCCGGTCACGTTTTTGTAGGAACAGAATATCCGACACCACCTCTGTACCGGCGTTGGCCTTAAAGGCTGTATTGGGAAGCCGGATAGCACCCAAAAGGTCAGCCCTCTGGGCAAGGTGTTTGCGGACACTGGGGTTCTGGGAATCCATTGTATAGCGGCTGGTAACGAACGCAACTACGCCTCCGGGCCGCACCTGATCCAGTGCTTTGGCAAGAAAATAGTTGTGAATGTTGAAACCCAGCTTGTTATAGGCAGGGTCATTTACTTTGTACTGGCCAAAAGGCACATTGCCTACCGCAAGGTCAAAGAAGTCTCTGCGGTCTGTGGTTTCAAATCCAGCGATGGTGATATTGGCATTGGGATAAAGCTGCTTGGCGATCCGTCCGGTGATGGAATCCAGTTCCACGCCATAGAGACGGCTGCCTCGCATATTTTCCGGGAGCATTCCAAAGAAATTGCCAATACCCATAGACGGCTCCAGGATGTTGCCGGTCTGGAAGCCCATATTTTCTACAGCTTCGTAGATAGCACGGATAACCGTGGGACTGGTGTAGTGGGCATTCAGCGTGGATGCGCGGGCGGCGGTGTATTCTTCCGGGGTCAGGGCAGCTTTCAGTTCCTGATATTCGGATGCCCAGCTGGGCTTGCTTGCGTCAAAAGCATCCGGCAGGCCGCCCCAGCCCACATAGCGGGAGAGAACTTGCTGCTGTTCTGGGCTGGCCTGCAATCCCTCAGCTTCCAAGTGCTTTAGCAGCTGGATGGCATTGAGATTTGCCTGGAATTTTGCCTTTGCGCCACCAGCTCCCAGGTCATCATCTGTGATACGGAAGTTCTGGGCATTCCGATGGCTTGCTGCCTTGAAGTCGGCATAGGATGCTTTTTCTGCTGCGGAAGTGCTGGGGAACTCCTGCCATTGACCGTCAATGAGGATGGATACCGCAGGGCTGTGTGCGGGAGGCCCGTCAATCTCGGCCTGAGAAATGACATCATCTGGGTTGGGGGTAAACTCACCCATTTCCGAAAGTGCTGCCTGTCCCTCATGTTCCAGAATCAGCTTTTCTTCCTCGCTCATGGCGGGAGGTTCAGGCTCGGCGGGTTCCGCAGCGGGCGGGGCATGCTCCGGTTCCGGGATGTGAAGCGTCTGGATTACTATGTCATAGGGCAAGTGCGTTTTATCGGCAGGATAGAACACAGCGGGTTTTGCGGCAGGCTGCTCTTGTTCCGATACTTCTGCAGCAAACAGGTGGGCGTTGCGCTCGTCCCGGCGCAGCAGCGCGGGAAGCCGTTCCTTGCTTTCCACGCGAAAGATGGGATATGCCTGCGAAGGATCACGAAGATGTACGTCAAACAGTCCGACTTCGGTGATCTCAAAGGGCTTGTTGTCCAGATAGACGGTATCGCCCACCGAATAGGAGAGATTCCCTTTCTGCGTTGAGGGCGCAGGTTCAACTACTTCAGGTGCCTTCTCCATCGCTTCCTCACGATTATGCCAGCGGTATTGCTCTACATCTTCATCTGACACATGAACGAGGTCACTGAAATCAAGGATTTCCAACTCGTTGGCAATCAGGTCTTGCAGGGAACTGTACTGCCGGGTCTCCAAATGCGTACCGTTCAGGCCCCGCTCCAACCGGAAATTCACAAGATCGATATTCACCTGTATGGGAATTTCATCGTCGGTGATGGTCGTGTAGGCAATGCCGATTTTCGCTGGGTCGCTGAAATCTGGTTCAGAACCGTATTCACTCTGGCAGAAGTCAGAGATCAGCCCCTTTGCCCGTTCCATAAGTACCTGCTCTTGCAGCTTCAGCCGGTATTCTTCCGCCTGCCATTCGCTTGTAAATTCCTCTGCAACACCGTCAGCGTCAACATAGTAACCGTCGGCCTCATCGTCCCATATGGCATACCGGGTATAGAAGCCTTGGTCAAGACTTACCACATGGAACCGGTCTGCGGGGGCGATGTCGCTTTCCGTAGATGCTGCCGGTTTTTCGACCCAATCACGTCCCGCTGCCTCCGCGTGTGCCCGTTCATCCGGGTAATTGCCATAGACGCGCAGATACCTCCGTGTCTGCTGGTTGTAGATAGCCGCACCGTCATATTGAAAGCCGTCACCCTCCATTGTACCGTCCACATAGCCCTGCGCAGCTTTTTCTGCTTCGGCCAATGTCTGGTAGTCCAGCTTATCATCAAACCCATTTTCAAAATGATGGTACGCAACAACCAGATACGGCGGTGCCATCCGCTCGGCATAATCATCGATAGTCTCTTTGGTCAGCCATTCAGGCTTTTCAGGGAGCGTATCGTACAGTTCCCGCATTTTGGCGATCTGCGCACGAACACTGCCTGTCCACAAATGCTTTTCCGAACGGTTGCCTGCGCCAAGGAAATACTCACAGTCAGAACGAAGTCGGTCCAGAAGCCGATACTCCTGATTATGCTCCAGTACAGTCTTTTCCTGCTGTGTGAAGAATTTGTCCTCGCGGATAAGCTGTGCAATGCGGCGCTGAACTTTGGGCCAGGGCAGCACAACTTCATCATCAACGCCGGTAACAACGACACGCAAGGGACGGCTGAGGTCTGTACCGTATTCCTTTGCCAGCCATGCGGCAGTGTCCCGCTCCCGACCATGGTCTCCCATGTACGATGCCACAGCCTGCTTGCTTTCAGAATTCCCGTTCCATTTCTGCAAGGCGGCGTCAATGTCAGCCTGCGTAATTTCTCTTATTGGGGGAATGTCGGTAGGCACTACTGGTGGATGCTCTTGAGATGGCTCATCAATATGCCGTGTTGGCTGTGGCGCAATCTGAAGAATATCTATGTCATCCTTGCCAGGTTGACGATCTGCCAAAACCACTGTTTTGTTCTTCTCGCCAAGCCTGTCCAGATATTCTTCCACAACTTCGTTGGGCAGATAGCACACGGAAACTCGCTTCGGTTCTCCAAGGTGTTCCCGTTGAACAACCTCCAACCCAAGAAGTGTTGCGGCAAATTGCGTATCTGCCTGGAATGATAAATAGCCACCGTTCAGCTTTATCAGAACGATGGCATCAGGATATTGACTTTTTACTTCCGTGTACCAGTCATAGAACAGACTGACTGTCGGGAGTGTGGCCGCAAGATTACTTTCCTTGACGGCATTATAGCTGTTGTAGGCGATGGTTCGCGCTGTAGCCTGTGCCAGCTTTTCGTCATAAAGCACCTGTTCATCTGGTGTAAAATAGCGGTTCAGGCGGATCAGTTCAGAGATGCGGGAAGCGACCTTATTCCAATTCATCTGAATATCCGTACAATCGCTCTTTTTCAGTACGATGCCTTTGCTGCCATGTTCTTCAAAGCTGCCGCTTTCCCCGGATACAGCATGGGAGCGTCCACCAGTACCGTATTCCTCTTTCAGAAAATCAGCTTTCTCTTTGAGAGAATGCTGGTTTTGAAAAAACGCATAGATACGGTTCTTCCCACCCTCAAAGCTGCTCCCATTTGCAAGAGAATCTGCAATTTCATCCTCCGTAATGAATTTCCCGGTTTCCGGGAGTGCTGCCATGTTGGAATGGTATTCTTTGCGTGGCAGGGACAATTCTTCCAGCCGGGTGAGAAGTGCCTGTGGCCGATGGTAGTGGAAGCGCAGCAGTTCCCGGTTTTCACGGTAGGCGTCAACAAATGCCCAGGATTCCGTCAGAAGTATTTCTCGAAATGCTGGATTTGCCAGTTCATCCGTCAAGCATTCTGTTTCCTCCGGGTAATTGGTGCTGCGAATATTACTTAGACAGGACAGATGCCCCAGCGATTTTGCTTCATCCGAAAGATCGTGATAAAGGCCCCAAACTTCGGCAGCAATACGCTGGCGCTCATTCCGTGGTGCTTCCGCAACCTCTAAATTGGTGGCAAATGTGCCGCTATCCAGCAGTTCTTCCGTGCGCCCTGCTGCATCTGCCCAGCTGATAACTTGGGCAGAGGGAAGATAGCGCGCAGTGTCGCCGCTTGCGATGTAGATGCCGTCCTCGCTATACCATGCGGAAATCTTGCCATTTTCCGTGATCAGGCCGTTTCCGCCGTGGTAGAGCGCTTTCAGGAATGCCGCACGATTTTCCAAAGGTTTTTGTTTGGAGAACTCGGCAACAATTTTCATTCGTGCGTCATCTTCGTTGCCGCCCGTGCGCAGGATATGGTCAATGTCAGCCTGAGAAATGAACATAGGGCAATACCGCACAGAAAAAGGTGCCAAAAACCGCCGAGTGTGATAAAATAAACTTATGGATAAACAGATGACAATTACCGCATTCAGCGATGAACTGGCGCAGGTGCGGACGAAGAAAAAAGAATTTCTCAGTCAGATCGAGCGGATCGTCCCGTGGGGAGAATGGCTTGCCATGATTCAGCCGTG
>JABLTO010032155.1_pt1 | contig 13412 bp, 10 predicted proteins | sample 7160091 | NCBI WGS metagenome assembly JABLTO01 (sample SAMN14651225, study PRJNA627086) | human gut metagenome | isolation source: feces | host: Homo sapiens
ACCAGATCATCCGGTGTAATTCCAAGTGCTGAAGTATCCTGAAACAATGACATAACCGCCTTATCGTCTAACGGAATCTGTGTCGGGTCGACACCTGTCAAATCCTGCAGCATACGAATCATGGTCGGATCATCGTGTCCAAGAATATCAAGTTTCAACAGGTTGTGATCAATGGAATGATAATCAAAGTGGGTTGTCGTGATATCTACTGTCATATCATTTGCCGGATGCTGGATCGGTGTAAAGGTATAAATCTGCTCTCCCATAGGGAGTACAACAATTCCACCCGGATGCTGTCCCGTTGTACGGCGTACTCCAACACAGCCTAATACAATGCGGTCGATCTCACAATTCCGTTTATGCACGCCACGCTCCTCGTAATAGTTCTTGACATAACCAAATGCCGTCTTATCTGCAAGCGTACCGATTGTTCCTGCTTTAAACGTCTGTCCTTCGCCAAAAATAACTTCTGTATATTTGTGTGCCTTACTTTGATATTCTCCAGAGAAATTCAGATCGATATCCGGCTCTTTGTTTCCTTTAAATCCAAGGAATGTTTCAAACGGAATATCAAATCCTTCTTTGGACAAAGGCTTTCCACAACGTGGACATATCTTATCCGGCATATCACAGCCGCTTCGTCCACTGTAGGATTTAACCAAATCCGAATCAAAATCACTGTACTGGCAATGCTTGCACAGGTAATGTGCATGCAGCGGATTTACCTCCGTGATACCAGACATCGTCGCGACAAAGGAACTTCCTACTGATCCACGGGATCCAACCAGATATCCGTCTTCGTTCGATTTCCACACCAGTTTCTGCGCAATGATGTACATTACGGCATAACCATTGCTGATAATGGAATTCAGTTCTCGATCCAGACGTTCCTGTACGATTTCCGGCAGCGGATCGCCATACATTTTATGGGCTTTGTTGTAGCAGATGTCCCGGAGCATCTGATCCGAATTTTCGATAACTGGTGGACATTTATCCGGCCGGACCGGTGATATCTTTTCGCACATATCTGCGATCAGATTTGTATTTTTAATGACGACTTCCTCCGCCTTCTCACTTCCCAGATACTGGAACTCTTTGAGCATTTCTTCGGTTGTGCGAAGGAACAAGGGTGCCTGTTCATCTGCATCCTTAAATCCCTGTCCCGCCATAATAATACGGCGGTATATCTCATCATCCGGGTCCAGGAAATGCACGTCACAAGTCGCAACAACCGGTTTATGAAATTCCTCACCCAGGCGGACGATTTTCTTATTAATTTCAATCAGATCATCATTCGAAGCAATCGGAGAGTCTTCATCCCTGACAAGAAACGCATTGTTTCCAAGCGGCTGTATTTCCAGATAATCATAGAAATTAACCAATCTTGTAATTTCTTCCTCCGGCCGGCCATTTAAAATGGCACGGTACAATTCACCTGCCTCACAGGCAGATCCAATCAGTAATCCGTCCCGGTATTTGATAAACTCACTTTTTGGTATACGTGGACGCCGGTGATAATATTTAATATGTGCCAATGAGACCAGACGATACAAATTGGTTCTTCCCTGGTCACAGGTAGCTAATATAATAGCGTGATATGTAGGCATCTTCTGCACATTTTGCACGGATGATGTTCCAAGTGCGTTGACCTCGTCGAGTGTGGACACTCCGCGGTCTTTCAGCATTGCAATAAACTTCACAAAAATTTCCGCGGTACAGCCTGCATCATCTACTGCACGATGATGATTATCCAGGGAGACACCAAGTGCTTTTGCAACCGTATCCAGCTTAAACCGGTTCAGATTCGGCAACAGCACACGTGCCAGCGCAACGGTATCTACGATCGTCGGTGCACATGGGATATCAAGCCTCTGACAATTCTTTTTGATAAAACTCATGTCAAAATCTGCATTATGTGCAACCATAACGCAACCTTCGCAGAACTTCATAAATTCCGGTAAAATGTCTGCAATCACAGGTGCATCAATGACCATGGAATCGTTGATCGAAGTCAATTGTTCGATACGAAACGGAATCGGGACTTCCGGATTAACAAAAGTAGAAAACTTGTCTACGATCGCACCATTTTTTACTTTTACCGCGCCGATCTCAATAATGCGGTTTACCTCCGGACTAAAACCAGTGGTCTCCAAATCAAACACCACATAATCGGCATCCAGATTCTGATTCTGACTGTCTGTAACCATGCCTTTTAAATCATCTACCAGATATGCTTCCACTCCATAGATCACTTTAAAATCTGAATCAGACGGAACTGTATGGTTAGCATCCGGAAATGCCTGTACATCTCCATGATCCGTAATGGCAATCGCCTTATGTCCCCATTTCATGGCACGTTTGACAATATCCTTGACATCGGAAACGCCGTCCATGTCGCTCATCTTGGTATGGCAATGCAGTTCCACGCGCTTATCAATGCTCGTATCCATACGAACCGTTGTAAAATCAGCACATTTTTTTATACCAACAATGGAGCCTATAGTAAGTTCACTGTCAAATTTGTCAATGGTTGCGACACCTTTGACCTTTACAAATTTGCCCTTATCGATTTCTCCTAACAAGTCTTTGACATCATCATTTCTTGCAAAAATTTTCAATACAATGGTGTCTGTAAAATCTGTTATTGAAAAAATAATAATTGTCTTCTCATTACGAATCTCTCTCGTATCTACCGAAAGAATTTTTCCACGAATAACGACTTCTCCGATTGGTCCATCAATTTTTTCAATTTCAATCGTTTCGTCCTCAAAATCCCGTCCATAGATAACATCTGGATTCATCGATTTCTTATTATTATCATGTTCAAATTTACGACGAAACTCTCCTTTTTTCTCGAAGGTCTGTTTCTTTCGTCCACCGGAAGAATGTTCTTTGCCTGAAGTACCGGAAGCTGACTTTTTCTCCTGACCGGATGTTGCTGCCACAGCCTCTTCCTCTGCCGGCTTTTCTTCTTTTTCTTCCTCCGACATAGCAAACTTCGTTCTGGCAATAATGCTTTGTACTTCCTGTGCAATCTGTTTTTCAGAGTTCTTCCGGTATTTACTCTCCTGTGGTTTACGAAAAGCCGTCTGTATGATCAGATTCATCCCGCAACGCTCACAGACGACTTTTTCCAAAAACTCAACAATCTCATCCGTTCGTGTTTTTGCAATAATGGTCTCATCCATAGTAAGAAGCATATGATGAGGCTGATCAAACTCCATTGTTGCCGTGCGCAACAGGTTGTATTCTAATACACTATAGGCATTCAGCTCATCTAAAATGCTGTCCCGATATACATCCATCAAGGACTGTGGCGTATATTGTTCGGACAATTCAAATGACTCTATAATCTTGACTTTTATATCACGGTTTTGGAAAATCTGTTCCAATATGGCTTTTTCTATTTTCCATATATTCTTTTTAAAAATCAGTCTTTCTGCACGCAAATAAATGCGAATATGATTATGATCATGATTCGCACTTATTTTTGTAACCTCTGTTGTCTCTAAAAGATGATCTAATTCTTCATCCAATTGAAGCGTAGGGAACGCTTCTTTAAATGGTTTCGACATTTGTTTCACTCCAATGTTCTAACTCATACCGCAAAGCCGGGAGAAGTTCTTCTTCTGGTACTTTCTTGAACACTTTTCCGTGTTTGATAATAAGTCCTTCTCCGATGCCACCAGCGACACCAAGATCCGCCTCTTTTGCTTCTCCCGGTCCATTTACCACACATCCCATGACTGCGACCTTGATATCAAGTGGAAATTCCGCAACCATTGTTTCTACCTGATTTGCCAACTGGATCAGATTGATCTGGGTTCTTCCGCAAGTAGGACAGGAAACCACTTCAATACCACCCTTGCGTAATCCAAGTGTACGAAGAATCAGCTTTGCAGATTTGATTTCTTCGATCGGATCACCGGTCAGAGATACCCTTATGGTATCGCCGATTCCCTGGCTTAATATCAGACCAAGACCAATAGATGACTTGATATTGCCACTGATCAATGTTCCTGCTTCTGTAATTCCCACATGTAACGGATGCTCTGTTTTCGATGCAATCAGTTCATGGGCTTTTACACACATCATGACATCGGAAGATTTGATACTGATCACGAGATTGTCATATCCCATATCTTCGATCATCTTTACTTTGTCCAATGCACTCTCCACAATGCCCTCTGCCGTAACCCCATGGTATTTTTCTACCAGATCCTTTTCCAGAGATCCACTATTTACACCAACACGAATTGGTATATTTCGACTTTTTGCCTCATCCACAACTGCTTTTACACGATCCGCACTACCAATATTTCCCGGATTAATACGTATCTTATCTGCACCATTTTCCATAGCTGCAATTGCCAGACGATAATCAAAATGAATGTCCGCCACCAGTGGAATTGTAATCTGCTTTTTAATTTCTCCCAATGCTTTTGCAGCTTCCATGGTTGGTACTGCACAGCGGATAATCTCACAGCCGGCTTTGGTCAATTGATGAATCTGCGCAACTGTCGCAGCTACATCCTCCGTCTTTGTATTTGTCATCGACTGAATTGCAATCGGATGATTACCACCAATAATACGATTACCAATCTTTACTTCTCTTGTTTTATGTCTCTCCATCATAATTATCTCCCAGAAGCCTAAATAAACAGTTTTCTTATGTCATTAAACATGACAACAAACATCAATCCAAATAGCAGAATAATTCCAATAAAATGAACAATTCCCTCCTTGTTCGGATCAATTCTTTTTCCACGTATCGCCTCGATAATCAGAAATACCAGTCTGCCACCATCCAGTGCCGGAAGGGGAAGTAAATTCATAACCCCAAGGTTTGCCGATAAAAGTATTGCCCAGTTAAGCATATTCAAAAATGCATAATAATAGCCGGAATCTGTAACGGATTGTGTATAGGTGTCACCTATATTTTTCACGATTCCAACAGGACCGTTCATCTCATTAACCGATATCTGGCGTGTTACAAGCATGCGCAGACTCTGAACAGTAGAATATATCCAGTATCGCAACTCATAAAAGCTATTCTTCAGATTGGTCAGAACATTTCCTTTTACCCGTTCCTGTCCAGAATACTGAAAACCATACAAGTAACGTCCGGTCTTGCTATCTTTTTTAGGCACAAGGTCTGCTGTCTTCTTTTCACCATCACGCAGATAAGTAACTTTTACTTCTTCTCCCGCATGGAATGTAGAATATGCACTGATTTCCCTTGCAAAGTGAATGGATAATCCGTTCATGCGAACAATCTCGTCTCCCGCCTTCAAACCGGCCTCTTCCGCTGCATATCCTTCGGATACACCTGTCAATACAGGTTTGTCATAACCGATACAGCTCATAAGAATAAACGCACAGACAAATGCCATAATAAAATTAAAAAATGGTCCTGCGAACACAACACTAATTCTCGCCCACACGGATTTCTTGCCAAAAGCACGTTCATCGGAAGAATCTTCATCTTCTCCTTCCATCATACAAGCTCCGCCAAAAGGAAGAAGTTTAATGGAATATTTTGTCTCTCCTTTTTGGATGCCCCAAATCGTTGGTCCAAGGCCAAGACAAAACTCATTTACCCGGATTCCATTGGCTTTCGCCAGCCAGAAATGTCCCAGCTCATGAAAAATAATGATAACACTAAAAATAATAAATGCAATTATAATACTTACTACACTCAAATTACCACCTGCTACCTATAAATTCATAGGCTTCCTGCTCTGTCGCTAAAATTTCATCCACATTTGGATGATCAATAAATTTACAATGTTCCATAGATGCCTGAATAATATCTGTAATCTCAAGATAAGAAATCTTTCGATTCAGAAACAATGCTACTGCTTTTTCATTTGCTGCATTAAATGCCGTTGGTATATTTCCACCTTGTTTCATGGCTTCCATTGCAAGCCCAAGACCCTGAAACGTCTCCAGATCCGGCCGTTCAAACGTCAGATTCTGTAATTCAAACAAATCCAGACGCTTTCCGGACAAGGTTCTTCGTTTTGGATAATACAGGGCATATTGAATCGGAAGCCGCATATCCGGAGTTCCAAGCTGAGCAATCACGGCTCCATCTTCATACTCCACTGCAGAATGAATCACACTCTGCGGATGAACTACCACTTCAATCTGATCAAGTGTAACCCCAAAGAGCCACTTGGCTTCCATTACCTCCAGACCTTTATTTACCAGCGTGGATGAATCAATCGTAATCTTATGTCCCATCGACCAGTTCGGATGCTTTAATGCATCTTCCACCTGAATATGTTCCAATTGCTGTCTTGTACGTCCCCGGAAAGGTCCACCGGATGCCGTAAGCAGAATTTTATGAATCGCATTGCCCTCATTTCCCTGCAACGCCTGAAAAATGGCACTGTGCTCACTGTCCACAGGCAAAATATGCACATTTTTTTCTTTTGCAAGAGGAATGATCAGATGTCCGGCCGTAACCAATGTCTCTTTATTTGCAAGCGCAATATCTTTTCCAGCTTCAATTGCTGCAATTGTCGGACGTATTCCTAACATTCCAACAATTGCAGTCACAAGAATTTCTGCTTCTGGAATCGTTGCTACTGCAAGTAATCCTTCCATGCCCGTATAGACCGGTATGGATAAATCCCGCGTGCTATTCCGCAAAGTCACAGCATCTGTCTCATTCCATACAGCAACCAGCTTTGGTTGAAACTGGCGCATTTGTGACTCAAGCATCTGAATATTTCTTCCACACGCCAAAGCAACCACTTCGATATCTTTATGCTCTGCAACCACTTCTAATGTCTGTGTTCCGATGGAACCCGTTGAACCTAAAATAGCTATCTTTTTCATATTGTTCCTCTACCTGTTTGAACATCAGCCCATGCATAATTTGCTTTCAGCAAATGAGCTGACGCTACATGTCAAGTTTTCATAGAAAAACTTGACACAACCTTTTGGGCATATTTAAATAAAATGATATGCCAGGAAATAAATAATTGGTGCTGTAATGATCATACTGTCAAAGCGATCCATAATACCACCATGTCCTGGAATCAAATGTCCATAATCTTTAATGTCAAAAAATCTCTTGATTGCGGATGCTGTCAGATCTCCCACCATAGAGATCAATCCTGCAATCGCTGCAATCACCGTAAGAATGCCAATCTCTGTTCCTGTCAGGTTCATCTGTGACCGGAAAATAAAACAGTATAAAGCAGTCAGAAGTGCAGATCCGACAACTCCGCCTATCGCACCTTCCACCGACTTTTTCGGACTTAATTTCGGTGACATTTTATGTTTACCAATCAGCATTCCAACGCAGTACGCACAGGTATCGCATCCCCATGAGCATAAAAACACCAGAAATGCAAGGTATAATCCTCTCTCCAACATACGGATCTGATATACATAAGACAACATAATTGCCACATAAAACAATCCAAAAAATACTGCCATGACATCATTTGCATGATATTTTGGATAGGCAAATACAAATACAAACATAAGCAGAATCATAAATGCCATAAATAAAATCATAATATCTGGTATAAAATTCCATTCCAGATTACAATAAAATACGATTGCTGCAATGTATCCGAGCGCTGCAAGCAAACTTTTTTCAATTTTAAACACACGATAAAGCTCATACATGCCAATGCACGAAATTGCCAATGTTGAAAAGAGAAGCACCTCTTTTCCAGTGATAATAAGCACCAGTGCCAAAATAACAAGTACAATACCGCTTAAAAGCCTCGTCTTAAACATACTGTATCTCTTTCCTTTCCTTACTCTTCTTTCAAGCCACCAAATCTACGATCACGACTATTATACGCTTCCACAGCTAATTCCAATTCTTTTTTATGAAAATCGGGCCATGGAACATCCGTGAAATAGAACTCACTGTACGCCAGCTGCCATAAAAGATAATTAGAAAGTCGTTGTTCCCCGCTAGTGCGAATCAGAAGATCCGGATCCGGTAAATCTCTTGTATCCAAATACGAACTAAATACTTTTTCATCAATTGCCTCTTCTTTGAGATTTCCAGCTTTCACATCACTTATCATATGGCGCATGGCACGAATCATTTCATCACGGCTACCATAATTGATGGCAATTGTCAAATTCAATCCAGTATTTGCAGCTGATGACTTTTCCAATTCTTTAATTCTTTGCTGAAAAACTTCCGACAAACGGCCAATTTCCCCAATTACCCGAACTCTCATGTTATTTTTATCTGCAGTCTTGATACAGGTCTTCAAATAACTTTCAAGTAATTTCATAAGTGCCTGTACTTCATTATCGGGACGATTCCAGTTCTCCGTTGAAAAAGCATATAATGTCAGATACTTTATACCGATTTCATCTGCCGCCTGACAAACAGTCTCTACATTTTTTGCACCAATTGTATGCCCATAATTACGTGGCATGCCTTTGCTTTTTGCCCATCTTCCATTTCCATCCAAAATAATCGCTACATGTTTTGGAATTTTCATAATCCACCTCAATTTCTGTATGTCTGTCTAACGTTCAGGAAATCATCCTATTATATCCGAACTTCCTATGACAGTAAAAGGGACATCTGCCAGTGGCAATGTCCCTTACAATCATTATACAGTAAGAATCTCCTGTGACTTAGCTTCTACAGCTTTATCAATCTTCGCTACATACGAATCTGTAAGTTTCTGAATCTTATCCTCAAGATCTTTGATTTCATCTTCGGAAATATCTTCTGCCTTACCGACTTTTTTAAAATGATCCATTGCATCCCTACGAATATTGCGGACTGCAACTTTGGCTCCTTCGCCCTTTTTCTTGATATCCTTTGCCAATTCCTTACGTCTTTCCTCTGTAAGTTCCGGAAAAACGAGACGAATCAACTTTCCATCATTCGTAGGATTAATACCTAAATCAGAACTAAGGATTGCCTTCTCGATTTCTTTCACCATAGATGCTTCCCATGGCTGAATCTGTATCATTCGTGGTTCCGGTACGCTGACATTGGCAACACTCTGAATTGGTGAAGGTGTACCATAATAGTCCACGCGAAGTTTATCAAGTACATGTGGATTAGCACGTCCTGCACGGATACCTGCAAACTCCTCTTCAAGATTGGCAAGAGACTTTCCCATCTTGTCCTCAAACATCACTAATTTGTCATCCATAAATTTAACCTCCTAGTCAACGGTGACTTTCGTTCCACGAAACGCACCATTTACTGCATTTACAATACTATTTTCTTCATTCAGACCAAACACATACATTGGAATTTTGTTTTCCATGCACATAACTGAAGCTGTCAAATCGACAACCGCAAGTTTCTTATCGATAACCTCCTCGATAGAAACTTCGTCATATTTCTTTGCATTTGGATTTGTCTTTGGATCGCTGTCATATACCCCATCGATAGCTTTTGCCAGATAGATACCCTCTGCCTCAATCTCCACAGCCCGTAATACAGTTGCTGTATCGGTAGAGAAATAAGGATGTCCTGTTCCCCCTGCAAAAAATACTACCATATCATGAGCAAAATACTTGCTGGCACGATCTTTGGAATATAATTTTGTTATAGATCCACACTCAAACGGAGTCAATACAGCTGTTTTCATTCCTACTGAGCGGAAAATTTCCGATACATAAATACAGTTCATAACTGTGGCAAGCATACCAATCTGGTCTGCTTTTGTCCGGTCAATTGTTTCACTGGTACGTCCTCTCCAGAAGTTTCCACCGCCAATAACAATTCCGACCTGTACGCCATCATCCACTAATTTTTTTACCTGCTTTGCAACAACTGTTACCGTTGGCTCATCAAATCCATGATGTTTCTCTCCAGCAAGTGCCTCTCCGCTAAGTTTTAATAAAATACGCTTCATATTATCTCCTCTTATTATCTGCCATCAAATAAGCCCTGAACATCAACGTCCGCATAGCACTGAGAACAGAATCCTTCAATTACGGCTCCATTGTTGATCTGTACGGAACGTGACTTAATATTTCCCATAATTACAGCAGAAGTATCAACAACAACCGGTCCCTGTACATCAATGTCACCCTTTACAGCACCTGCAATGACTGCGGATGATGCTGAAATATTTCCAATAATCACAGTTCCAGCTCCAATCTTAACAGTACCTGTGCTTGTTACCTCTCCCTCAATCTTAGCTACATCTGCAAAAATCTCAGAAGCCGCACTGTTACCATTTACAGTTCCGGTAATAACGAGCTTACCATTACATGAAATATTTCCATTGATTGTTCCTTGAATATCAAAAGATCCATCAGATGCAAGATCACCTGTCAAAACGGTTCCCGCAGTAATAACAGAAGTCTCATCTGCAACTGCTCCCGGGTTAACAGAATTAATTGGTGTGCTTGGTGTGCTTGGTGTAATTGTTGGTGCTACCTGTTGTGGTTCAGGCATTGAAATATTATTGTTTAATAAAGCTGCATTATTCATTAAAATTTTATCCTCTTCTGATTTTTCTGTCGGTCTGATTTCTGGTGCTGCCGATGATGCTGCCGGTTCTTCTTCCTTTGCATACATTACATTTGGAATTTCTGTCTCTAAAGTAGATTTAACAGCAGGCTCCTCATCCTTCTTTACCTGTTCAAGAAGACCATCCAATTTCGATAATTCCTTTTTAACATCAACATCTTCGCCCAAAGTATTTACAACAAGTTCTTCTGGCTTGCTGTCTTTTGCAGATGTCTCGTTTCCTGGCATCATCTCATTCACTGCCTGAGAAAAGTCCTCTTTAAAATCCTTAAATAATCCCATTTGTATTTCCTCCATCTCATATTTATTCAACGCTATCTGCCTTGATATATTGAATAACGTTTGTATTTTCATCAATCGGCAGAATCTTTGCCTTCATTTTCTGTAATGCCTTAATCAAAGGTCCAAGCGCCTCCACCGTTGTTGACTTATCATCTCCGTCATGCAACAGCACAACAGATGTCTTATATTTGGATACCCCCTCTGTTACATTTGTAACAATATCCTGCACGGAATAATCCGAAGCTGAATCACCAGCAGATACATTCCAATCAAAATATGTAATCTTTTTTTCATTCAAAACATGAATAAATTCCGACATATCTACATTGCTTATTTCATTATTACTGCCACCGGGAAAACGATAATATTGGCTTTTTTCCCCTGTCACTTTTTTTAAATAAGCATTGAGTTTTGTAACATCTTTTTCAAAAGAATCCGACGATGAATATATAGTACTGTAACTGTTGCTATACGAATGCATACCAAGCGTATGCCCTTCGTCCACGATTCGACGATAAACGGCTTTCATTTCATCAGATTTACTTCCTATAACAAAAAATGTTGCTTTCACATTGTATTTTGCCAACACGTCCAATATTTCATTTGTGTTTTCATCCGGTCCTCCGTCAAATGTGAGATAAACCTTATGTTCATCTCCTTTTTTAGCAAGATTATCTTCTGTATCCATATCTGCCGACACATTTTCCGACTCCGTCTGCAAATCCATATTTTCCGTATTATCCTGTTCAGTCATCTCCTCCTGTATAGGATTATCATTTCGAACTGTCAGTTTGTCTATCCGGTGATTTAAATAAATCACTTGTGCTGTAAGGATAATAATGGCAAGAAATGAAACAACCATCCATCCAGCCACAACCATAATCACCACATTTTTCATACGCGTAATCCGATTGCGCCTCTGCCGTTGTTGCTCTAACACCGCTTTCTCTTCTTCGTTCATTATTTTCCTCCACCGAGAAATATCCTTTTTTATTTTAACATAATTTTCGCACTTGTAAAGTCTATCTTATGCTTTTAAAAAAAGGACGGAGAAAAATCCGTCCTTTTTCCATATCAAATGATATAATTCAATATAATTAACCATTGATCTGTGCAGCAACTTCAGCAGCAAAATCTTCCTGTTTCTTTTCCATACCCTCACCAACTTCAAAACGAACCATTTTAGTGATTGTAAGATCCTTTGAAACAGACTCAAGATACTTAGCAACTGACTGCTTTCCATCTTCAGCCTTAACATATGTCTGATCAAGAAGACAGATTTCCTTTAACTGCTTAGATACACGACCCTCAACAAGACCGCCGAACATCTTTTCAGCAATGATAGCATCCTTATCGGCCATAGCCAGCTCACCAAGCTGAACCTTTGCAGCGTCAGAAAGGAAGTTCCATACATAGTTCATGTTGCTCTTGTGCTCATTGAACTGTGCAATATCATCATCGCTCCAAACCTTCTCATTGATAGCCTTGTCCAGTAACTTGTTTAAGATAGGCTTTGGAAGAGTTGTAGCATCATTTAATGCACTGTCAATTGTAATCTCTTTAATCTTTGCAAGTTCCTCAGTAGAAATATCATTTCTGCTGATATACTGCGGATTCATAGCTGCGACCTGCATAGCGATGTTGGTAAGAGCCTCTTTTGCTGCATCATCTGATGCACCTTTTCCTGCAATAATAACACCGATTCTTCCGCCACCATGAATATAAGAAGTAACAACATCGCCAGTCACCTTTGCGAATCTACGTACAGATAACTTTTCTCCGATTGTTGCAGTCTTCTCAACAAGCAGATCGTTAAGTCCGTTAATTCCAAGAAGTGCCTCAACGTCTTCACCATTTGCGCCACCATTCAAGTCAGAAGCAAGTGCTGTATCCGCTACAGTCTGAACGAACTCCTGGAATGTCTCATTTTTAGCAACGAAATCTGTCTCTGAGTTAACCTCAGCTACAACTGCAACATTTCCTTTTACTGCAACTCTCGCAATACCTTCAGCAGCGATTCTGCTCTGTTTTTTCTCCATCTTAGCGGCACCGCTTTTTCTTAATACTTCAACAGCAGCATCCATATCTCCGTTTGTCTCTGTTAAAGCTTTCTTACAGTCCATCATTCCTGCGCCTGTCATTTCACGCAGTTCTTTTACCATTCCTGCTGTAATAGCCATCTTAATTTTCCTCCAATTTTCGAATGATTATGCAAAAATTATTCTTCTACTGTCTCATCAGCAGTCTCTGCAGCAACTTCCTCAGTTCCCTGCTTTGCTTCGATAACAGCATCAGCCATCTTAGAAACGATTAACTTAACTGCTCTGATTGCATCATCATTACCTGGGATAACATAATCTAACTCATCTGGATCGCAGTTTGTATCAGCAATACCGATCAATGTAATTCCAAGAGACTGAGCTTCCTGAATACAAATTCTCTCCTTCTTAGGATCTACTACGAAGATTGCATCCGGAATTCTCTTCATATCCTTGATTCCACCAAGGTTTTTCTCTAACTTGTCCCACTCTTTCTTTAATGCGATAACTTCTTTCTTAGGAAGAACATCAAATGTTCCATCTTCTGACATTGTCTCAATTTCTTTCAGACGTGCGATACGGCTCTGGATTGTTCTGAA
>JABLTO010106511.1_pt1 | contig 13406 bp, 12 predicted proteins | sample 7160091 | NCBI WGS metagenome assembly JABLTO01 (sample SAMN14651225, study PRJNA627086) | human gut metagenome | isolation source: feces | host: Homo sapiens
ATACAGAGGGAGAAATCAAACGAGAGCAAACGCAGGAGCAGGGAGCGAAACAGACAGGCATGTATTGAACTGTCCGCAAAAAATGACCGACTGATGTCCTTCACACCGGATGCAGTATTCCCACTTATTTACGCTGAAAAAGGCGTCTTTCAGTATCAGCTTGTAACCGATGTCTCAGAGGATATCACTTTATCCGGTGGAAATGCATTTAACGCAGTCGCAGACCATGCTTCCGTCCTGCTTCCTCTCGAACTGGAAACCGTGATCCGCAAGAGCCTGCTCTCCTGGGAGACACAGACCAGATGCCATTTCACAGTAGAAAATGCAGGTGCATCCCTCCGGCTGACCGCAGAAGGTTTTGCCGCACACGCAGCACATCCTTCTACCGGAATCAATGCGATCAGCGGACTGATGTCAGCTTTATCTGAGCTTTCTCCGGAAAATGAGTTGGCAAGGATTGCCACATTTTACATGGAGCACATTGGTTTTGACCTGACCGGAAAGGGACTTGGAATCGATCTTACAGATGAGATCTCCGGCAGATTAAGTTTCAATGTCGGAAAGGTTGAAGTATGCGATCATAAGGTGATTTTCTCCATCGACAACCGTGTACCGGTTACTTACCAGTGCGCCCAGGTTCAGGAGCTCATTCAGAAACAGCTTATCGGTTCCGGATTCCGTTTTGAGAACCCATATGCAACTGAATCCATCCACGTACCTGAGGATTCTTTCCTGGTTCAGACTCTGATGGAATCCTACCGCAATGTTACCGGTGATATGTCCGCAAAACCTCTGGTAGACGGTGCCTGCTCTTACGCAAGAGCACTGGATAACTGTGTCGCTTTCGGCGCACTCCTCCCAGACCAGCCTGATCTGATGCATCAGACAAATGAATGTCTGGAGCTGGATAAACTGGATCTCTGGATGAAGATTTATCTGGATGCAATCTACCGGCTTGCAAAATAAACAATAACGTAATGCTTTTGTTATTTTTTACGTTATTCTCTCTTTTTTTGTTCATTTTTTGTTTATTATGTATATTTCCTATCCATTTCACATACAAATTCGATGACATCCCAGAACATTTATGGTATAATTTAGAAAATCTAATTACTTATTTGTTAAGATACCAGGGTCAAAAGGTCAGAAAGCCGATGCAAGCTTGCTTGCAAGAGGATTTTTGACCTCTTGACCCGCCAAAAACATGAGTAAGTAACCATTTTTCAAAGAAAAATGAGTGGATTACGAATGTTTTTGAGGATTGCGAGAGTGCAAAGCACGTAGCACTCTGATATCAAAGGGGGCAAAATACCTTTTGACCACAACATCTTGTTAACGCACAATATGAGGGGGATCTTACATGAAAAAAACATCACGTCATGAACTGATGCAATACGGAACGGCTATCATTTCGTTCCTTATTGTAATGACGTTCACACTTCTGATTTTTTTCTGGTTTGTACAACAGAGCGTTGATAAAAGTGTACAGAATGTTCTTCAAAAAAACACACTGCAGCAAAAGGATCACCTGGAACTGGTTCTGGAAAAAGAATATGAATTTCTGGAAAGTCCTGCCGCATACTTCGGAACAACTTCCGATCTGTTCAGCAACGATAATCTTCAGCTTCTTACTGAACTGGCTTCTTCCAGCTCCTATCACCGGCTTATACTTTTTTCTACAGACGGTATCGGACACTCCAGCGATGGAAAGAAGACCGATGCAAGTTCACGGGACTATTTTCAAAAGACATTAGAAGGCAGACGCGTCATTAGTTCTCCTCTGTCAAGCAGCGTAGACAACGAAACCCTTGTTGTCCTCACAGTTCCTGTTTATGACAAAGATCAGAATATTATCGGTGTCTTTGGAGGCTCCATCGATGTTACGGAACTGACTACCATGCTCTTTGAGGATCTGTATTCCGGTTCCGGCTACTCATTTATCACAGACTCGGATGGCAACATCATTTCCATTGAATCTACACACAACGAAATCCGAGAGAACTTTTTTACTTCTTCCTCTGACTGGGTATTTCAGACCTCGGAAGATGGTGCTACCCTTCAGGAAGATTTTAAGCAAGGACACGCAAACTGCCGCAAGATTACAGCAGATTTATCACATGCACGCTATATTTCCTACCAGCCACTAAAGTACAACGACTGGATGCTCTGCTATATCGTTCCTGCTGTCGAAGCCCGTCAGCACTTTGCTTTTATCAACAACTTTGAAATCATTCTGTTCGCCTTTTTTATCTGCAATGTGCTGCTTCTGATCTTCGCACTCTGGAAGATCAACCAGAAGAATCAGACTTTGCTTCTTCGCCAGGCGCATACAGATGCTCTGACCGGACTTCTGAACAAAGTTTATGCAGAACACACGATTTCTGAATGGCTACGCGAAAAAGATTTTGAAGATTTACAGGCTTTAATGATGATCGATATGGATTATTTCAAGCAGATCAATGATACTTATGGACATGCAACCGGTGACCAGGTACTGAAAATATTTGCCGGATTTCTGAAAGAACAGTTCCGGACAACCGATATCATCGGTCGTGTCGGTGGTGACGAATTTATGATCCTGATGAAAAATGTACGTCTGGATTACAGTATCCATCTGCATTTGCAAAAGCTCTATACAAATCTTCAAAATATAAATATCCCGGAACTAAATGGCCAGAAACTTTCCTGCAGTATCGGCTGTGCTGTTGCTCCAACGGATGCTGAATCTTTCAGCCAGTTATACCGCCTTGCTGATCATGCTCTGTACACAGCTAAGCACAACGGACGTGGACGTTTTGTTATTTACCACGATATCAAGAACCAGCAGGAAACCGTTTTATCCTGATCAACGTCAGGAATTCTGGTACAGGTCAATATTCCTGTCATTTAATCTCAAAATTCCCGCCGGGCAGATCCTGTACCTGTCCGGCGGGAATTTCATTCTTCTTTATATCTCAGATATACCACCGGCACATCCAGTCATTTTTAATCATCGTAAGTATCCAGGAAATTGTGTCTTACACCTTTTGCCTTGTAACCGACAACCGTATCCAGATTGACATTTTCCACACTCTTGAAAATATTGCCCTCCACAAACGGGTTCGTCTTCTTAAGCTCTGCAATCAGCTTTTTGATTTCCATACGCTTTGACTGATTTTCTTCATTGTTGCAGGTTGTACAGGTATCGGTAAACTTACATGCACACTGGATAAAATGCAGATCATTGTAATCTCTCCACGCCTTGATGTCATCCTCACGGATCAGATACATCTGGCGGATCAGTTCCATCCCTTCAAAATTTGTACTGTGAAGCTTCGGCATCATAGTCTGCACCTGTGCACTGTAGAGCATTCCCATCAGGATCGTCTCAATCACATCATCATAATGATGTCCCAGTGCGATTTTGTTACAGCCCATCTGCTGTGCAAAATTATAAAGATATCCACGCCTCATCCTTGCACAGATATAACACGGTGATTTTTCGATCTCAAATACCGATTCAAAAATATTGGATTCAAAAATCTGGATCGGAATCTTCATCTTCCTTGCATTTTCTTCAATGACCTTCCGGTTCTCCGGACTGTATCCCGGATCCATCACCAGGAACTTTACTTCAAAGTTAAATTTGTTGTGACGCTTTAATTCCTGGAAAAGCTTTGCCATCAGCATTGAATCTTTTCCACCGGAAATACATACTGCGATTCGGTCACCTTCTTTGACCAGTTCATATTCTCTGACAGCTTTTGTAAATTTGGACCAGATCTTCTTTTTGAACTTCTTGCGGATACTAAGCTCCACATGTTCACAGACATCATCTGCTTCCTTTTTCTTCATATCTGCCATCAGCCATCCAACATAACCGCCCTTCAGGCTGTATGCTTCATATCCCTGCTCCTGCAGTTCTTCTGCGATATCCCTGCTGATCTGTCCTCTGCTGCAGCAGATAATGATCTTCTTTTCCTTATCTTCCGGCGGATTCTCCATCAGTACATCTGCTGAGCTTGCCGTCGAATTCGGCAGGATTCCATGGGCGCGCTCAATCTCGCCACGGATATCAAAAAGCTCGTAGGACTCTGCAGGAAGCGCTTCCATTTCCTCGATCGTAATATCTATACTCATTGATTTTCTCCTTGTAAAAAGAATGTCCCCTGACACATAATCCTCTTTATTGAACAGAAAGTTCCATCTGGATTGTTGTCAAATAAAAAATGCGCATGTATCGGTACATATCATAGCATAATCTCTGCATCTGGTCAAAGGGAGATCCATCCGAAAATACTGGATTTCCGCTTATTTCCGCTTATCGCACAGCATTTTCAACACTTCTGACTGCCGCAATTCCTTTCGGAAATGTAGCTGCACATGATCGGAATGGATTTCAGAAAAGCATTTTTTCTGATCTGTACCTTTGTCATAGTGTTTTCTCCTTAAAATTTTCTGTGCACATCGAAAAAGACGAAGGTTTCGAAAAACCTCCGTCCAAAATTCCTGTGTGTATAATATTTATTTGCCCTGAACCGCTGCAAATCCACCTTCAAGATCTGCGATGATATCATCGATATGTTCTGTACCGATAGAAAGACGGATTGTGTTCGGTTTGATTCCCTGATCAAGCAGTTCTTCTTCTGTCAGCTGAGAATGTGTTGTTGTTGCCGGATGGATAACAAGGCTCTTAACATCCGCAACATTTGCAAGCAGTGAAAAGATCTTCAGGTTGTCGATGAACTTGTGAGCTTCTGCCTGTCCGCCTTTGATCTCGAATGTGAAGATAGATGCTCCACCATTTGGGAAATATTTTTCATAAAGTGCATGATCCGGATGATTCGGCAGTGACGGATGGTTCACATGCTCTACCATTGGATGATTAGAGAGGTATTCTACTACTTTCTTTGTATTCTCTACATGACGGTCAATTCTAAGTGACAGTGTCTCTGTTCCCTGCAGAAGAAGGAATGCGTTAAATGGAGAAATTGTTGCTCCCATATCACGAAGAAGGATTGCACGGATGTAAGTTACAAATGCTGCCGGACCTGCTGCATCTACGAAAGATACTCCGTGGTAGCTTGGGTTTGCATCTGCGATTGCCGGGTATTTTCCACTTGCTTTCCAGTCAAATTTGCCGGAATCTACGATGATTCCACCAAGAGTTGTTCCGTGTCCACCGATGAATTTGGTAGCAGAATGTACAACGATGTCTGCTCCGTGTTCGATCGGACGGATCAAATACGGTGTTCCGAATGTGTTGTCGATTACAAGCGGAAGTCCATGCTTGTGTGCAATTTCAGCGATTGCATCGATATCCGGGATATCACTGTTCGGATTACCAAGAGTTTCAAGATAGATGGCTCTTGTGTTATCCTGAATTGCATCTTCTACTTCTTTCAGGTTATGTGCATCTACAAATGTAGTTGTGATTCCGTAATGTGTCAGTGTGTGTTCAAGAAGGTTGAAGCTTCCACCGTAGATTGTCTTCTGCGCTACGATATGTCCGCCATCTGCTGCAAGTGCTTCGATGGTATATGTAATTGCAGCTGCTCCGGATGCTGTTGCAAGAGCTGCCACACCACCTTCAAGTGCTGCAATTCTCTTTTCAAATACGTCCTGTGTAGAGTTTGTCAGACGTCCGTAAATGTTACCTGCATCTGCAAGTCCGAATCTTGCTGCTGCATGTGCAGAGTTCTTAAATACATAAGATGTTGTCTGATAAATCGGTACTGCTCTGGCATCAGATGCCGGATCTGGTTCTTCCTGTCCTACGTGAAGCTGAAGTGTTTCAAATTTATAATCGCTCATATTTTTCTACCTCTCTTTTCTACTGTCTGATGTATCGTGATCTCTATAGTGATCTTTCAAATTTGATAGTTGCATTATATCCACTTTTACCTACTTTGTCAATAGGTTAATAGGGAATTATTTTAAAAACATTTAATTTCAATATGTTTTATCTGTTTTTCTTCTATCAATATAAAAAAGACGCTTTTGGCGTCTTTTCTGTATAATAACATCCACTACTGTTCATCGGTGATCAGCCCGGCGATCAGTTCTGCTCCTGTCACAAGATCTTTGATTGTCGTATATTCATTTACCGAATGTGCCTGGTACATTCCATTTGACAGCACCAGTCCCGGAATCCCGTTCTTCGCAAAGCTGTTGTTATCACTTCCGCCAAATGTCTCCACCAGGTCTCCTGAAAGTCCCAGCTCTTTGCTTACTCTTTCAAACCGTTTTACCGGCACACTGTCTTTTGCAGTCTCATAAGCGATCAGATGAACTTCGCAGGTAAGCGCTGATTCAGCTCCGTATTTTTCAGCCACCTTTTTGAAGGTATTTCCCACTTCTTCTACACAACGAGTCGCTTTTTCATGAGAATAGCTCCGGATTTCTCCCTTTACGGTACATTTTTCCGGAACAATGTTCGTTCCGCTCCCACCTTCGATCAATCCGATATTGCAGGTTGTCTCTTCATCCACATGCCCCTGACTGATCTGCGAGATCGCTTCTGCTACAATAGCGATCGCATGAATGCCGTGCTCTGGATCAAATCCGGCGTGGGATGCTTTCCCGGTTACTGTCACCTGATAAGAGATCAGGGACGGTGCTTTATATGCCGCGCTTCCAACCGGTCCACTGATATCCAGTACATAGGCTTCTTTTGCACGGACCTTTGAAAAATCAAATACACTGCTGCCCTTGATATAAAGCTCTTCTGCAATTGCAAAAAGAATCTCGATATCCCGGTGCGGTACTCCCGCTTCTTTTACACTGCGGATTCCTTCCAGGATCTCCACAAGTCCTGCCACATCATCAGCTCCAAGAACTGCCTTTCCTGCGGAACGGATCACACCGTCTTCTCCGATGATCCCTTTCTTGCCTTTGGACGGCTCAACCGTATCCATATGACCGGACAAAAGGACCGGATCCCCCGGAAGGGTTCCCGGAAGATATGCGTACAGATTCCCGGCATTTCCTCCGAAATGTTCTCCGGCATTGTCTTCTTCTACTTCAAAGCCAAGTTCTTTTAATTTCACGATCAGCCGGTCTGCCATCTGACGCTCACCAAAGCTTGGTGCATCGATCGCAGTCAGTTCCTGAAATTCATCAACTGTTCTTTTTTCATTTACCTCTATTTTGCTCATTTCTGCCACTTCCTTATCTGCACGGTCATTTTGCATACCGGAAAACATCTGGCAGATAATCCGTCTTTCTTCACAGATCTCTGCCATTTTACACACATTTCTAATTATTTCAGTACAGCTTCCAGATCTGCGATCAGATCCTCTGCTCCCTCAATTCCAACAGACAATCTCAGAATCCTGTCGGTAATTCCGTTCCGGTCAAGCTCTTCTCTGGAAAGATCCGCATGCGTCTGGGTGATCGGATAAGTGATCAGAGTCTCAGTTCCTCCAAGGCTTTCCGCAAACTGGATCAGTTTTACATTTTCCAGAATGTGATATGCTCTCTCTTTGGAATCTACTTCAAAGGTCAGGATCGAACCAAATCCTCTCGCCTGCTTTTTCATCAGTTCGTAGCCCGGATGTGATTCAAGCCCCGGATAAAGTACCCTTGTCACATGCTCCTGCTTCTCCAGAAAATGTGCGATCTTCAGTGCATTTTCCTGTGCCCTGTCCATACGGACTCCAAGCGTCTTGATCCCTCTGAGGATCAGCCAGCTGTCCATCGGTGCAAGGGTTGCTCCTGTCGTCTTGATGATAAAACGAAGCTGTTCCTGAATGTCCTCGCGGTTTGTTATCAGAAAACCTGCAAGTGTGTCATTATGTCCACCCAGATATTTTGTCCCGCTATGCACAACAATGTCGGCACCAAGCTTCAGCGGATTCTGGAAATATGGTGATAAAAAGGTATTGTCCACGATCAGAAGAAGATCATGTTTTTTTGCTTTCTTTGAAAGTTCTTCCAGATCGGATACACGCATCATCGGATTGGTCGGTGTTTCTGCATAAATTGCTTTTGTGTTATCCTGGATATAATCCTCTACATCCACACTGCTTAAATCCACGCTGGTAAATGTCAGTCCATTTTTTACATTGATGCTGTGGAACAGACGGACACTTCCTCCGTAAAGATCCTCATCAATGATGATGTGATCGCCCGGTTTGAAAATCTCCATCAGAGCTGTGATTGCTGCCATTCCTGTCGAAAATGCCAGTGCATCGATTCCTTCTTCCAGTGATGCTACGATCTTCTCAAGATGTTCTCTCGTCGGATTCTGTAATCTGGAATAGTCATAACCACTGCCTCCACCTACTCTGTTTCTTGCAAATGTTGCAGACTGATAGATTGGATAACTGATCGCCCCATATATTTCATCCTTATTATCGTCAGCCAGATGCTGACATCGTGTATCAATTCCGTACTTCATTCTTGTCTATCTCTCCTGTTTCTATAATCAATGTCGCTATTTACTTTACAATATCTTCCTGCCAAAATCCAGTTTTCTTTTCATAAATTTACGCAAATTCCTTCTCCGTCATCACACACTCGAATTCGCCGGAGCCGCTTACCTGTGAAAAATCTGCGGTATAGCCGAGCTTTTCATAGAATCCAAGTGCCGCTTTTCTGGAATTGATATAGATTTTTGTCACACCTTTTTCGCGCATCCAGTTTTCCGCTTCAATAATTCCTGCCTGGCCATAATGCTGCCCCCTGTAAGACTCCAGAGTTGCCACACGCTCAATTTTCCCGGTGTGTTCATCCAGATAATGCAGCCGACAGGTGGATACCGGATAAATTCCGTCCATAACCAGAATATATTCATCTTCCGGTGTGTCATCTGAAAATTCTCCCTCAAGCGGGATCTTAAATCCCAGGCACATTGCCTGTGTCCGCACATAATGCACGCCGGCTCTTTGCCATTCTTCTGTTACTCTGACTGCTTTCATCATTCATTCCCCGCTTTCTTTATTTTCCGGATAATTTTTCTCTTCCGTGTGGTGTCAGCCATAAGGATTCATCCGGTCCGTTCGGCACGATCGCAAATTCATTGGACGGGCAGCAATCGATATGATAATGCTTCTTGATCGCCGCAAAATTGGTTGTATCACCAAATCCCGGTGTCTGATACAGATCTCTCGCATATGCCCACAGATTTGGATAGTCACGGAGAAGCTTTTTATTCAGACGAAATACCGGATAATAAGCACAGTCAAATCTTACCAGTGTCACATAAAGACGCACATCCGATTCTGTCAGTCTGTCACCAAACAGGTATCTCTGGTTTGCAAGCCTTTCCTCCAGCCAGTCCAGACGGTTAAATACCATATTGTAAGCACGGTCATAAGCCTTCTGCTTTCTTGCAAATCCGGCTTTATAGACACCGTTATTTACCTCACGGAAAATAATGTCGTTCAGCTTGTCGATCTCTTCTCTTAAATCTTCCGGATAAAGATCCGGTGCTCCCTCTTTGTAATATGGCTTCCATGCAGTTTCAAAATAGAGTGTCAGGTTGAAATAATCATTATTTACTACCTTGCCGGACGGAATATCCACAAGTGCCGGTACGGTAAATCGTCCGGTATAATCCGGATCTGCTGCAAGATATGCCTCACTGATATAGTGGATCCCAAGAACCGGATCCACATCTCCTTCGTCCAGTGTAAATGCCCAGTCGCTTCTCGGCACATCCGGTCTCTTCGGATCTGCTGTTCCGAGACTAATCACATCTTCAAGGCCAAGGAGCTTTCTTACAATCACGCTGCGGTGCGCCCACGGGCATACCGGTGCCCACAAAAGGCGATAACGCCCCGGCTCTACCGGAAGCTTACCTTCGCCCTCGCCAAACGGTGTTTCAAACTGATTCTTCTGACGGTTGAAATTTCCTTCGCTGTCTACTTCTTTATTTACCCATTCTGTCGATGTATTTTCTCTCATAATCTTTTCCCTTTCCTACACTGTCTGATACTCATTGCTTTCGCTCCCTTCTTTTATCCTGTTGGCAAAAATCGACTGATCCCTCAGCCGATTTTATTTTTCTCTTAAATTGAATAATCCGGTTCTTCCATCCGGTTGATCTTTGTAAAGAACTCTTTGACACGTTCGTTCTTCGGATTTCCAAACACTTCTCTCGGCGTTCCGTCTTCCAGGATTTTTCCTCCGTCCAGGAAGATCACTCTGGTTGCAACGTTTCGTACAAAACTCATCTCATGGGACACCAGAAGCATTGTATATCCTTCATTTGCCGCTTTTTTGATCGTATCCAGAACTTCTCCGACAAGCTCCGGATCCAGTGCAGATGTCGGCTCATCCAGAAGTAAAAGCTTTGGCTCCATTGCAAGTGCTCTTGCGATTGCAACTCTCTGCTGCTGGCCACCTGACATATGTCTCGGATAATGGTTTGCGTGATCCAGAAGACCTACATTTTTAAGCTGCTCTCTCGCAATCCTTTCTGCTTCCTCTTTTTTCATCTTCTTTACCACGATCAGCCCCTCCATTACATTCTGAAGTGCTGTCTTCTTTGAAAAAAGATTGAAATTCTGGAACACCATGCTGGTCTTTTTCCGGAGCTCTGTCAGATCTTTTCCGTGAATATGTGCCAGATCCTGTGTTTCACCGTCAATCGTTATAGTTCCGGTTTCCGGTTTTTCCAGTCTGTCCACACATCTTAAAAATGTGGATTTCCCCGTTCCTGAAGGTCCGATGATCGCCACAACATCTCCCTGATTGATGGTAAGGTCGATCCCATCAAGAACCTTATTATTTTTAAATGTTTTTGATATATTTTTGATTTCGATCATGCCTTATTCCACCTCTGTATCTCTGATATCTAAAAGTGCCGGTGCATCTTCCGGTACGCGGAGTTTCTTCTCCAGATAGCTGATCACTCTCTCCAGTACAAAAGTAATTACCCAGTAAATAATTGCCAGTGAAATATACACTTCAAAGTAACGGTAATTTCTTCCCGCAAGAATCTTTCCTTCTGCGGTCATCTCCACTACAGAGCAGACAAATGCAAGAGAAGTTCCTTTGATCAGTCCGATAAATGCATTTCCAAGGGATGGGAGTGCTACCACGATTGCCTCCGGAAGGATGATCCTTATCAATGCCTGGAAATAATTCATTCCCAAAGCGCTTGCTGCCTCAACCTGTCCTTTATCTACTGATTCGAGAGAAGCACGGATGATTTCTGCGTTGAATGCGGATTCATTGAGTGCCAGCGCAACGAATGCATATACGATCGGTGCGACTCCATTGACATTGTAGTTGGTTCCACATTTAAAGTTGATATATTTCAGAATCATCGGAATACCGAAATAGGTCACATATAACTGAACCAGGATCGGCGTTCCGCGGATGACCGAGATATAGATACTTACCAGCTGTTTCAGTACCGGTACCTTTTTAATCTTCACAAGTGCAAGGAGCAGTCCCAGGATGAGACTGGCGATCATTGCTGTGATAGCCAGTTCCATTGTAACCGGAAGATATTTTAAAAGTAGCGGTATCTGTGTAAATACTAGTTTCCCATCAAATAATTTACCCATTAGTTAATCGTCTCCTCGAACTTGTCATCCTCCGGTGCGGCATCCTGACCATACCATTTCTTACTGATCTCAGTCAGCGTTCCGTCTTCCTTCAGCTCCTTCAGTGCTTTGTCTACCTGTTCTCTTAAATCTTTCTGGTCCTGTGGGAAAATAAAGTATGCATAAGAGTTTTCGGCAATCATTTTTGCTTCATCTTCCGGAATATCATTTTTCTGCACTTCATAGTTAAATTCTTCCATGTAAGAGTTGTACATTGCAAGATCAATGATCGTAAAATCCTGTGATCCGTCTGCTACATGCTGTAAAAATACAGATGTATCTGCATCCGAGTAAGTAATATTGATCGCTTTATCCGGATTCTTTTCATTCCATGCTTCTACTGCATTGGATACGCTGATTCCTGTACCACCTTCAAAAGAAAGTCCGGCTGCATCTTCAAATGATTTGATCTCTTTTCCACCTTTCTTTGTTACGAATACATAGCTGATCTTGTCATATGGATAAGAGTAAAGATAACTTGCTCCACGTTCTTCGTTGTAAGAGAAGTTGTTGACTCCGATCTGATAATTTCCACTGTTCAGTCCGGAAAGTACAGATCCAAAATCAGTCACTTCGTATTCCAGTTCATAATCCGGGAGCTTATCAAAAACTGCATTCAGTACATCCACATCGTATCCTGCCGGCTTGTCATCATCGCCTACATAGACATATGGTTTTGCGTTTGCTCCGGTTGCTGCTTTGATCACTGTCTTTCCACTGTCTGAAGAGCTGTCCTTTGAAGCGCTTCCTGAAGAAGATCCGCATCCTGTAGCCAGAACTCCTGCTGCCAGTGTAACTGCTAAAATGCTTGCCAACTTTTTCATAATATTTTTCCTCGTCTTTCGTCTGTTATTTTTCTGCTTTAAATTTGTGTGCCGGATCTTTACTGAGTGATTCTCTTCCTGTCGGTGTCTTCCAGATAGTATCCCAGTCTGTTTCCTGTACCACGATATCATAGTATGTATTTTCCCAATACTCTTCATCTGCTTCATTCAGATCGACAGATGCCGCAAAATCCTTAAAATATGTGTTATGTCTGAATGCCGCGATCTGATACAGATCTCTTGCATATCCCCACAGATTCGGGTAATCTACCAGACGATGCTTGCAAGGTCCGATATTTCTTGAATAAGACACATCCAGTCTTGCGATGGTTGTATAAAGACGGATATCACTGTCTGTCACATAATCTCCAAATAAGAATCTCTTGTCTGACAGACGCTCTTCCATTGCATCAAGCCCTGCGAAAAATGTCTCATATCCATCAGCAAATGCCTGTAAGGATTCCGCGAACTGCGCACGGTAAACAGCGTTGTTTACATTTTCAAAAAGCCATTTATTCAGCTTATCGATCTCCGGTCTTAATTCTTCCGGATAAAGATCAGGCGCTCCTTTTTTGTGGAATGGCTTGAATGCTGTTTCCAGATGATTCGTAAGCCAGTGGTAATCGTTATTTACCACTTTCTTTGTCTTGTAATCTACAAATGCAGGAACAGTTGTACGTCCTGTGTATTCTTCATCAGCATTGTAGTAAAGCTCGCTTAAGAACTGCGCGCCTGTTTCCGGATTGATGTGATCCGGAGAATTTACAAATTCCCAGCCAAGATTTTCTTCTCTGTCTGTCCAGTCTACAATCTCAACCTTCACTGCATCTTCAAGTCCGAGAAGCTCTCTTGCGATCGCCGCTCTGTTAGACCAGTTGCATCCCTTTGCCCAGAAAAGGATGTATCTGTCTTTTTCTACTGGATTTTTTCCTTCTCCAAATCCTTCTGTGAAGCGGTTTGGCTGACGATGGAAATTTCCATATTTATGAATTTGCTGTGCGGTCTCTCTCGGTCTTACTCTGTTCTGTCTTCCATTTAGTTCTAC
>JABLTO010084962.1_pt1 | contig 13399 bp, 13 predicted proteins | sample 7160091 | NCBI WGS metagenome assembly JABLTO01 (sample SAMN14651225, study PRJNA627086) | human gut metagenome | isolation source: feces | host: Homo sapiens
ACGGCAAACTTTGCCGCTTTTTGGCCTTGGTCGGGTGTGTTCCCGAAGAACACAGAAAGCCTGCGGGACAGCGATGCGCTTATGCGCGTCGCTGTCCCGCAGGCGTCGCGGCCCCGCCGGGCTGCGTGATCTTTTTGCAATTTGGTGATGTTGCTGTTTTTTTCACTCTGTGCGCAGTACTTTCTGAATGTGCGAGGCAGGGGGGTATTACTACCCTCGGTGTGCTTTGCGTGTTCTCGAAACGCTGGACGGCCGCTTGTCAAAAGCGGCTAACTTGCCGTTTTCTGAGGTCGGGTGGTCATCATTGATTCCAGTGGCGCAAAAGCAGAAACAGCATCTCACGGCAAACAGCCCCGGTTCCCTGCGAAAGGAACCGGAGCTGTTTTTTTGCGTCACTTCATGGAGCGTGCCAGGAACGTGGCGATCTGCGCTCTCGTGCAGGTGGCTGTGGGGTCGAACTTGCCACCGCCCACGCCCTGGGTGATGCCGCTTTCCACGGCCCAAGCCACCGCCTGCGCGTAGTAGCTGCCGGCGGGAACATCAGCAAAGCTGACCTTATCCGCTGCGGCGGGTTGTCCCATGGTGCGCCACAGCATGGTGACCATCTGGGCGCGGTTGATGGCGGCGTTGGGCTCCGTGCCGTCGGAAATGCCCTTGTCCTTGGACCACAGCTGCGCCTTTTCGTACCAAGTATTGCCGCCGTTCAGATCTGCGTCGTTCTGCCGCGCCAAAATCGTCCACAGCTGGGCGCGGGTGGCGGAGGCGTTGGGCGCGTAGATCGTGTCGCTCACGCCGTTCACCAGCTCGCGGGCGCTGACGAAGTCGATCTCGTCCTCGGCCCAGTGATTCCGGGTGTCAATGAAATCCTTGGAGTTGTCAACGATCTTCACCGTCGCGCTGCCGTCCACGGTGAGGCGGATGCCGTTCTCGGTGGGAACGGAAGCCTTCAAAATCTCCTCCGTGCCGTCCGCGTGGACGAGGACCGCCACGGTGCCGGAGCTTGCGTTGGAAACGGGGATCTCCACCTCGGTCTTGCCGGAGTTCTTGGGCAGCTCCACCTTGACGGTGGGGGCGGTGCCGCTGTCGCGGGCGGCCTTCACCTCCACGGGAGCCTTGACCGGCTCGCCGGACTTTTTCGCGTTCTCGACCGCCTTGGCGCTGACCTTGGCGTTCATCTCGGTTTTGCCGGTCTTGTCGGTCTTGATCGTGCCCGTGCTGCCGTCGGCGGCCTTGTTCTCGGTGACGGAGCTGCCGTCCTTCTTGGTCTCGGTTTTGGAGGTGCTGCCGTCCTTGGCGGTGGTGGTTTCAATCACCGTACCATCCTTCTTGGTCTCGGTCTTGGTGGTGGAACCATCGGCATTGTTCTTCGTCTCCGTCTTGATGATGGGGTTGCTGTCGGAGCTGCCGGAGGAAGAACTGCTGCCGGAGGAGGACGTATCCGCCCACAGCACTACCGTGCCTTCCGCGTAATAATTATCCGCGAGATACAACCACGAATATGCCTTTCCCTGCACGAGCGGCGCATTCATGTCATAGCCAGCCGCACCGTTGCCCCACTTGAATTCACCGGTAGGCCAGCCGTCAGCCTTTGTCAAGGTCACATCGTTCAAGGTCTTGCCTGCCTCGGTCACCTTCGTAAAGGTGGGCGTGCCGCTGAGTGGGGCCTTTGCAATCGTTACCTTGATCGACTTCTCCGACACATCGTTGTGAGAAGCATCACCCACGACCTTATACCAAACGGTGTAGGTGCCCGCGTCGGTCGCGGTGGGAATCTCGGTGCTGTAATCGCCGGTCTGCCCCAAGCGGTACTGCATCGAACCGCCCGCGACATGGCCCGCGTTGATGAGCTCCTGCGCCCCGCCGTTGTAAAACAGTTCGGCTATGGCCGTGGGTCGGGAGTATTCCGGGTCTTTTTTGCTGGTATCCACAACAGAAAAATGCACTTCAAGGTATTTTCCGTTAAATGCAAGCTGTGCCACATATTTACCCGGTTGCTTCAAGTCATTCTTATCTTCAACACGAACCGTGTAGGTGATGCCGGCATCTGCACTCTTATAATACTCGATGGCAGACGCATCGGCTCTGCTCAAATTACTGGGCCAATTATCATAGGTTAATTGCGCCGTGGGCGTTTCCATATCTTCGGAATATGTATAGGTGGACTTTGTCATGCTGATCGTCACAGTCGCGGGGGTGGTTTGGTAGTCACAGCTGCCCGGAGTGCCTGTGCAGACCGCCTTGATGGTGGCATCACCAACTTTTTGATAGCTCCAGCTGTGGTCATGCTGCCCGGAGATCCTCGTCAGCACCAGCTTATGGTTAACCTCGTCAGTCTTGTCGTACTTGACCTCATAATCAGTGTCGTCGCTGAAGAATATGTCGCTGCAATCCGTACTCACGTTTTCGGCAATGACGCCGTTGTTGACACTCTCCCTCTTGGTCACGCCGATGCTGTTATCGACGCCGTTCAGCTCGCCGCCAATGGTGATGTAGGCGCCCCCAATCAGATACACATTGCTGGCGGCCTCGCTCGCGTCCTTATTCCCCGTGACGGTCGGACTACCGGACACGGTGAAGGTGGCGCTATTGTGGACAAACACACCGTTGCCGATGTTGCTCTTGATGCTGGCGGGGCCGTTCATGTTGAAGGTGCCGCCCCACATATACACGCCGCCGCCGCCGTTGAACGCCGTGTTTTCGCTGATGGCGCCGTCGTTCATGTTGAAAGTGCCGCTTTTCACAAACACGCCGCCGCCGTAGTTGGTTGCCTTGTTGCCGGTGACGCTGGCGTTGTAGTTCATTTCGAACTTGCTGTCCTTGCCGCTGACGCTGACATACACGCCGCCGCCATCGCCTTTGCCGTCGCCGTCTGTCTTGCCGGACGCCTCGTTGTTCGTGACGCTGGAGTCGCCGTTCATAATGAAGGTGCTTTTCGTGCCGCTGACATACACGCCGGCGCCGTTGAGGGCGGTGCCTTGGTTCGCCTTGTTGCCGGTGACGCTGGCGTTGTAGTTCATTTCAAATTTGCCGCCGCTGACATACACGCCGCCGCCGTTCAAGGTGCCGTCTCTGTAGTCCGCTATGTTGTTGGCGACGCTTGATGTGCCGTTCATGGTGAAGGTGCCGCCGTTCACATACACGCCGCCGCCGTTGCTCAGGCGCTTTATCTTGTTCCCGGTGACGCTGGCGGCGTTGTTCATGATGAACGTGCCGCTGTTTTCCACATACACGCCGGCGCCGCCGCTGCCTTCGCCGTTGCCCCTGTCGCTTGTGTTGTCGGTGATGGTGCCGCCGTTCATTTCGAACTTGCCGCTTTTCACATACACGCCGCCGCCGTAGCTCGCGCTATTTCCGGTGATGACGCCGTCGTACATATTGAAGGTGCCGTTTGCTTCCACATACACGCCGCCGCCGCGGCGATCAGTGTCCTTGTTGCCTTTTTGCCCCTTGTTTCCGGTGATCTGGCCTTTGTATAGATTGAAGGTGCCGCCGTTCACATACACGCCGCTGCCGGAGTCGCTCGAGGTGGTGCCGCATGTAACCTTGCCGCTATCTTTGCAATTCGTCAGGGTCAGCGTGAAGCCGGATGGAACCTCAAACACGGGGGTTGCATCACCTGTTGTTTTTTTAATCTGCTTGCCGTTCAGGCAAATGGTGACATCGCCCTGGATCTTAATAGTGTATTCGGTACAAACAGGATCACTCGTGTCACCGGACAGATAATAGTTGCCTGCCGGCAGTTTCCACTGTTTGTTTTTGTCGTCAAACTCAAGCTTATCAGCAGAGCCCATACCCGTTTTAGTATACCACTTATAGTTACCTTCGCTGTACAGCTTCTTTTCAAAGGTGGTCTCCGGGTGCTTCGTTCCGCCTGTATCTGTATTATGCGAACAGGTTTGCCCGCAGATAGGGTGCGTGTGCGACGTCGCCGCCTGCGCCGTGGCTGGCAGCAGCGTCAGGCACAGGGCCAGCGCCATCAAACAGCTTAAAATTCGTTTTTTCATAGGTCTCCTCCTTCACTTCATTCCCTGCCGAGGGCACAGCTCCCGCGCTCAGGGGGGTATCCCGTAGGGGAAACCCCTACGGGTCCGGGGGCGCCCCCGGAGCGGTTTGCAGGTTAACGCGCTGAGTATAGCATATTTTTCGCGGCTTGTGCGGTCAACTGCACGAAATGTACTTATTTCGGCCTGAAATGTCATTGGAGCGGCCCCGGCTGACGTTCCGCCCGCGTTTCTGCCCGCTTTCTGTATGGCAGGATTATACACCGTACGTGCACGTGCGATGCAAGTGTTTTTTTCATTTTTGGGCATTTTTTTATTTCATGCTTGGCAGCACCGCTTTCCTCTCAACAGCCTTTGACCCAGTTTTGACCCAGAATCCGAAAAAAGCGGGCAGGGCTGGACGGAAACAATGGAAAATCCGCCGAGTGAACGGCGGTAAAAAGCACAAATTGGAGGCGACACGACTCCGATTTGCCCTTGAGACAACCTACGGACCAGAAGGCCGGGGGTTCGAATCCCTCACGGCGTACCAAAAGTCCTCGAAATCTTCTGATTTCGAGGGCTTTTGCTTTTCATAAGTTGATATTTTCAGATGCCGCCTTTTTTTGACCCAAACGATGACCCCAACGGGAGCGGGTAGCGGAAACCGTCAGACAGCACAGGATAGGATATTCCCCATCGTCTGGGCGGCTTTCATCTGGGCGTCCGTTGTGACGTGGGCGTAGGTGTCCAGCGTGAAGCCCGCCGAGTAGTGGCCCAGCATACTTCTGACGGTCTTGACGTCCACGCCGTTCTGCAGGGCCATGGTCGCGAAGGTGTGGCGGAGATCATGAAAGCGTATTCTCGGTAGACCCGCTCGTTTCAGCACCCGCTGGAGCATTTCTTATCGCCCATGTATTCGTTTAACCAGATAATGAGCCACTGCTCAACCGTTGTCTTGTCCTCTTGGGTAAATGTTCCGCTGTCGATCTCCGCGGTGATTGCGGTAAGCTTTTGTCTTACCTCCTTCTGCGTCTTGCCATAGACGGATTTCTGGATCTGCTTTCCCGTTCCGGAATCAATGCCAAGGGTATAGCGCGCCTCCCAGCGCCCGTCAGGGCGCTGACGGATCGTGCCGCCGCCCTTGGCTCCTTTTGTTTTTCGCGTTGCCAATGAAACCTCCTGTTCTTCTGAGATCATAAAACGGCCAGTTAGTCCGTTGTTTTATCGCTGCTTGTCGCTGTCGAGCCACGCCACGAAGTCCTCAAAGAACAGCTTGCCTGCTACGCAGTCTGCACGCTTTGCACGCGCTTCCTTCGACCACGCGGTGAACTCTGCCTTGGTCATCGTTCCGTAGCGCACGCGGGCGTTGTGGGCCTTGTAGGAGCGTGTAAATTCCCGCGCGGCGGGATTCTTCATCTGCGTTTGTTGCTGCTTAAAATACAGCGGATTTATGTACTCAGGATTAAACATCGTTTCGGTAAAATACATTGCGCTTCCCCTTTCATTTGATTCAACAACATTTTAGCACTTTTTCATATACTTTGTGCCCCATTTCTTCTAAAGAGCAATAATTTTTGCAAAAATTTAATGTTACTCTTTGTAAAAATATTCTTTTACGGAAGGCGTGATAAATATTTCTGGAAAGCTTATGAACGCCAAAAAGCCTCGAGATCGTAAGATCTCGAGGCTTTTTGGCTGCCGCGAGGGATTCGGACCTTCCCGGCTCTCCGGCTTGTCAATCGTCTCAACGGCAATCTGTTTTTTACTCTTCTGCATACGGTGGTCCTCGATGCCGGGATGCTCAAAGCGAACCGTCTGTGATGGCCGAGTCGGATCCAGCTAAAAATATACATCCGAATTTTTGGGATTTTCTTGCCTTTGGCGCACAATATGATACACTATTGTTAGACTATATTTATTCTGAACAAGGGGTGCGGAGCTATGGATCATTCGGTCTTTCGTCAAAAAAGCATGGAAAGGATCACATCGCCGGAGCAGATGAACGATTATATCCGCGTTTCCAATCCAAGCGTATGGATGCTCCTCGTGGCGGTCATTGTGCTTCTGATCGGCGTTTGCGTATGGGGTGCGTTCGGGCATCTCGATACCGTCGTACAAACCGGCGGCGTCTGCGAGGACGGACGCTTGACGGTTTATTTGAGCGAGAGTGATTTTGTTAAATTAGACGGCGAGGTCATTCTCTCGGTCGGTGAAGCCGAGTACGCGGTCGTATCCGATGTGGCGGGCATGCCCATCCTGCTCGACGAAAGCACCGACCCTTATCTGCTCCATCTCATTGGGCTCTCCGCGGGCGACTGGGCGCACGTCCTGTCGGCGGAGGCCCCCGATCTCAAGGACGGCGTTTATACCGTATCCGTTATTATCGAGCGCGTCAGGCCCCTTGATTTCGTCCTGAACTGAGGTGCGCGAAGATGAGAGCAGCACAAAAGATCAAGTCGCCGATCACGGCGGGCGTCGCCAAGGTGCCCGTTGTCATGCAGATGGAGGCGCTGGAATGCGGCGCCGCAAGTCTTGCGATGATCCTTGCCTACTACGAAAAGTGGGTCCCGCTCGAGCAGGTGCGTCTGGATTGCGGCGTTTCACGGGACGGCTCGAACGCGCGCAACATTCTTCGCGCCGCGCGCAGCTACGGTCTTACCGCAAAGGGCTACCGGTATGAGCCGGAGGGGCTGAAAGCGAACGGAAAATTCCCCTGCATCATTCATTGGAACTTCAATCACTTTGTCGTTCTCAACGGCTTTCGGGGCAACAAGGCGGTGCTCAACGACCCCGCAAAGGGGACCTATTCCGTCCCGATGCAGACCTTTGACGACTCCTTCACCGGCATCTGCCTGTTCTTCGAGCCCGCCGAAGGCTTTACTCCCGAGGGCAAGCCGCAGTCCATGCTGCAGTACGCGAAGAAGCGGCTGGTCGGCGCAGGGACCGCGATCGCTTTTGTAACGCTGACCACGGTCATTTCGTCGCTGCTCGGCATTGTGACGCCGGCGTTTTCCCGTATTTTTCTCGACCGGCTGCTGACCGGCGAAAACCCGGAGTGGCTTATGTCCTTCACGCTTGCGCTCGCGGGCATCAGCGTGCTTCAGCTCATCGTCGCGTGGATCCAGGCGGTCTATTCCCTCCGGATCAACGGAAAGCTCGCGATGGTGGGAAATACCACCTTTCTGTGGAAAGTCCTGCACATGCCGATGGCGTTTTTCTCACAGCGTATGGCGGGAGATATTCAGGGCCGGCAGAGCGCAAACGCGATGATCGCGGAGCAGCTTGTCGGCACGCTCGCGCCGCTTGCCCTGAACGCCGCCATGATGGTATTTTACCTGGTCGTGATGCTCCGCTACAGCGTGCTCCTCACGCTCATCGGACTCGCTTCGATCCTCGCCAACTTGGTCCTTTCCAGCGTCATTTCAAAAAAGCGGATCAACCTCACCCGCGTGCAGATGCGCGACGCGGGCAAGCTCGCCGGGACGACCGTCGCCGGCATCGAGATGATCGAAACGATCAAGGCGAGCGGCGCGGAGAACGGCTTTTTTGAAAAGTGGGCGGGTTACCAGGCGAGCGTCAATACCAGTCAGGTCCGCTTCCAGCGCATGAACCAGCTCCTCGGACTGCTGCCGGCGCTTGTCAGCTCGATCTGCAGCACCGCGGTCCTGATGACGGGCGTGTTCCTCGCGATGCAGGGCAGCTTTACCGTCGGCATGATCATGGCGTTTCAGGGCTTTTTGTCCTCCTTCCTCTCCCCCGCGACGACGCTCATTTCGGCGGGACGGACGCTGCAGGAAATGCGCACCGATATGGAGCGGATTGAGGACGTGATGCGCTATCCCGACGACGACATCTTTGCGGAAGACGGCGGCGATGAGAGCACGGAATACGGCAAGCTGTCCGGCAGCATCGAGCTCAAAAATGTCACCTTCGGCTATTCGCGCCTTGCCGAGCCGCTGATCCGGGATTTCAACCTCACGCTCAAGCCCGGGGATCGCGTGGCGTTCGTCGGCGCTTCGGGCTGCGGAAAATCCACGATCTCCAAGCTGATCTCCGGCCTTTATAAGCCGTGGAGCGGCGAGATCCTGTTTGACGGAAAACCGATCTCGCAGATCGACCGCTGCGTGTTTACCGGCTCTCTCGCCGTGGTGGATCAGGATATTATTCTCTTTGAGGACACCATCGCAAACAACATAAAAATGTGGGATAACTCCATCGAGGACTTCGAGATGATCATAGCGGCGCGGGATGCCCAGCTGCACGAGGACATCATGCGGCGCGAGGGCGGCTATCAGTATAAGCTGACCGAGGGCGGCAAGGACCTCTCCGGCGGGCAGCGCCAGCGCATGGAGATCGCCCGCGTGCTTGCGCAGGACCCCACGATCATCCTTTTGGACGAGGCAACGAGCGCGCTGGACGCGAAAACGGAATACGACGTGGTGCGCTCCATCAAGGACCGCGGCATCACCTGCATCGTGGTGGCGCACCGCTTATCCACCATACGCGACTGCGACGAGATCATCGTGATGGAGCAGGGAAATGTCGTGGAGCGCGGAACGCACGAGGAGCTGATGAAAAACGGCGGTGCCTATACGCGCCTGGTGTCCAACGAGTAGGAGGTGACGACACGATGGGCTGGTTTGACGAACAGATAAAAGAGCGCAGGCAATACGACGACGACGCGTTTTCCGAGGCCTTTGCGAACATGGCGTCCGCCGTGATGGGAAAGCGGTTCGAGGCGGCGTTCACCAACGACCGCGCCGTTACCAAGGACGCGATCGACGAAATATTGAAATACTACCATGTAAAGAGCCGGGAGGTCCCCGACAGCATCAAGGATGTGAACGAGCAGCTTGAGTTCCTGATGCGCCCGTATGGCATCATGCGGCGCACGGTGAAGCTGGAGGACGGCTGGTACCGCGACGCCGTAGGCGCAATGCTCGGCACCCTGTCGGAGAGCGGGCGGGTCGTGGCGCTCATTCCGTCCGGTCTTTCCGGCTACAGCTTCTTTGACTATGAAACCGGAAAGTCCCGGCGCATCACGCGCAAAAATCAGCACCTGTTTGACGATGAGGCGATCGCGTTTTATAAGCCCTTTCCGCTCAAGAAGCTCAGCATCGCTTCGCTCTCGGCCTACATCGTGCAGACTCTTTCCGTCTCCGACTTCGTTTTGATCGCGCTGGCAACGCTTGCCGTGTCGCTCGTGGGGCTGCTCTCTCCGATGCTCAGCCGGCTGCTGTTTGATCGCGTGCTGCCCTCCGGGAATACGCGCATCCTTCTCGCGCTTGCCGCCTTTACCGTCTGCGTCTCCGTCAGCACGCTGCTTCTCTCCGCGGTAAAGAGCATGCTTACGGCGCGGATCGAAACAAAGCTGAATCTATCGGTCGAGGCGGCGACTATGATGCGCGTCATGTCGCTGCCGGCGGATTTCTTCAAGCAGTACAGCGCGGGCGAGCTCTCCAGCCGCGCGGCGCAGGTCGGCCCGCTGTGCCGGATGCTCGTATCGACGGTCTTATCGACCGGACTGACCTCGCTGTTCTCCCTTATATACATATCGCAGATCTTTGCCTATGCGCCGACGCTCGTCGCACCGGCGCTGGCGATCCTGCTCGTCACGGTCGTTTTCTCGGTGGTCTCCTCCCTGACACAAATGAAGATCAGCACAGAGCAGATGACGCTCTCCGGGCGGGAGAGCGGTATGACCTACGCGCTGATCACGGGGATACAGAAGATCAAGCTGGCGGGCGCGGAAAAGCGCGCCTTCGCGAGATGGGGCAACCTCTACGCGCAGAGCGCAAAAATGATGTACGATCCGCCGATGTTCCTGAAGCTCAATTCCGTCATCAGCCTTGCCATCAGCCTCACGGGAACGCTCGTCATGTATTATATGTCAGTAAGAGCCGGCCTGTCTGTGGCGGATTACTATGCCTTCAACACGGCCTACGGCATGGTCTCCGGCGCGTTTCTGTCGCTCGCCGGGATCGCGCTGAGCGCGGCGCAGATCAGGCCCATTCTCACGATGGTCCAGCCGTTTTTTGACGCGGTCCCCGAGGTTTCGGACGGCAAGCAGGTGATCGAGCGGCTGTCCGGCGGCATCGAGCTGAACAACGTCTCCTTCCGGTACAACGAAAATATGCCGCTGATCCTCGACGATCTTTCGCTCAAGATCCGTCCGGGGCAGTATGTCGCCATCGTCGGTCGGACCGGCTGCGGGAAATCCACGCTGCTTCGTCTGCTCCTGGGCTTTGAAAAGCCGCAGAAGGGCGCCATTTATTACGACGGCAAGGATCTGGAGCGGATCGACCTGCGCTCCCTGCGCCGCCGCATCGGCGTTGTGATGCAGAACGGAAAGCTGTTTCAGGGCGACATTTATTCCAACATCGTGATCTCCGCGCCGTGGCTGTCGCAGCAGGACGCGTGGGAGGCGGCGGAGCTGACCGGCATCGCCGAGGACATTCGCAGGATGCCCATGGGTATGAACACGGTCATATCGGAGGGCTCGGGCGGCATATCCGGCGGGCAGCGCCAGCGGCTGATGATCGCCCGCGCCATCGCGCCGAAGCCCAAGATTTTGATGTTCGACGAGGCGACGAGCGCGCTGGACAACATCACCCAGAAAAAGGTGTCGGAGTCACTGGACCGGCTGAAGTGTACCCGCATTGTCATCGCCCACCGCCTGTCCACCATCAGGCAATGCGACCGCATCCTCGTGCTCGACCAAGGAAAGATCGTCGAGGACGGGACCTATGACGAGCTGATCGCCTCGGACGGCTTCTTTGCCGAACTGGTGGCCCGCCAAAGGCTGGACGACGTACCGGACGCCGCTTTGTAACGGCGCTACACGCCGCGCGGAAGATTTTTTGAGAAAATTTTCCGATTGCATTAGCCTTTTCCGCTTCCGGTTCGTATCAAGAAGCAAAGGAGAAAGAAATGGAACACAAAAAAGCGAAATGGTCCGGGGACGCCTCCGGTCTGAATGAAAAAACGCTCTCCCTGCTCTTCGATTACCAGCGATTCGAGCACGAGCCGGAGCTGGAAGCGCTGCTCGACGAGACCGAGAACGAATACTGTGCGGAGCTGTCGGACGACGATCTCGCGCAGGTGAGCGCCGCGGGAGAGGTGAAGCGCATCAAGCGGCGCGGAACGGATGAGGACGGCGCGGTATGAATCGGACGGAAGAAAGAGAAGCGCTGTACACGGCGTATTCCGAAAAGGTCCGGGGCTATGTGTTCGGCAAGGTCGCAAACCGGCATGACGCGGAGGACCTTGTCAGCGACGTTTTCCTGAAGGCGTATGAAAAGTACCCGACCTTTGACGCGGACCGCGCCTCGGTCTCCACATGGCTCTACACCATCACCCGAAATACGGTCATCGACTATTTCCGCACCCATCGTCCCGGCGTGGAGCTGCCGGAGGATCTGCCGGACGCAGCCGGCATAGACGACGGCCTGCTGCAAAGGGAATCCCTTCAGGCGCTCGGTGAAGCCCTGAACAGGCTGGACGAACGTTTGCGCGCCCTGATCGTCCTGCGGTACGGCAAGGGGCTGTCGCTGAAGGACACGGCGGCAAGGCTCGGCGTATCCTACGCCTACGTCAAGATACTGCACAGCAATGCCCTCAAAACGCTTCGGGAGTGTTTTGAGGCTCCAATCAAATAAATCAAAGGAGGAACAAAATGAAAAAGGAAGAAAAACGGAACAGCATCCCGGAGGAGACCGCGGCGGAGCTGCTGAACGACGAGGCTCTCGAAACGGTGAGCGGCGGCAGGCGGCTCGAAATTTCCCTTGATCTCAACAAAAAAAGCGATCTGCAGGACCCCGGCAGAAAAAAATAACGGAAAGGAGCTCGACCATGGAACTCAGCGAAGAACTGATTGCAAAAGCAAAAGGAACAAAGACGCCGGAGGAACTGGCCGCGCTTGCAAAGGAGAGCAGCATCGATCTGACCGAGGAGGAAGCAAAGGCATACTTTGAACAGCTTCATCCGAAAACGGGCGAGCTGAGCGACGACGAGCTGGACAATGTGGCTGGCGGCGGTTGCCACGCCAAAGACGGAAGGCTGGTCGTTACCATAGGGCATATATGCGACAATTTCTGTTGTCAATTCTGCGGAGGCGGACGGGCGAAACCACCCGCGCAGTGTTGCGCTCGATGCGATGCTTTAGCAAGCTGTTCATCCTGCACCCACTGTACTTATGAAAGAGGTCTTTGGCTGTGCAATTATCCTGCATGCAGGAAATAAACATACGGGAAAAACCCAATTAACCATTTATCAAGAGGGAATACGCGATGGAGCTTAACAAAGAATTGCTTGCGAAGGCAAAGGAAGCAAAAACTCCCGAGGAGCTGATCGCACTCGCCAAGGAAAACGGCATGGAGCTGACCGAGGCGGAGGCCAAGACGTATTTTGACCTGCTCCACCCGCAGACGGGCGAGCTGAGCGACGACGAGCTTGACAACGTCGCCGGCGGCGCCTGCGGTACCACCTATTATGAAGCATGTATGGCAAACAGCTATTGCTCGGACTATATCTGCTCTCGCTGCGGCTCGCGGGGTATTATCGTGCGCAACGGCGAACTGCGCTGTTCGGGATGTCTTGCCTACAATCCAAGGTGTTGGAACTGTATGAACAGCATCGGGGATAAGCGCAGCAAGATATTGACATGCAAAGTTCGTTTGCGGAGAGGGACACCGGAATAATCTTAATTCGTGAGGGGAGACGAACATGGAGCTGAACAAGGAATTATTGACCAAGGCAAAGGCGGCAAAGACCGCCGAGGAGATCATGGCGCTTGCCAAGGAAAACGGCATGGAGCTGACGGAGGAAAGCGCGAAGGCATATCTCGACCTGCTCCACCCGCAGACGGGCGAGCTGAGCGACGACGAGCTTGACAACGTCGCCGGCGGCGGCTGCCATAACGGCGGCAGGCTTGTCGTTTCCGTAATGCATTACTGCGATGAATGGCGTTGCAAGGATGACGGCTCCCAATGCGATATATACGACATTCTGGTACGCTGCAACACCTGCGGGGTCGCCGCATACTGCCATTCATGTCAGTATTGTACCTACGAAAAAGGGCTGTGGCTCTGCAATAACCCCGTTAACATGAAATAAACATACTTAAACAGGGAGATTTTTATGGAAAACAAATCTACACCCGAACTTATTGAAAAGGCAAAATCCGCAAAAACCCCTGAAGAGCTGATGGCTCTTGCAAAAGAAAACGGCGTTGAACTGACCGAAGAGAGCGCAAAAGCATATTTCGAACAGCTCAATCCCAAAACGGGTGAGGTTTCAGACGATGAACTTAACAACGTAGCGGGCGGCGGTTGCCTCCCATGGGCGGATGACCCCTACGATACTTGTATGGCGGACGGCTACTGTTTGTCCGACTATGTCTGCAACCGTTGCGGCAC
>JABLTO010223539.1_pt1 | contig 13397 bp, 8 predicted proteins | sample 7160091 | NCBI WGS metagenome assembly JABLTO01 (sample SAMN14651225, study PRJNA627086) | human gut metagenome | isolation source: feces | host: Homo sapiens
ATCCGGTTGAATACCAGTGCGTCTTCTTTGGAATCTTTCGCATCTACACAGAAGAATCCGTTTCTTACGAACTGGAAGCTGTCGTATGCTTTGGCATCTTTCAGGCTCTTCTCTACATAGCAGTTTTTCAGAACGGTCAGGGAGTTCGGGTTCAGGTTCAGGGAACCGTCTTCGTTGTATACCCCTTTTTCTTCATCAATGATATTTTCATACAGACGAACCTCTGCCTGTACGTTATCCTGGGCGCTTACCCAGTGAATGGTTCCTTTTACTTTTCTTCCGTCCGGAGAATTGCCTCCCTTGGAAGCCGGATCGTAAGTACAGTGAACGGCTGTTACGTTGCCCTCTTCATCGGTATCGTAGCCGACGCAGGTTACAAAGTATGCGTTCATCAGACGTACTTCGTTGCCTGGGTACAGACGTTTGTATTTTTTCGGAGGTTCTACCATAAAGTCTTCTCTCTCGATATACAGTTCTTTGCCAAATGGTACTTTTCTGGTCCCCAGAGTTTCGTTTTCCATGTTGTTCGGAGCTTCCAGCTCTTCGATCTGACCTTCCGGATAGTTGTCGATGATCAGTTTTACCGGATCCAGGATCGCCATTACACGGGAACGTTTCAGTTTCAGATCTTCACGGATACAATACTCCAGCATCGCATAATCTACGGAGCTGTTTGCCTTGGACACACCACACAGTTCCACAAACATCTTGATGGACTCCGGTGTAAATCCTCTTCTTCTCAGAGCGGCGATAGATACCAGACGCGGATCATCCCATCCGTCTACGATGCCTTCTTCTACCAGACGTTTGATGTAACGTTTTCCGGTTACCACATTGGTCAGGTACAGTTTTGCGAATTCGATCTGTTTCGGCGGATATGGATATTCCAGTTCTCTTACCACCCAGTCGTATAACGGACGGTGATCTTCAAATTCCAGCGTACAGATAGAATGAGTAACTCCCTCAATTGCATCCTCGATCGGATGTGCGAAATCGTACATTGGGTAGATGCACCATTTGTCTCCGGTGTTGTGATGTGTCATATGTGCCACACGGTAGATAACCGGATCTCTCATATTGATGTTCGGAGATGCCATATCGATCTTGGCACGCAGAACTTTCGTTCCGTCCTCGAACTCACCGTTTTTCATCCGTTCAAACAGATCCAGGTTCTCTTCCACGCTTCTGTCACGGTACGGGCTGTTCTTTCCTGGCTCTGTCAGGGTTCCGCGGTACTCGCGGATCTGCTCTGGTGTCAGGTCACAGACAAATGCTTTTCCTTTTTTGATCAGCTTGATGGCTGCTTCATACATCTGGTCAAAATAGTTGGATGCGAAGAACAGGCGGTCTTCCCAGTCAGCTCCCAGCCATTTTACATCTGCTTTGATGGACTCTACAAACTCGATTTTTTCTTTGGTCGGGTTGGTATCGTCGAAACGCAGGTTGAATTTTCCGTTATATTCCTGAGAAAGACCATAGTTTAACAGAATGGATTTTGCATGTCCGATATGCAGGTATCCGTTCGGTTCCGGAGGGAAACGGGTGCAGATTGTCTCGTATTTTCCCTCTGCCAGGTCCTTTTCTATAATCTGTTCAATAAAGTTCTTGGAAACTACTTCTTTTTCCATTACGCTCCTCCTCAATTCAAAATGGAGCGTGCCTGAAACCAGACACGCTCTGATATAATCTTCATATTACCACATTTTTTTTAAGAATTAAAGGGCTTTTTCTATTGTCTTTCCAGAATCTGCATGAATTCTTCTCCGGTGATGGTTTCGTTTTCATACAGGTATTTTGCCAGCTCATGCAGTTTCATGATATTGTCCTGCAGAATCTGCAGTGCTTTCTCATGCTGCTGTCTTACCAGTTCGACCACTTTTTTGTCGATCAGCGTCTGTGTCTCGAACGAACAGGTCAGAGAAGAATCGCCGCCAAGGTACTGGTTGCTGACATTTTCCATTGCTACCATATCGAACTCATCGCTCATACCGTAACGTGTGATCATGCCTCTTGCCAGTTTGGTTGCCTGCTCGATATCGTTGGAAGCACCGGTCGTGATCGAATGGAAGATCAGTTCTTCCGCTGCACGTCCACCGGTAAAGGTCGCGATCTTGTTTTCCAGTTCTTCTTTGTTCATCAGATAATGTTCGCCGTCTTCCACCTGCATCGTGTAACCAAGTGCTCCGGAAGTTCTCGGGATAATCGTGATCTTGTGTACCGGTGCGGAGTTCGTCTGTTTTGCCGCTACCAGCGCATGACCGATCTCATGGTAGGATACGATCAGTTTTTCCTTCTCGGAAAGTACGCGATTCTTCTTCTGATAACCGGCGATAACCACTTCGATGCTCTCTTCCATATCTGCCTGCGTGGCAAATCTTCTGCCATCTCTGACCGCACGGAGGGCTGCCTCATTGACAATATTGGCAAGTTCCGCACCGGAAGCTCCTGCTGCCGCTTTCGCGATCGCGCTGAAATCTACGTTGTCTGCAATCTTGATCTTCTTTGCATGAACCTTCAGGATCTCTTCTCTTCCCTGCAGATCCGGCAGTTCCACCGGGATTCTCCGGTCAAAACGTCCCGGACGAAGGAGGGCAGGATCCAGGGAATCCGGACGGTTGGTCGCTGCCAGGATGACAACACCTTTCGAACCGTCAAATCCATCCATCTCGGTCAGCAGCTGGTTCAGTGTCTGCTCTCTCTCATCGTTGCCGCCGATATTGCCGTCACGCTTTTTACCGATCGTATCAATCTCATCGATAAATACGATACACGGTGCTTTTTCGTTCGCCTGTTTGAACAGGTCACGCACTTTTGCGGCACCCATACCTACGAACATCTCCACGAACTCAGATCCGGAGATGGAGAAAAACGGTACGTTTGCCTCACCGGCTACTGCTTTTGCAAGCAGGGTTTTACCAGTCCCGGGAGGACCTACCAGCAGCGCTCCCTTCGGCATCTGTGCACCGATATCCTGATAGCGTTCCGGATGGTGCAGATAATCTACGATCTCTGTCAGCAGCTCTTTCGCTTCATCCTCACCTGCCACATCAGAGAACTTGATACCGGTAGATGATTTTACATAAATCTTGGCGTTGCTCTTTCCGAACATCATACTGCCCGGACCTCCGCCCATGCTCTTTGCCATTTTCTTGGACAGCCAGTTACCGATCAGAACAAAGATCAGGATCGGGATCACCCAGCTGAAGATCAGGGTACCCAACATGGACTGTTTCTGCGGAATCACAGAACCAAACTTTACATTTGCCTGATTCAGCCGATCTACCAGCTCAGGGTCATTCATAGTTCCTGTCTTGCAGACCTCTTCCCTGCCGTTTACATTTACTTTATAGTAAATTACAGCATTCTGTTCCTGTACCTCTACTTCAGTTACATTACCGGCACTGACCTGGCTTAAGAACTCGTTATATCCGGTCTCTTTTACACTTCGCTCACTCATCCAAGGCACCAGCAGAAAGTTCAGAGCCAGCAGGACGATCAGCGCGATCGCATAATAAAAGATCACCGGTCGTTTGGGCGAATTATTCTTGATTTCATTCATATCCATCTTCGTCTCCTTTCTCATGTGCTTTATTTTATACCCTGGGAAATACTTCCTGCAAGAAAACTATCAGAAAATTTTTATAAATTTCTCATAAAATATGGCTGGAAATTCTTTTCTTTCTGGCATATACTCTTTTATAGAATGTTTACGACAGGAGGGATCTCATGACAGGCAGCGAACGCCGACAGGAATTATTACAACTTTTATCCGGAACGCAGACACCGCTTTCCGGGACTGCACTTGCAAAACATTTTGACGTCAGCCGTCAGGTGATCGTGCAGGACATGGCTCTGCTTCGCGCGCAGGGACATGAAGTGCTTTCCACCAACCGCGGCTATCTGATCCAGGCACCGCTTCGTGTCTCCCGTATTTTCAAAGTTTTTCACACCAGCGAGCAGATCGCCGATGAGTTATGCACCATCGTGGATCTTGGCGGTACCGCGGAGGATGTCTTTGTCCACCATAAAATCTACGGACAGATCCAGGCACCCCTGCATATCTCCTCCCGCAGAGATGTACAGATCTTTCTGGAAGAATTAAAAAGCGGCAAATCCACCCCATTAAAAGATGTTACCTCCGGATACCATTATCACACCGTCTCCGCAGATTCCAATGAGACACTCGATCTGATCGGGCAGGAGTTAGAAAAGAAAGGATATCTCTGCCAGTAATTTTCTGGCTGTGATATCCTTTTTCTTTATACCTGTTTTTCTCCTGACGCAACCTGATACATATACAGCTCATGCAGCGCCCTCGTCGCGCAGATATATTTCGCCTGCCGGATCAGTGCGTCCTCCGGCTGCCGTCCCCAGACGGTAAATACCTGATCAAATTCCAGTCCTTTCGCGAGATAGAACGTTGTCACTGTGATGCCCTTTTTGAAACGGGAGCTGTCTTTGTTCATATAGGTAACCAAATCCTCTCCCAGCCGCTCTTTCAGGGCTTTTGCCAGCTCCCAGGCTTCCTGATCCGTCATGGTGAGCACTGCGGCAGTTTCATAGCCATCCGGCTGCACCCGCAGGTGCTCCGCGATTTTTTCCACTGCTTTCTCCGGCTTCCAAAACACTTCTTCCATGACCGGTTTTCCGTGACGTTCAAACAGCTCCAGATCGGTAATTCCGGCAAGTTCCGCCGCATACTTGGCGATCTCCACCGTATTTCGGTAACTTTTGTTCATCACGATCTTTCGAAGTTTCTTTCCCAGAATCCCCGGTAAAAACTTCAGCACATCCTGCTGTTTTTCATCCATCGTCTGCGCCTTATCTCCGAGAATTGTCATCTTACACGGAAACAGCATTGCCAGGATCTGGTACTGCATCGGGGTATAATCCTGCATCTCATCGATCACCAGATGCTTGACGCCCGCCCGTTTTGCAGGCTGCACCAGCCGATATTTCAGATAGAGTACCGGGTAGACATCCTCATACCGCAGCATCCGTTTCTCATACCACACCCGTGGAAGCGGACGCATCCCGATAGATTCGAGAAAACGGCTGTAGAGTACATAGATATCTCTCGTCTCATACATCGCCATGAACTGATCGTAAAAATACTGCTGCTCTTCCTCGTTCAGATCCCGTCCGGCAAGTGTCTCATAATCATCCACCACATACTCCCGCACCGCATCCATCCGGGATAACAGCGGAATCTCCAGAAAACGGGTGTAAAACAGCGTCAGGATCCGGGATGCTTTGATCTCATAGTTTCGATAGGTGAAATCCCGGATATCCATCAGGCTGTCTTCCAGCTCCATCAGGTATCCTTCCATCTGATTCAGGAAATCCGGAGACTGTTTTTCCCAGTACCGTCCCCGTTCCTTGGGATGCACAAGATTCCGCTCGATCATATCATACCGGTCTTCGCAGTCCGGCGCCACATCTTTCAGTTCCCGGTAGGCAAAGAGATCAAAACTCATCTCCTGAATATTTTCTTCCCCGAGTTCCGGTAAAATATGTGAAATATAATCCGAAAATACACCATTCGGCGATAAAATCAGAATATTCGAGGATTTCAGGTTTTTCCGGTCATGATATAAAAGATACGCAATCCGATGAAGTGCCACCGAAGTCTTTCCGCTTCCCGCCGCTCCCTGGATCACCAGGATCCGGTCGCTCGTATTGCGGATGATCGCATTCTGTTCCTTCTGGATCGTGCGCACGATATTTTTCAGCTGAACATCCCCGTTCGCACCCAGTTCCGCTTTCAGGATGTCATCATCGATCTTCACATCACTCTCGAAAGCGTACACCATCTTCCCGTTTTTGATCTTATATTGCCATTTGGAGACGATTTCCCCGTCCATACGTCCGCCCGGCGCCTCATACCAGGCTTCTCCCCGGTCAAAATCGTAAAACAGACCGCTGACCGGTGCCCGCCAGTCGTAGACCAGAGGCGTCTGTCCGGTTCTCTCGGCGAAGTTTCCGATGCCGATATAAAAGCTTTCCGCCTCGTCCTCTCCGTCATAGCAAAAATCCACTCTTCCAAAGAAAGGGGAATCCAGCATTTTCTGAAACCGGTGCTTCAGATGCATCTGCTGCTGGTTTGTGTTCAGCTGATTCAACAGGGCCTGCTGATTATCATAATCCTCATATCCGTACTGGTCCATCTCCGTATAGTTTTCCCAGTAATATTCGTGCATATCTTCCACTTCTTTTGCCCCTTCTTGCAGGGACAGATTCAGCTTTGCGATTCGTTCGTTCAGTTTTTCTAGTACCAGATTTAAGTAAGCAGTTTGGTCTGTCATCTTCCTCTTCCTTTTACACAAGAGGCTGTTGTACGGTCTTTCCGGCACGCACCACAGCCTCTGTTTTATATCTTTTTTTATTTCTTCTTTATTTCTTTACATCTCATAAAATGCCTTGTAGCATTTGGTCGTCTCGTATACATCCGCCTTGGAACTTACCTCATACGGCGCATGCATGTTCAGGATCGGCACACCGATATCGATCACATCCATACCGTAAGCTGCCGGGATGTAAGCGATCGTTCCGCCGCCGCCCGCATCGATTCTTCCAAGTTCTGCGGTCTGATATGCAACATTGGCATTGTCAAAGGTTTTTCGCAGGCTTCCCAGATATTCTGCACTGGCATCGTTGGAACCGCTCTTTCCTCTGGAACCGGTGTATTTGCTGATGGCTGCACCTTTTCCCACATATGCGGAGTTATTTTTTTCAAATACTTCGGCATACAGCGGATCGTATCCGGCATTGACATCTGCGGACAGCATCTTGGAGTTTTTCAGGGCACGACGCAGTTTCAGGTCTGAATATGCACCCAGGCTGTTGATCACTTCTGCAACGGTATTTTCCAGGAAATGCGCATGCATACCGGTTGCTCCGACGCTTCCGATCTCTTCTTTATCCACAAACAGGCATACTTTTGTCTTTGCGGATGGTTTACTGTGTAAGAATCCCATCAGAGAGGTAAAGGCACAGATTCTGTCATCCTGTCCGTAAGCCATGATCATGCTGTTGTCCAGACCGAAATCTCTTGCCGCTCCTGCCGGTACAACTTCCAGTTCTGCGGACACAAAATCTTTTTCCTCGATACCGTACTGTTCTTTTAACAGCTGCAGCACATAGGCTTTCACCGGGTTTTCCTCTTTTTCGCCTTCTTTTTTATCGATCGGCTGGCTGCCTACCAGAAGATCCAGATCCTCGCCTTCGATAACAACGCTTCCTTTTTTCTCCATCTGTTTTGCGGACAGGTGTACCAGAATATCGGTCACACCGACAACCGGATCTTCCGGTTTCTCACCGATATTTACCTGCACGGTCGTTCCGTCTGTTTTTACGATCACACCGTGGATCGCCATCGGAGAAGCTACCCACTGATATTTTTTGATTCCGCCGTAATAATGGGTATCCAGATATGCCATACCACCGTTTTCATACAACGGGTTCTGTTTGATATCCAGACGCGGGGAATCGATGTGGGAACCGATCAGGAGCATACCGTTTTCGATATCATCTGTTCCGATCTCCATCATGATCACGGATTTTTTCATATTCTCTGCGTAAATTTTATCTCCGGCTTTCAGCTGTTTTCCTTCACGGATCACATCCTCCAGATTTTCAAAATCATTTTCTTTTGCGATTCTGCAGATATTACTGCTGCATTCCCGTTCTGTTTTTCCTGCATCCAGAAATTCCCGGTACATCTTTGCCAGTTTCTGGATCTCATTTTTTTCTGTCTCATGATACTGTCTCATGATTCTTACCCCTTTCTGCTGTATAACTACTTTTTGTCTTTGCAGACCATATTAAAAACAGTACCACAAATTTTGCGGTCTGCATAGGTCTTTTTCTTATTTCCACTCGACTTTACTGCCGGATTTTCCTTTTGTCACCACCAGTTTCTGCTCGATTTGTTCTTTCAGCTCTGTCACATGGGAAATGATTCCCACCAGGCGGCTGCCGCCGGAAAGTCCCTGCAGGATGCGGATTGCCTGTTCTCTCGCATTTTCATCGAGCGAGCCAAATCCCTCATCAATAAATAACGTATCGATGTGGACGGCTCCCACAGCCTGTGTGATCACATCCGTCATCCCGAGTGCCAGCGCCAGTGCCGCCATGAAGGATTCCCCGCCGGACAGTGTCTTGACATCCCGCACCTTTCCGGTGATCAGGCTGTACACATCGAGATCCAGCCCGGCATTTCCCTGAGTAGAGAGGTTTTCCAGGCTCCTGCATTTTAACAAAAACTGTCCGGCTGCCATCCGTTCCAGATGACGGTTCGCACAGCGGATCATCTGTTGAAAATACTGCCGCTGCATATACGATTCGAGATCAATCTTTGCTGTACCGGCGAGACTGCCGTTGGCGGTACGGCTGAGCGTATTCAACACCTGATACCGTTTTCGCAGTTCTTCCCTCTCCTTTGTCAGCTGTTGCAGCTTCCGGACCGCCTGCTGATTCGTCTCTCTGCGGCTGTACAGTTTTCGGAGTTCTCTCTCCTGCATCCGCTGCTGTTCTTTTTGCTCTTTCAGCTCACTTTCCGTCTGTGCAAGATCCGGTGTTTCTTTGCCTTTCAGCTGCTGTCTCAGCCAGTCCACTTCCTGGCGGCTCTGTCTGAGCTGTTCTTCATAGGCTTCCAGCGCTTTTTCCCGGCGCTCCAGCTCTGCAGGTTTCATGCATGCGTTCTGAAAATCCTCTTCCGTCTCAAACTGCTGCTCGCTTCGCATCGCTTCATAAGCTGTCCGTTTTTCTTTTTCCTGCTCTTTGAAAATCTCACACTGTCGCTGTACCTCTTCGAGCTGCCCTTTTTTCCGGTTCTCTTCCTGTAAAAACTTTTGCAGGCTCTGCGTGGCTCGATCCAATTCTTTTTTCGAAACCTGGAGTTTTTCTTCCCCGTCTTTCAGTCGTTTCCTGGCTTTCTCTTCCCATTCTTCCCAGCGGTTTTTCATCACTTCCAGGCTTTCTTCTTCGTTCTGTTCCCTCTGCAACAGGCGTATCTGCTGTTCCCGGATAACCGCCATTTCCTGCTGATAGCGATTTTCTGTCTCCTGGTACTTCTGTCTGCACGCTTCCCGGTCATTTTCCGCCTGATTCCGGCGTTCCCGCTCCTTTTCCACCAGTTCCTGGCTCAGATTTGCCAAAGGCCGTTTCGCGGGGGAAGGGTGGTGCAGCGAGCCGCAGACAGGACACGGGGCATTCTCTTTCAGCTGTGCGGCAAGAATCCCCGCCTGTCCGGCAAGATATTCCTGATACAGTGCCTCGTAGCGCTCTGCCTGCTGCCGGTAAGCGCGATCTGCCCTCCGGTAACGGTCCGCCTCCTGCTGCCTGTGTTTTTCCAGACGTTCTGCCTCTTTCAGATGACTCTGGAGCTGTCCATACTGTTCGAGTGCCTGTCGCAGCCGTTCGAGAACCGGCACCTCTTTTTCTTCCAGTTTCTTTACATAGCTGCTCCAGGTTTCCTCTTTCTCTTTCAGTTTTCCGGTTTCCGCTTTCCGTTCCTCCAGCCATCCTTCCAGCTGTTTTTCCTGCATCTTCGCCCGTTTTCTGCTCTCCGCCGCCTCACGGTAGCCTGCATAGACCGTCTCTACTCTTGCCGCCCGTTTTGCAGCACCGATTCGTTCTTTTTCCTGATCTTTCTCCTCTCTCTCCGCTTCCAGTACGCCGAGCCGTTTTTCCAGCTGCGCAAGTTTCGCAAAACTCTGCGCCCGCTCTTTTTCCACACTGTAGCGCTGATTCAGTTTTTCCAGCACCGCAGTTGTTTTTTTCATCTCTTTTTGGCTCTGTTCATACTGCGCTTTCTCTTCTTCCAGTAAACGCTCGGCAAAGGCAAGCACTGCCTCCAGATCCGGTTCTTTCTGCCCGGTTCTCAGAAGTTCTTCCTTTTCCTGCGCCGTACTTTCTGAAACTTCCAGCTGTTCTATTTCCCGCAGACACAGCTTCCGATTGTCTTCCAGTTCGCCGTAACACCGTTTGCTTCTGTTTTTCAGTTCTTCCTGCACACGACCGAAGATCCGGGTGTCAAAGATCCGGGAAAAAATTTCTTTTCGTTCATCGGACTTTGCCAGCAGCAGCCGCAGAAAATCCCCCTGCGCGATCATCGCGATCTGCATAAACTGTCTGGCATCCACCCCGAGGATCTCCACCAGTTTTCGATTAACCTCCTGTCTGGTTCCCGGATACAGACTGCCGTCTGGCTGGTACAGTTCCACACTGCCCCGCTCCTTTGTCATCGTCCGCTCGCCGTCTTTGTTCCGCCGTTTGCTCTCCCGCTCGTATTCCGGACTTCGAAGCACCCGCCAGACCTGTCCGCCGGTGGAAAATGTCAGATCCACGTACGTTTTTGTCCCGCTCGGCGCATACTGGCTGCGCATCATGGTTCCGTCTCTCCGTCCTCCACTGGTCTGTCCGTACAGTGCATAGGTGATTCCGTCAAAGATCGTTGTCTTACCTGCCCCGGTATCCCCGGTGATCAGAAATACGCCCTGCTGTACCTGTCCGAAATCTATCGTCACACAGTCCGCATAGGAGCCAAATGCGGACATCGTCAGTATCATCGGTCTCATCCTTCATCCTCCCTGACTTTCGCAAATACTTCTTCAAGCACTTCTGCCTCTTTCTCAAGCAGCTGCCGCCCCTGGATCTGGGAGAAGAACTGTTCAAAGACCAGCTTCGGATCTGTCTGTGTCTCCTCTTCCTGTCCGTCCTCCCATTCTTTCGCAAGTTTCCAGTTTCTCTCCGTACGCACTTCCAGAATATGCGTAAAGATCCGCTCCAGCTGTTCCTTCGGCTGATACAGTTCCTGTTCATCCGTCAGAACGATACTGACATAATCCTCACTGACGCGGTCTTTGTTGGCTTCCAGGATTTCTTCGAGGGTTCCCCGGATCACACATACCTCGCGCAATGGTTTCAGCGGATGCAGCCGGATGACCGGTTCCTGTCCCGGCGCTTCCAGGATCACTTCCGTCACCGATTTTTCCTGTGCCCACTCACTGACCGAATATTTTAACATCGATCCGCAGTAACGGATGTTCTCCCTTCCCATCGACTGCGGACGGTGAATATGTCCCAGAGCCACATAGGAAAATGGTGCCAGACACGCGGTATCCACCTGATCGAGTCCGCCTACCGTTATCGTCTCGGAATCACTGGTTTTAGGTATCTCCCCGCCTGCTGTGTAGAACTGATGCGAAATCAGTATATTTCTCCTGGCAGTGTCGATGTTCTCCCTTTCGAGAAGAAATTTTACCGTCTCGTTATAATCCCTGCGGATCTCTTCCCTTTCGGTTTCCGGCTCTCTATCTGCCTCCTGGGAGCCGTCGCTTCCCTGCCCTGCTCCGTCTTCTCTGTCCGTTTTTTTCCTGCTCTCCTCCATCAGTTTTCGCACATATCCCGGCTTTACAAACGGCAGCATCCAGACATCCGTCTCGCCCCACGCATCCTGAAACGTCACTTTTTTCAGATGTTCGTTTTCTGACTGTGGACAGCTGCCCGCCACATAGACCTGCTGCCGGCTCAGAATCTCTGCCCCGAAAGACAGCCGCTCCGGGGAATCATGATTGCCGCTGATGATCAGCACCGGAATCTTCGGTTCCAGCTGACTTACCTTAGTAAGAAACCGGTCAAATACGGTAACTGCCTCCGCCGCAGGCACGGATTTGTCATAGACATCCCCTGCGATCAGGACGCCGTCCGGCCGCTCTTTATCGATCAGTTCGTAAATTTTGTTCAATACCCACTCCTGATCTTCCAGCAGTGAATAACCGTATAACTGTTTTCCGATATGCAGATCGGATAAATGAAAAAATCGCATCGTCTCGCCTTCTTTCTATTGCAAAAATCCCCGCATCGCCGGTGGCTTTCCGGCTTGCAGGGATTTTGATTTTCTGTTTTATTCTTCTGTCTTCTCCGAAGTTTCTTCTTCCTGTTCATTTTCTTCCGCAACCGTATCTTCTGCTGCTGTTTCCGGATCAGCCCCGGCGCTCTCTCCGGCTTTTTCCAGTTCTCTGGTCAGTTCCAGCGGTGTGATATCTGCCGGTGTCACCTGAGTGGCATGCTCCATCAGACTTTTTTTCTGACCTGCTTTTGCCGGCTGTACGGAAGCTTTTGCTTTTCCTTTTTCTTTCTCTTTTCCCTTGTTCCGGTTATTCGGTTCCACCGCATAGATACGATCCGGATGATTCTTCGCTACTTTTCTCAGACTGTTGACTGCCCATAACAAAAATCCCGGTAACAGCAGATTAGAAACAATCATAATCGCACTCGTCATATGAAGCAGTGTCAATGCGACACCTGCTGCCACTTCCACAACCAGAATCACCCATGCCATCTTCCACAGAAGTGCATTTTTGTCCAGACGGTTGCTCAGCCGTGCACAGAAGACTCCTACAAATACCTCGATCACTGCCTGCAGATAATAGATCACGCTGCAGATACGAAGCGTTCCGCTTGTGATACCGATCTGTTTTAATGCCTCCAGAATATCTTTGTCGCCGCCGTCTGCCATACCCGCCATTGACCAGCAGCGCATACCGTAAGACAGGCTGGATGTCAACGCTGTCACTACCAGCATGATTCCGACCAGCATAATGATCATCTTGCCGTTGAGTGCCCGGCGCATTTCTTTCTGATCCTGATATTGATACATAATTTTCCTCCGTTCTCCCTGTTTCTTTTTCTCACTTTCTGTAACTGTTTTCTTTCTTCACAGTTACCACTATCTTTCAATTCTAATGAACAATCTTTTGTTTGTCAAACCGAAACAGAGACTTTATTCTTTTTTTACATTTGTTTTCTCACGATCCGATATTCATCATCCAGCTGATAATATGGACACTGATAAAAGGTATCGCTCAGAAACCGGTACATCTCATCTTCATCCAGATCTACTTCACAGCAGTAGCAATCGGATTCTTCATCGTATACGTAATTTGCACAACTCTCACAGTTTGTCTGTCCTGCCATCGCTTCTCCCCCGTTTTTTTATTTCTATGTAAAAAGCTCTGTCTTTTTATTATATCTGCTCCCTTTCTCCGATACAAGCGGAAATCCTTTTTTACTGTTTACTTTCGATGCAAAAAGAAAATACTTGCTTTTTATTCACTGATATGATATCATAGATTTCGGTTTTAATAAACCATTTTCCATGCCGCTGTGGCGGAATTGGCAGACGCACTTGACTCAAAATCAAGCGGTTAATAGCCGTGCCGGTTCGAGTCCGGCCAGCGGCATCTGAGCTGTTGCATACAGAGTATGCAGCAGCTTTTTTATTTACTCATAATGAGCGCTAGAGCGTGTCTGAAAAAGGCTTTTCGTGAGCTGCGAGTCTCAGTTTGTGGGAGATTTTATCCGAATGAGGGCGGCGTAGCGGGCTACGGCAA
>JABLTO010133002.1_pt1 | contig 13391 bp, 13 predicted proteins | sample 7160091 | NCBI WGS metagenome assembly JABLTO01 (sample SAMN14651225, study PRJNA627086) | human gut metagenome | isolation source: feces | host: Homo sapiens
ACATCACCATGATTGATAGCATCAATAAATTTTCCATTACTTGCCCATGAACCTTCAGTAACGACACAAGGCCAGCCATTATCATTGCTTGGATCATTGATGATTTCGCTTGCAAATTCAGCTTCAAGTACTGCTGATGTCTCTTTTTGCCAAGGGAAAACAAAAGGATCTTCTTGAGTATATTTTTCTCTTTTAACTAATCCATTTTCAGCAATTCTTAGATCCTCAATTGCTTTTTCAATTTCAGAAATAGCAGCATCTGATTTTTCAGCAATTTCTTGTGCATATATCAATGCAGCTTTAAACTGTACCCAACCTGATATATACCAGTCTTCAATCTTTTGTTTTCCTGATTCAAGAAGCATATTCAATGTTTCTAAAGAACTCGTTTCAGTATCTTTAATAGTAATATTTGCTTTATCATTAAATCCTAAAATCAAACCACTACTTGGTTCTGTTAATTCGACACTAAATACTCGATCACCTGTTGCATTAGTATTTCTTCTTGTTTCTACAGGAGCATAAGTTTCATTAACACCATCTTCCATTGCGATATTAGTAATCAGTTCAGTATTAAAATCATCTTGAATCGCACTTCCTGGATTAGGTTGTAATTTTGCAGTTATTGTCCCTTTGCTGCCACCAACCCGAACTATTTTAACATTGATTCTCTCATTTTCATTCATTGTATAACTAGATTCTTCTAATCCAATCATACCTTTGCCACCATTGTTAATAACATATGCAGCTTCGATTCCAATCGCTTTTGAATCTACACTTAATGTTAAAGTATGTTCGCCATCTTCTAAATCTTTTGAAGCATAAATTATTTGTCCAGTTGCCCGTGAACTAGCATTTGTATCTATTTTTTCTGCTTCACCACCATCTATTGTAATAGTAGCAGTACCATGATTTGGATCCTTTGTACCCATCAGATAAACTTTGCTGCCTGTAAATGTAAGGGTTAAGGATGCCCCCGCATTAGCATAACGGTTTGTCCCATTAATACAAGTTGTAATATTTTCTTTATACCATGTACCATTAAATGTATAACCCATTCCATCTGAAATATCAGTATCCTCAATATCAATAACATCCATTCCTTCAGGAGCCATACCCGCTAGCTCAAATCCTTCGCTAGCTTTATATACACCTACTTCACTGATGATCGGCACCGCATCGCTTTTGTTCGTATCGACTGTAATTCGAATCTGATCAGCTCTTACAGTTGCTGTCCGGACTAATCTTTTGGCTCCGATCGTTTCCCCTTCATCCATGACTTTCCATTCGCTATTTTCGCCATTACGATATTCAACTTTATATTCATTGATACTTTGACCAAACTGAATGGCTTCTTCGATAGAAACAACATCAAATGATTTTGTTGAACCTAAATCTATTAACAGAGTACCTTCTTGTATCCCATCATCAACCGTCCAATATGTTTCATCATTTCCATCAATGACATTTCCTGGACCATAGGTAATGTCGTCACCACGCACACTTGAGGCTTTTACTGAGGCATTTGTTGAAGCTGCTAAATTATTATTAAATGTTTCTTCAATATTTCTCCCAAATTCAGCTAATCTATCTAATATTGCCTGATCAACTGTTCCATCTGAGTTTGGTGGTACATTTAATAATAATGGGGCATTATGACCAACTGAATTAAAATACATATTTCCTAAATCGGTAAGACTTTTAGGGGTATTCTTTCTTGTCCCCCAGAACCATCCTGATGTAATCCGCGCATCAGCTTCAGGTACTGTCCATTTATTGCCATTTTCATATCCCAATGAATAACTTCCCTGGACATTATCATCACATGTATCAGCTTCGATATCAACATTTGATTTTGACCAGGTATTTTTTGAAGCAAAACCATTTTCATTTCCAATCCAGCGAACTGTCGTATTAGCACCACATTGGAAAATCATGCATTCACTATCAAAGCCAGCTTCTAATCCTTCTTGTGTTTGAATCGTCTCATACCAACGTTTAAAATCATATTTTTGGGCATTGGCACCACTTCCTTTAGCGCCATCCATCCAAATTTCTGTAAAATGACCATTATTACCATATTTATCATTTCCTAAAATTTCATTTAACTGATTTACATAATAGTCATTATAATCTAACACATCATTTTCTTCAGTTGTTGCATTACCATTTTCATCATAATAACCATAACTAGAATCATGAATATCCCATGGTGATAAATACAATCCCATATCAATATCATATTTTGTACAAACTGCTGAAATTTCTGCCAAGATATCACCGTTACCATTTTTATAGCTTGTATTTGCAACATCATAATCTGTATATTGACTATTCCAAATACAAAAACCGTCATGATGTTTAGCAGTTACAATGATCTTCTTAAATCCAGCATCTTTAAATGCTTTTACCAATGTCTCGGCATCAAAATCATTTTCTAATTTAAATATTTCGTCTGGGGTTTTATTCCCATAATTTTCTCCCCATTCAATTTCATTGAAAGTATTAGGTCCAAAGTGAACAAAACCTGCTAACTCTTCTTTTTGATAACGATACTGCTCATTTGTCGGAGTAACTCCCCAAGGTTCTGGAGCTGCCACCTGCATAGTTGATAAATCACTATCACTAATATAACTTTCAGCTGCATTTATATGGTTTATTCCCGGTACCAGAGTCATGATCATCGTTAGTGATAACGCTATTTTACTTAACTTCATCATTTTTATCCTTTCATTTAATATTCTTTTCCCATAATTATCTTTTTAATTAAAATTCGTCTTATTATTTTATTTATCGCCTCCTCGTTTTAAATTCTATTTATTAACAAAACCGTTTTACTTAAACACAATAAAAATAGTATATTACTTGATCATGTGATGTAAACGGTTTCATAAATTTATCGTATCTTATTTATATAAAAACGTATTTAGTTTTTTAAATATATTTTTTGTCTTTTTTAATTTAATAATAAAAAATGATGATAACTAATCCACATAATAGTTTCATCATTTAATTTATCTATATTCTACTTAAGATCCTTAGTCCCATATTTAAGATGATACAGTGCTTCCAATACCTCAAAAATATACGTAATAGAAAACTTACCAATCAAAGACTGGTGATCTGTCCCTACTTGTAAAATCATATCTACTGAATTACTATATACAAACTCATCTAATTGCGTTATTACAATTTTATAAGCTGGAGATTTAGAAATCGCACGCATCACATCAGGATGATCGATCATAAAACCACCAGCAATACTCGATACAATAATCACATCATTTTTCGTTAACTGTTCAATTACTAAAAGCTGCTGCGATAAAGGATACATCCCGCTACATTCTTTTCCTAAATAAGAAAGTTCGATCTGTAGCTGCATGGAAACAGACTGCGTAAAAAAATTGCCTGCAAAACAAATTTTATTAGCACTATGGATCTTATCAACAATAAACTCTAGATCTTCATAATCGATATTATCGTAAGTTGCTCGTAAATTATCAATGATATTTTCAAAGTGTGCTTTAAATACTTCTTTACCTTTATGTAAATATTTCCGCTGCGGTAATTGATGATCAAACTGCAGTCTTAGAGCATCACGATTAAAATAATTAAGATTCATTGTAATATCCAATTTAAAATCAGCAAAAGATTCATAGTTAAGTTTTCGACATAATCTAGAAATCGTCGCTGTTGAAACAAAACAAAAATCAGCAACATCAGTTATCGTACTTTGAGGAATCAAATAAATATTCCGTAAAATCATCCTTGCGGCATTTGCATAAACATCATTAATATTAGCTGTATTAATAAAATTAACTAAATTATAAAAAGCACTTCGCATCACTTATCCTCCCTTATGAATCACTGTAATTTGACCATCATTCAAACATAAACAATTTAATTGTCCAACTGTTCCACAAGCTAAACCACCATCAATTCCAATCTTATTATGATGAACTTCATCAAGCCAGATATTAAAACTATAATCCTTATTTAATAATGCCGTTGGTGTATGTCCAAAAATATAAATTTTAGTCAAATCACCACGTTGTAAATAAAATCCTTCTCTGATCCAAAGCAAAGTATCTAGATCCTGCTTATCTAAAGGACGTTTTACGTCAATTCCTGCATGGACTAAAACATAACTTTGATTATTAACTTCTATTTCTAAATATTCTGGTAAATTGTTTAAATATTCATATAAATTCTTTAAAAATGCACTTCTAACCACCCGATAATCCTCATGTTTTAATTTATCTTTTTGAAGATACTCGCGAATATTCTCCATCGTTGTATTTCCACCATTAGCAATCCACAATTTAAAGGCTTTTGAAGGATAATCAATATCATCATAATAAACCCCATAATACAATGCCTCTTGCATCATATATTCATGATTTCCTTTAATTAAAATTATATTATCATGTTCTTGAATATAAAATAAGATCTTTAAACTATCTGGTCCTCGATCACATACATCACCAATTATATATAATAAATCAAATTCACTAAATGAGATTTTTTCTAATAATTTAATAAACAAATCATAATAACCATGTAGATCACTTATGACATAAACACGTCTCATTATTTCACCACCCACAAATATAATAACATAAACAAAGCCAAAATTTTTGATTATTTTCTTATCTTATCAGATATAACCACATTTTTAGCTCTTTTAACATTTTCCCTAATTATAATTTTGATCATAAACCCATTTGCTTTTTTATACATAAAATCTTATACCTTTATAGCTAGTCAGCTCAATAAGAGTCTTTTATCATAAGCATATCAAAATATTAGCATACTCAAAATCCTTTTTCACGAGATTTATTCCAATTTCAAACTTATCATTTTTACCTAAGATTTATCTTTTTATAAAAATAAACGAAGCATTGCTTCGTTTACTCTTTTCCTAAAGTTGCAACCATTACTGCTTTAATTGTATGCATTCTATTTTCAGCTTCATCAAAAACAACTGAATTAGCACTTCTAAATACTTCATCTTCTACTTCGCGAATATCAATACCTTGTTCATATTTTTCTTTTGCCACAGTCGTTTCAAAATCATGGAACGAAGGTAAACAATGCATAAATAAAGTTTTTGGATTACCTGTTTTAGCCATCATCTCTTGTGTTACTTTATATGGTGATAAAAGCTTTACTCGTTTTGGATAAAGCTCTTCGGCTTCCCCCATTGATACCCAAATATCAGTATAGATGACATCAGCATCTTTAACAGCTTCATCAACATTGCTAGTAATTGTTAAACTTCCACCAGATTTAGCTGCCTCTTCCTTGCAATAAGCAACTACTTCAGGATCCATTTTTAATTCATCTGGTCCTAAAGCCACAAAATGCATTCCCATTTTAGCAGCTCCATACATTAAACCATAACAAACATTATTACGGATATCACCTGTAAAGACAAACTTCACTTCATTTAAAGGTTTGTCTAAATGTTCTTCGATCGTTAAAAAGTCTGCCAATGTTTGGGTTGGATGATCAACATCTGTTAAGCCATTCCATACTGGTACGCCAGAATAATCACGCAATGCTTCTACAGTACTTTGTTCAAAACCTCTAAATTCAATTCCATCATACATTCTTCCTAATACTTTAGCTGTATCTTCAATTGATTCTTTTTTTCCCATTTGTGAGTTAGATAAAAAAGTTACGTGTCCACCTTCATCTAATGCTGCTACTTCAAAAGCACATCTAGTTCTTGTTGATGTTTTTTCAAATAACAAAACAATATTTTTTCCGGCTAGACGATTACCTAAAATTCCTTTTTTCTTGTCTGCTTTTAATTTGTGAGCAAGATCCAGCAAATATCTTATTTCTTCTTTTGAGTAGTCTTTAAGTGTTAAAAAACTTCTTCCGTGTAGATTCATTTCTAATTCCCCCTTTATTCTATAGATTTTAACAAAAACAAAAGCAATAATCAACTAATTGATTACTGCCGGTTTTTCTTCCTTTTCAAACATTTCTTTAATATTGTCTTTAGATTGAATTATTAATTCTCGAACTTGTTTTAATGTTTCATCAGTTACTAAAATATCAAACGCTTCTTTAGCTGAATTTGCCTCAACAGCAATCGCTAAATCTAATCGAAATAATTTCTTTTCGTCCATGATAAAACCTCCTTCAATTTTTTAATAAGTATTTACTATATTTAGCTATTTGACTAGGATGCATCTCTATTTTTAAATAAATACTATCTTCTAAATACTGAAATTCTAGCACTAAACTATGTTGATGTAAATACTTAAATACTTCACCATCTTGATAAGGAATATTTAAATCATAAATTGCATAATCTTTAAAAAGGATACTGCTGATAACTGTTTCTAACTGATCTAATCCGATTCTCTCCTTAGCCGAAATAAACACATATGGTTCTATCGGTACAATAAAACCATATTTATTTAAATCAACTTTATTATATGCATAAATCATCGGGGTATCCTTTACTCCCAATTCATTCAATACTTGATTAGTCGTTTCAATATAAGCTTCATAATTAGGATTTGAAGTATCAACTACATGTATCAATAAATCAGCCTCAACAACTTCTTCAAGCGTTGAACGAAAAGCCTGAATCAAATGATGAGGTAAACGATCGATAAAACCAACTGTATCTGTAAGTAAACAGGCATGTTTATTTATTAACACATTACGAGTAGCTGTCTGCAAGGTTGCAAATAACATGTCCTTTTGCAATACCTGCTTGTTTTTATTAAGACAAAAAGCATTCATCAAGGTACTTTTGCCACTATTAGTATATCCAACTAAAGCAATAACTTTCATCTCATTATTCTTACGTCTTTTTCGTTGATTCTGACGCTGTTTAACAATTTTTGCTAATTGTCTTTTAGCCTGCGCTATTTGATTAGAAATAAGTCTTCGATCTAATTCTAACTGCTTTTCACCACTACCGCGAAACCCCGAACCACCTTGTTGACTATACAGATGTTCTTTCATCCCAGCTAATCGTGGTAATAAGTATTGTCCTTTAGCTATTTCTACTTGCAGCTTAGATTCTTTGCTTTTAGCTCTTACTTCAAAGATTCGCAAGATCAAATCTGTACGATCAGTTACCTCAACATCTAAAATATCTGTTAAATTTTTTACTTGTAAAGGTGATAATTCTTCATTAAAAATAACAATATCGATACCATCTAACTGTGCTTTGATTTCTTGTACTTTTCCTGTTCCAATATACAATGATGGATTGATCCTATCTAAATTCTGAATACATCTTTTAACTACCTGAATATTACACGCTTTACATAATTCTTCTAATTCAATCAATGAATTATCCAAATCATAATTCATTTCTTTATATTTAACACCTACAATTAAGGCACCCATTTTTTCACCTCATCTAATTTTACCCTATCTTATTCAATATTACTAGAAGGAAAATGTTGAAAATGAAATTTGTTGTTGATCAAAAATCAATAGCATTTAAATAATAATAGAAATGGAGGAAGACATGAAAAAGTTAAATTATTATTTTACTTTAGTTTTAGTCGCATTTATTACTTTATTTTCCTTTTTTAATATGTTTCAAATTGTTTCTCTTTCTAATAATGTGATTAAAATAGTTATTAATAATCTCCTTCCCTCGCTTTTACCTTTTATGATTTTAATATCACTATGCTTATCACTCGGTCTATTAAATTTATTTAGTTATTTAATTCAATGGATATTCAAACCATTATTTAAATTATCACCGATCATGTCTTCAATATACTTTATTTCTTTCTTTTGCGGTTACCCGACAAATGTTAAAATGATCAAAGAAGCTTATGAACTAAACTACATTAATCAAAATGAATTACAGCATCTACTCTCCATTGCCTCTTTTGCATCAATTTCTTTTATCTTTGTATCATTAAATTTAGAAAATCCCGCAATTATTTATTTTTGCCATTTACTTCCCAGTATTATTAAAGCCCTATTTTATCATCAACATTACCAGTTCCAAACTCTTCAAGAATCACTTACTAAATTAAAACAGCCCCATTTGAACTTTGTTGAAGCCTTAAAGCAAAGTATTCTTAGCTCCTGTTATGCTTTTATTTTTATTTTAGGTTACATGTTAGTTTTTCAATTTATTGGTTATGCTTTATCACATATTATTAAAGACAGTTTTATAAACGCTATTATTCAAGGTATTCTTGAATTTAGTTCTGGCAGTTTACAGTTATTAGAATTTAAGCATACACCGCTTGTTTATAGTTTAATATGTTTTAATTTATCTTTTAGTGGCATTAGTGTAATGATGCAAACAGATAATTTATTGTATGGCATCGAATATAGTTTTAAAGAATATTTTATTGCCCGTTTATATCATGGTATTCTTTCATTTATGATCTGTTTAGTTTTATATACATTTATCTTATGATATTTATTGATTTAGTCTTATTAAGAATAATTATCATTAGTGTTGACTGTTTTAAAATAATATAATATTATAATAGTAACCATTACTATTATAAAAAGGAGTAAGCATATGACAAAAACCAGATATTCAAAACAACGGGAACTTATATATGAAAATCTAAAAGCCAGATGTGATCATCCGACTGCCGAAACAATTTATACAGAATTAAAAAAAGATAATCCTGGTTTAAGTTTAGGAACAGTGTATCGTAATTTGAATTTTTTAGCGGAAGCTAAATTAATAAGGAAATTGGATGTGGGTCAAACTACTGTACACTTTGATGCTGATCTTTCAGCGCACCATCATTTTATTTGTAAAGAATGTCAACAAGTATTTGATATTATTTATGATGATGAACGTATTAGTAATGATGTACAAAAGGAAACTGAACATCAAATCGAAAAAATCGACCTTGTTTTCAGTGGAACTTGTAAAAATTGTTTAAAAACTAAAAATTAAAAGACTTATGGAGGAAAACAAATTATGACACTTAAAGGAACAAAAACAGCAAACAACTTAATGCATGCTTTTGCTGGCGAAAGTCAAGCACGCAATCGTTACACTTATTATGCATCAATCGCTAAAAAAGAAGGATACGTACAAATTCAAAATATTTTCTTAGAAACTGCTAACCAGGAAAAAGAACATGCCAAAAGATTAATGAAATTAATGAATAAAGATTTTGCTGGTGAAAGTTTATATACAGATGGCAGCTTCCCTGTATTACTTGGAAATACTGCTGAAAATTTAAAAGCTGCGGCAGCTGGTGAAAATGAAGAATACACTGAAATGTATCCAAGCTTTGCTAAAACAGCACGTGAAGAAGGATTTGAAGATATTGCAGCTATTTTAGACAGCATCGCAATTGCTGAAAAACATCATGAAGAAAGATATTTAAAATTATTGGCAGCTTTAGAAAATGGTACAACATTTAAAAGAGAAACACCTGTAGTTTGGAAATGTAATAACTGCGGATTTGTTTATGAAGGTTTAGAAGCACCTGAAAGATGTCCAGCATGTGATCATCCTCAAGCTCATTTTGAAGTAAATACTTTCTTTTTAGGATAAAAGCCTTGCTATCAAGGCTTTTTATTTTGAAAAATATAATTCGATACTAAATTCAATTATTTCTAGTAATTCCTTGATTTTATTCATTGCTATCACCTCGTATTTTTAGCATACACCTGTAATAAATGAAAAACCATCGAAGTAAATTACATAATCTTACAATTTTGTCATTTATCATGTTATAATGTCCAAATGGAGGTGTATGAATGAAATTAATATTTGTCTGGTTGATCAATAACATCATCATCCTGCCTTTTAAAATAATAAATGCCATCATTAAAGTTATTTATCACATTATTAAAAATATTTATTTTAATAATTTTGATCTTGAATATATCAATAATCTTGATGGCTACCAATTCGAATCTTTTACTAAACTACTATTAGAAAAAAATAGTTTTAAAAATGTATCAATATCAAAAAGCAGCAATGATTATGGTATTGATGTCATTGCTACAAAAAATAATTATACTTATGCAATTCAATGTAAACGTTATAATAAACCTGTTGGAATCAAGGCTATCCAGGAAGCTATAAGCGGCTGTACATATTATAATTGTGATATTCCCGTAGTTTTTACTAATAACACATTTTCTAAAGCAGCCATAAATCTCGCTAAAAATAATGAAGTAGAGCTATGGGATCATGAAACGTTATGTTATTTTTTGAAAAAATCTAAATTACTAACTAAATCATTACCATTCTATTATCCTCTTATTTCATTATTGATAACCCTTTTATTGTTTTATGGAACAATAAAAAAAGAATCTTTTTTGATTCCTTTACTAATTAGTTTATTTTTCTTTATTAGCATTATCATTAAAATTATCAAAGATAAAACAAAGGCTTCGTTAAAAACAAAGCCTAAATATCTCATCCATGATTACCACGATACTATAGATTAGTATCGTTTATTATTTGCTTTTGTTTATACTTATAAAAAAGTAAACAAAATAGTGCCAGCATAATAACAATTACAACGATCAAGATAAAACAGTGCATAAAAAACGTTTCGGGTAAAATCTTAATTACCGGATCGCTTCGATAATCAAATATCCAAAAATCATTTCTAAATACTATTTTATGAAATATGACAAAAGCACGATCAAAATCCAGTGCTACCACAAATCCTAACATCGCCGGAATGATGATCGTTAACATCCCTGTCAATTTAAAAAAGCGATATTCTTTTTCTTTTAAACGCCTAATCATCATCAAAATAGCTATTGAGCCACTGATGATCATCGTAATTTGAATCACTTCAAAAATAACTTTAACTTCTTGAAAATGAATTTTTCCACTAGCTGACATCGTAAAATCAGGTAAGCTTAAAGCCTCCTGATAAAAAATAGACTGGTAATTGATCAAAATATCATAATTTTCTTTGATCACCTTTTCACTCATACCACTGAGAGTATCAATATGCAAATAATCAATATCAAAATAATATAACTGTTTAAAAAAGACTGTAAAGACTATTGCTAATGTAATAATAAAAAGCATTAACATGATTGATAAAAAAATATCTTTTTTACTATAACTCATATAAAAAGTCTTCTCCCTTTTGAACCTCTACTTTAGAAAGATCGGGATAATTTTGCTGTCTTAAAACTTCATATATACAAATAGCCGCACAATTTGATAAATTCAAACTTCTAACTTTATCACTCATCGGGATTCTTAAACAACGCTCTAAATGCTTAGTCAAGATTTCCTTAGGGATTCCATCATGTTCATGACCAAAAAATAAGTAGTGCTCTTTGCTGTTATCACTAAAGTCCTGATCAGTGAAACATATATTTGAATAACGGGTAAAAAAATGATATTCACCAGGGTTATTTTGTTCAAACTCTTCATAACTGTCATAAACATGTAGATCTAGATCTTTAACATAATCCAAACCAGCCCGTTTCATTTTTTTATCATCTAAATCAAAGCTCATTGGTTTAATGATATGAAGACTAGTGTTTGTAGCAACACAAGTTCGCATGATATTTCCCGTATTTTGAGGAATTGCGGGATGTACTAAAACAATATGATTCATTATAATATCTCCTTTAAAATTGTATATAACTTTTTTAAAGCTTTTGCACGATGTGAGTGTTTATTTTTTTCTTCCATTGACATCATCGCAGAAGTCATCTTACAAGGAGGGAAATAGAAAATTGGGTCATAACCAAAACCATTTTCACCTTCTATTTTATCATTGATCATTCCTTCCATTGTCTCTTCGATTAAAATCGGTTCTTGACCAGGAATCACTAAAGCCATTGCACAAACAAAACGAGCTTTACGATCTTTATCTTTAACAGCATCGATAATATATTGATTTTTTATCTCGTAACTAGTATCGGCACCTAAAAAACGAGCTGAATATATTCCTGGCTGTTTATCCAAAGCATCAACTTCTAAACCACTGTCATCAGCTAAGACTGGTTTATTTACGATCTTGGCAATCGTACTCGCTTTGATCAAGGCATTTTCTTTAAAAGTTGTGCCATTTTCTTCAATTTCAATATCATCATCTAAAACATCATTCATTGCTAATACTTCAATATCGATATCTTTCAACATTGCTCTAATTTCTTTGATTTTTCCTTGATTTGTTGAAGCAACGATTAACTCTTTCATTCTTTTACCTCGATTCCTAAAACTTCTTTAACTTTGTTGATTGGCATATCCTGCCCCGTCCAAATTTTAAAAGACTCCGCACCCTGATACAATAACATCAATTCTCCATTCATTATTTCACAGCCTTTATTCTTAGCCATTTGCAGCATTTTTGTAACTGCTGGCTGATATATAATATCAGCTACTTTTAAACCGGGAACAAAATATGATTCATCAGGAACAACTGACCGATCAAGCATCGGTTCCATTCCTACTCCGGTAGTATTAATAAACAAATAGCTATCATGCATATCTTGTTTTAAGGCATTTAAATCACTTAATGATTTAAATGTAATCTTACAATTAGTTTCTTCGATCGTATTATTGATGATTTCTATAAATTCAGGCCGTTGACTACGATTATAGATAACAATCTCTTTCGCTCCATCTAAAGCCATTTGAACCATGATCGCAGTAGCAGCGCCACCAGCTCCAACCATTGTAATTTTGTTATTTTTAATTGACCAGTTTTGTTCTTCCAAGCTTTTGATAAAGCCAACACCATCAGTAATAGTCCCGTAGTATTTATCATCTTCTAATTTAATTGTATTAACGGCATTACATAATCTCGATACTGTTGAAATATTATCTAAATAAGGAATGATCGTCTGCTTATGTGGCATCGAGACATTCGCCCCTTTTACTTTTAAAGCTTTTAAACCTTTAACAGCTGCTTCGAGCTCTTCACTTTTAATATCGAACGCTAAATAAACGCTATCGATATTTAATTCTTTAAAAGCACAATTATGCATCGCTGGTGATTTAGAATGATGAGCTGGACTCGCAATAAAAGCATATAAACTAGTTGTTGCACTTATTTTTGATTTCATGATATTCCTCCGTATTTTGTGGTTATTATAGCATATCTGTAATTAAGTTTGCAGTTTTAGAAAAAAATATATTTTATTTTTTTTATCTATTATAATATAAATTATCAGAAAGGGGAAATTAATGTATGTCTAATTATGAATTGATTGCTTTGGATATGGATGGCACATTACTAAATAGTCAAAAAAAGATTTCAAAACCAACTATCGCAGCAATAAAAAAAGCAACATCCTTAAATAAGTATGTTGTTTTATCAACAGGAAGAGGTTTAGCTGAATTAAAAGATTATGAAAATGAAATTTGTGATATCCAATATGGGGTTTTAGAAAGTGGAGCTTTAGTCTATGATTTAAAAAATAGAAAAATA
>JABLTO010128614.1_pt1 | contig 13383 bp, 14 predicted proteins | sample 7160091 | NCBI WGS metagenome assembly JABLTO01 (sample SAMN14651225, study PRJNA627086) | human gut metagenome | isolation source: feces | host: Homo sapiens
CGCCCTCTTAAGACTCGCTTTCGCTTCGGCTCCGCATATCCTGCTTAACCTCGCTCCATATCGTAACTCGCCGGTATCCTATTAGGATATTCAATATTTAAAAGAGCACATAGTTCCGTTAAATTAGGTGTCATTATCGATGCATAAGGTATTAACTCACGCATTTTTTCTTGCATTTTAACAGTATATGTAGGATATAACTTGCCATGATCTCCCATGACAGGATCAACTAAAACAAACGTATTTTGATGTTTAAAATATTTAATAAAATCAATAACGATATCGATTTGTTTTGCTGAACCTAAAAAACCAGTTACAATACCATCAAATTCAAGTTTCATATTTTTATATGTTGCAATATAATCATTCATTTTATCTGTGTAATCATCAAAAAAATATCCAGGATGATAAGTATTGATCGATAAAATAGCAGTCGGTACAAATACACATTCGATCGCCATAGCAGAAATAATTGGCAGCTGCACGGCAACAGAACAGCGACTGTACCCTGTAACATCATTTATTAAAACAATTCTTTTTTGTCGCATAAATACCCTCTTTTCATTGTCATTAATTTTATCATATTTATAGATAAATTAATCATGACAGTTTTAATTATTTTTATGTGGACAATATTTATCTAAACTTTTGTATAGACAATTAATAGTAATATTTTGTATAATAAATAAGAAAATGAAAAGGAGATAGTATGAAAAAATTATTTAAGATTGGTATGGTTATGCTTCTTGCTTTAGCTTTAGCAGGATGTGGCGGAGACAAAGATACTGATAGCAGTTCTGAAAACAGTACAACAGATGATTTACTAAGCGGTAATCATCATGCTGAAATCGATGTTAAAGATTATGGTGTAATTAAAGTTGAACTTAATGCTGATGAAGCCCCAATTACAGTTACAAATTTTGTTAAACTCGCTAAAGAAGGATTTTATGATGGCTTAACTTTCCATCGCATCATCGATGGTTTTATGATTCAGGGTGGTGATCCTAATGGTGATGGTACAGGTGGATCTGATGAAACGATCAAAGGTGAATTTAGTGCTAATAATGTTGATAATATTTTAAAACATACTCGTGGTGCTATTTCAATGGCGCGTTCTCAAGATTATGATAGTGCCAGTTCACAATTCTTTATCGTTCATCAAACATATCCTTCATTAGATGGCCAATATGCTGTTTTTGGATATGTATATGAAGGAATGGATGTTGTTGATCAAATTGCTACCAGCGTACCTGTAACAGATGATAATGGTACAGTAGAGGCCCAAAACCAGCCAGTAATTACCTCAATTAAAATTATTGATTAAAAAATCTAATCTAAAAAATCAACTTTTTTAGTTGATTTTTTTGTATCTTAAACAAGAATGATTTTCACAGCCATGATCTGTTTCCTTGCAGCTAATAACATTATCTTATCCTGCTTTATAATGAACAGATATTTAAGATCAATATTATCGTTTTTATATACTCTTTACTTGATTTCAATAAATCGATATTTTAACAATTTATATCTCTATAAACTAATATTTGTTCCTAAATATCTATTACTATATTATCTTTAACATCCCAATAAAACAATTCTACATTACCTTTTAATTTCTTTATTTCCTTTTGAAATTCTCCTGGTAACTTTTTAATATCATTATCATAATTATAACTTTTATTGATTTTTGTTTCTGATAATCCACTATATAGCCATCTTTTGTTACTATTTATAACTATTACACATTTATTATTTCTTAAAATATCTGTTAAATCAGCACATAATCTATTATAATCCTCTTTTTCACCAAAATAATGTGTATGCCACTTATAATAGGATAAAGTAAATTCTCCACCATCTTCTAAATCAATATACATTGAATATTTACAATTTGAATTAGATATAGTAATACAAATATCATTTTCTTTTAAATATTCATATTCCTTATCAGAATTTACATTATAAATTTCATATTGGCAGTTTAGTCTTTGTAACAAAGAACAGATATCCTGCTTTTTGCTGATTGGATTTATTTCATTACTACATTCCATTTTCATATTTCCGCCACAAACGGGGATCTATCGTTCTGACATATATTTCTGTACTTCATCAAAAGTCAATTTTCGTATTTGGGTATTTGCGTATTCCTTATATTTAGCAACAATGAAAATAGGTTTCATACGCTTACAAAATTTACCTTTATTCTTTTTTAAGTATATCTGTAGATCTTTATCCCTTGCAAAAATTTTAAAGGAATGTCTGCCGTTTTCACTTTCTATTTCATAAATACCACAAGATTTTTTCATACTGTAATCAGCAGTACGCAAATACATTTTTGCAATTTCTAATGACTTGAAAGGAAAATTCCATCTTTGCAGTCCCCGTTTAGGGTCACGTTCAATACAGATACACCGTCCACAAGTTCCACAAATATATTGCGTATGATTTTGTAAACATTCTATCGGGTTTAACAGCGGTGTTATTCTATTTTCATCAATATAACATTCAATACACATTATTATTTCACTTCCTTAAAAATTCTCATTTATTAATTTCATTTTTTTGAAAGCTATAAATTTCTTATCTTTATATAAAAATAAATCAACTTTATAACATAAATATTTTACTTCTAATTTTTTCTTTCACTAAAGAAACTACATCACTTATTGATAATTCTGTTGTATCTATAGCATTTGCTTCATAAACTCCTAAATTATTAAACTGCTCCCACATTATTTCCACTAATTCTATGTTTGTCTCTTTATCTAATTTTGAACGATTTATTACTCGTTTCATCGTTTCATTTTTACTTGTCCTTAAAATAATGTAATGTACTTCATATCCATCTCGAACAATATTTAGCCACGGTTCTAAAAACCATGGTCCAATAATACCATCTACAATGACGTCATATCCGCCACGAGCATAACGTTTTGCAGCTTCTAAAAAAGCCTCAATGACAATTAAATTTTGCTTATCAGATTCAGGCAGGTGTGGCGATATTGCTCCTTTGCTCAAATAGTGATAAAAATCATCTGTATGCATATGTACAGATTTTTTCATATCAGATTCTTCTGCAACAACAGTCGATACTGTAGTTTTTCCTGTTCCTGGTGAACCCGTAATTAAAACAATTCTTCCACTTCCCATAACTACACCTCCGCCTTAAATTCAAGTTATCTCTTGCTATACAAATGGGGACTCTGTTTGGACTTATCTTCTATTGATTCTCCATTTTCGTCAATTTCTCCCTCAATCCATGCCATAATACCAAAGTTACAAAAAGGACATGTAATTGAATCTTTGAAAACCTCTTGTTTGCAGCGTGGGCATACAACATATTCTTCATTCTTCATATTATTCATCTGTTTATTTCTCCTTTGCAAATTATAATTTACAGCTTTTTACTAAAATACAAAACGTCAGACATAGGATTATGATAATAAGGTTTACACTCTTTAAAACCCAGTTTTTGATATAAATATATTGCAGATTTCAATGGGGTGATCGTATCTAGTACCATTTCTTTATAACCCGCCTTTTTAGCATGTAAAATAATTTCTGTAATGAGAGTTTCTCCCAAGTTCATACCACGATATTTCGGCTTTACATAAAGACGTTTCATTTCACAGCGCATATTAGAAAGTCGATGATAAGCAACCATTCCTAAGACTTCACTATCTTCAATCACTACTAAAATTTCTCCTTCTGGAGCTGTATATTTTTTAGCCAGATCAGCAAGTTCATCATCTATTTCTTGAAAAGAAAGATCTCTATCAAGCCATTGTATATATTCAATAATGAGATCTCGTACCTGTTCTATATATTCCTTACCATCAACTATTTTCATCTTTTCCTCCATAAATTCTAATTCACCATTTTATTTTATGAACAAGTCTATTCAAAACAAAAAGAATCAAACTAAGCAGATACATTAAAACATAAATAACAATTCCTGCGATTATTGCATAAACAAGCGTAAATTTTTCAGAATTGATAAAACCGTAAACAAATTCACCTGTAAACTGGTAGTGTATATAATCAAACAATACATATGCCATGATCATTATCGGTGCTTTCAAAACATACCCAACTTTACGATCTTGCTCGTTGACAAAAATTATATAATAAACCACAAAAACAATTGGATTGATGACATGCATAAAGAAAAATGCACCATTGAAGTTAAACTTATATGCTCCAATAAGACTTCCCATACAAACTAGAAATACTATAAGTATGCTTACTGTAATATTCATATAAAAAGCATTAGGAAAAGCTTTCTTTTTTGTGATGTTAAGCACCCCATCTAAAAGCAAAAGTAATCCACCAAGCATATTTGATACACAAGTGAGTTCAACTAAATACTCTGGCTGGGGAATATATCCAATTAAAACAACTGCAATCATAAATAAGCCTACTATAATTTTAAATATGTTTTTTATCATCTATTTTCATTCCTTCAAATTCTAATTTATCGCTCATCCTACAAACTAACTACTTGCATTTTTTATCTTGTAATTCATTAAATGTCTGCTTAAATTTCTATATAGAAAAACCGATATTTCCTGATGATGTTCTTTAAATAAATCATCTAGACAATCATAAATTTCAAAATCTTGATTAATTCCTTCAATTTATCGCTCAAAAACAATTATCGGATTACAAAAATCTTTTACAGCAACACCATGCCATAAAAAGTATTTCTTTTGTATTACATTGTTCATATCTATCAGCCAAAACTTTTGATGCTAAAATACTACTATCCCCATTGTAATCTAATAAGATTTAATCACGAACAAAAGATACGATGATCCCATCAAAATTCTTCCACTTTCTATTACTTATCAACCATTGTATATTCGTCGCCGAATCACTCCATTAATATTTCCTAACAATTTGTTCATTTCATTATAAATAATTATAACATGAATATATATTACATTCATCCCAACTTTAAAATAATCAAAGTATACTATATATTTCTATCCAGCCTTTACATAAAGATCTGCCTGATCTTTGAATCTTAAATTAATATTTTAACTAAACAAAAAGGTCATTTAATTGACCTTTTTAATTCTATATTGATTTATAGTTATGTTTTACTAAGATAATTTTTTTATTGCTTTGATAAACAAACAAATCGTTATTACAAACGCACTAAAATCAGCAATCGGCACTGCCATAAAAATACCATCTAAGCCAATAACAGCAGCTAAAAGCAATATCATTGGAATCAAAATAATGACTTGGCGTAATAAATTCAAGACACTAGCTACCTTGATTTTACCAATACATTGAAAATAATTAGCCATGATGATCTGTGCTCCCAATAATGGTAAACAAGCAAACCAGATCCTAATTGCTTTAACCCCAAGTTCAACTACATCTTTTTCACTATTAAACATCTTAATGATCGTTTCGGGAAAAATCTCAACCGCTAAAAAGCCCGTAACCGCAATGATCGTTCCACCAATAACCGCATATTTTAAAGTTTCTTTCACCCGATCATATTTTGCCGCACCAAAATTATAACTTACTAATGGCTGTTGTCCCTGCATTAACCCCGTTAAAGGCATTTGACAAATAGTTTGAAAACTCGTGATGATTCCTACTGCCGAAATCGCGATATCGCCACCATATCTACCTAAAGTACTATTCAAAATAAAGTTTAAAACACTATTTGCCATCTGCATTAAAAACGCAGGAATTCCTGTTTTTATGATATCTAATACGTAATTTACCTTTAATTTTAAACAATCTAAATCCAGCTTAATTAATGATCGGTTTGAACATAAATAACAAAGCTGCCAGATCATACTTAAAAATTGTCCCCCAATCGTAGCAATAGCCGCTCCATGCATTCCCATATGTAATTTCATAATTAAAATATAATCAAATAAAATATTAAATCCCGCCCCAATCAACTGAGAAATCATCGCATTTTTAGGATTACCTTGAGCTCGTGAAAAATTATTACCACACATTGCAACACACTGAAAAACAGCCCCATATAATACAATTGATAAATAATCTCTAGCATTACCGATAACTTTATCACTAGCCCCTAAGATTCTTAAAATCGGGTCAATAAAAATATTTCCAAAAATCGTGAAAATCAAACCAAAAATAATCGTTAATACGACGGCATTTCCTTGATAGATCCTTGCTTTTTCAGGCTCTTTTTTACCTAGAGAAATACTAAAACGCGTAGCCCCGCCAACACCGACCATTAAAGAAATCGCTATTAAAACTAAAGTAATTGGATAACTGATCGTTATTCCAGCAATACCAATTGCGCCTAAATCAGGAGCATTACCAATAAACATCCGATCAACAACATTATATATAGCATTAACCAGCATTCCAATTATTGCTGGAACACTAAATTCTACCAGCAATGGTAAGATCTTTTTAGTTTCCATTCTTTCATTATTCATTGATTTTCCCTCCGTCAATATTATTCTTTATGATTTCCAGCATTCTTCTAAGTTCAGTTTGCTCCTCTTTAGACAAACCAGCAACAATATCATGATCCTTTTTATTAAAGACACGATCAACCAGCTTTTGTTTTTCTAGTCCTGATTCCGTTATTCCAATTAAACAATACCTTTTATCATTAGGAGCCTGAATTCGCTTGATTAGATTTTTACTTTCCATCCGTTTTAATAATCTTGTCACCGCACTTTTATCAATTTCTAATTTTTTGATAATATCTTCCTGGTAAAGTTCCGGTTTTTCATTAAACATCAATAAAACAGCACCCTCACTGCCAGTTAAATTATATTGTTTCAATCTTTGATTACTATCATTACGATTTAATATCGCTAACTGATTGATTACTTTGCCTATTCTATCCATGATCACGCCTCCAACAATTGACATATCAACTATTATATTCAAATTAATTGATATGTCAACTATAAACAAAAAAACAGTTTCACTTTTAAAGCAAAACTGTTTGATCTTCTAATAAGCTTTCGCAAAATAAACAACCTTTTTAGCTGGTTTACCACAAATTGGACAAACATCACCAAATGGCTTTTCATCTTCTTTAATACAACGGCTAGTAGCTCCTGTGTCTTCTTTGATCTTAACCTCACAGTTTTCATCGCCACACCACATCATTTTGATGTAACCACCCTTAGTATTAAGAATTTCTTTAAATTCATCATAGCTATTAGCTTGACGAATATTTTTATCACGGTGTTTTAAAGCCTTTTGATACATTTCTTCATGAATCGTATCTAATAATTGCTTAACTGTATTTTCAAGATTTTCATCTAATGGATATGTTTCCTTAGTTCCATCATTTCTTTTAGCAATAACACAAGCATTATTAGCAATATCTTTAGGACCAATTTCAAGTCTTAATGGAATCCCGCGCATTTCAGCTTCAGAAAACTTCCATCCTGGTGTCTTATCACTAGCATCAACTTTAACTTTAATTCCCGCATCTTTCAATCTTTGCTGCAGCTCATAAGCCTTATCTAAAACACCATCTTTTTGCTGCTGGATCGGTATGATCATCACTTGGATCGGTGCTACTCGTGGTGGTAAAACTAACCCATTATTGTCACCATGAACCATAATGATCGCCCCTAATAATCTTGTTGAAACACCCCAAGATGTCTGATAAACATATTCTAATTTATTTTCCTTTGATAAAAACTTCATATCAAAAGCTTTCGCAAAACCTTGCCCAAAATAATGACTAGTTCCTGACTGTAACGCTTTACCATCATGCATCAAAGCTTCGATCGTATATGTTTCCATCGCCCCAGCAAACTTTTCACGTTCTGTTTTACGACCTGTTACCATTGGAATCGCTAATAAATTTTTAGCTGTATCTTCATAAATATCTAACATTTGTAAAGTTTCAGCTCGAGCTTCGGCTTCAGTCGCATGAATCGTATGCCCTTCCTGCCATAAAAACTCTGATCCTCTTAAAAATGGACGTGTTGTTTTTTCCCAGCGCACTACTGAACACCATTGATTATATAATTTAGGCAGATCACGATAAGAGTTTACTACTTTAGCGTAGTGCTCACAAAATAGGGTCTCTGAAGTTGGACGGATGATTAGATTTTCTTCTAGATCATCTAATCCCCCTTTTGTTACAATTGCACATTCGGGCGCAAATCCTTCAACGTGATCGGATTCTTTTTGTAATAATGATTGTGGAATAAGCATCGGCATATAAACGTTTTCATGTCCAGTTTCTTTAAAACGTTTATCCATATATTGTTGAATTGCTTCCCACATTGCATAACTGTATGGCCGATAAATGATAAAGCCTTTAACACTGCTGTAATCCATTAATTCAGCTTTTTTACATACATCTGTATACCATTGAGCAAAGTCATCCTCCATTGCACATATTGCATCATTTTTTTTATTATTTGCCATCATATCTCCTCATTTCATTATAATCTTTGTTTATTTTACTATTTATGTCTGGATTATTCAATAGAAATATAAGTTTCTTTATTTCCTTTAGAAAGAACGATCTTATGATCGATACGCTCTTTTAGTTCACTTACATGAGAAATTATTCCGATCAATTTACCATCCTGCTGTAAATCAATCAAACAATTGATTGCCTGATCCAATGACTGACTGTCTAAAGAACCAAACCCTTCATCAACAAATAAAGTATTAAGTTCGATGCCCCCAGCAAAACTTTGAATCATCTTTGATAATCCCAAAGCTAACGATAAAGCTGCTTTAAATGATTCGCCCCCTGATAAAGTCTTAACATCTCTAAACATCCCGCTTTCTAAGTCTAAGACATCCAGCTCTAAACCTTGTTTTCCAGCACCTTTAGAACGATTATCACGACGATATAACTGATATCTGCCTTGAGACATTCTTTTTAACAAAATATTTGCATAAGCTAAAATATTTTCAAAATAAGCAGCTAAAACATAGCGTTCAAATGAGATCCGATATTCATTTTTACCAGAAGTTATCTCGCTTAATTCTAAGTAGCGCTGATAATTTTCATAATTATCATTTAACTGTTTATCAATTTCTTTAATATTTTCAATTGTTTTTTTCATCATCATTAGTTTAGCTTTTTGTTTATTTAATGAATCTTGTAAGCCTTCTAATTCTTTTTTGAGGATCATTGTCTTTTCTTCTATTTTAGAAGTATCGACATATTTTGTATTTTCCAATTCCTTCTTTAATTCACTGATTTGATTTTGTAATGTCGTCTTATTGATCAAATAATCATTATATTCTTTTTCTTTATCATTTAATAATACTATTTGTGGTAATAACTCAATAAAATGATCTTCATCATCGAATAATTGTTTTAACTGTTCAAGATAAATATTTGATTTATCTTGATAATTATTTTTTTCTTCCTGTAACTGCTTAACTAATGCCTGGTCATTAGTTTCTAACTGAATCATTTTTTCTTTTAAATAATGATAATTTTTTTCAAGTGCAGCAATCAAAGCATCTAGATCCTGAAGCTGTTTTTCATCATCATTGATCATTTGATTGATTTTTGACTCGGTCAATTGTTTTAAATGATCTAAAGGAGTTATTTTCCCCACTAGTTGATTTAATTGATCATTATAATTACTAAGTACATTATTATCATCAGTTATCTTCATTTCAACTTCTTTTAGATCTCTTAAATGGTTATCTAAAGTAGTTTTAAGCTTATTCAAATAAATAATCTCATTATCCATTTCTTTAGCTTTTTTCAATAAACCACTTTCTTTAATATTGATCAGTCCTAACTCCTTAATAAAAACCTCTTTTCCTAATTCCTCATCAATATCAAGACGTTTCGAATCAGACTCTAATTTATTTTTCAACAAAGAAATTTCCTGCTGTTTTAGCATTAATGCATTATAAAGATCATTACGGCGCTCGCTACATTTATCAAAACTATGCTTAGCTCGTTTTAAATCATCATGATAAACAATATCTTTATCAAAACTAGCAATATGGGGATGATGCAACGATCCACAGACGGGACAAGGCTCGTTTTCTTTAAGTCCACTAGCTAAGATTCCAGCTTGGCTCAAACGAAAACGATGTTCGATCATATCATAATTTTGCTTTTCTTTTAAATAACTTTCTTCAACTCTTTGAAATTCTTCTTTTAAATCATATCCCTGATCTTCAGTCAACAATAATTTATCATAATCTTCACTTAAACGATGTAATTCTAATTTATGCTGATGTAACTTTTGGTACTCTTGATTGACTAACTCATAGTCACTTGTTAGTTTATCTAATTTAGAAATACTAGCACTATCAGTATCAATCAACTTTTGGTATTTATTTTGTTTATCTTCTAAACCTACTAACCTACTTTTAATAATTCTGATCTGTTTATTTAATCTCGTTTGGATAGCTAGATCATTTTGATAATCTTTATAAATTTGTTTCAATTCTTTATTTTTTTGTAATTCAATCGTTAGTGCCGCTTTTTTTTCTTGATATTTAGCAATATCTAAATATTCCCTTTCCTTATCAGCCAATTCTTTTTTAGTCTTTATCAAAAGTTTTTGACTATCATCCCTAGCAGTCAATAATTTATCTACTTTTTTCTTACTTGAAAGCATTTCTTGATAAGTATTTTGTAAACTCATGGCTTTTTTCAACAATAAGATATTTTCTTTTAGCTTTTGATAATATCCTTGATTATTTGAATAATCATCTAATTTAAACTGTAATTCATCTAAATGTCTGATTCTTTGATTATTCAATAATGTTATATTCAACTCTTGATTGATCTGATTATACTCTTCAAACTTCGTTTGATAAATCAATTCGTTATCCTTTACTTCTTTTTCATACACCTTTAAATAATCTTCATCATCAAGATTTGTCGGTTCGATCTTTAAACTATCTTTTAACATCTCTCTTTGCTTAAATAATAAATCATATTTATTTCGATATTCTTTGACCTGTTCTTTTAATTTTTCTTCCAGATACACTAAATCATCCGTTTTAAACAAGTTTCTTAAAACTTTTTCCCGCTCATCACTACCCGCATAAATAAGTTTTGTAAATTCTCCCTGAGCAATCATGACGATCTGTTTAAACTGTTTTTCATCAATTCCCAAAATTTCTTTTATTTTAGCATTTACTTCCTTGACTCCATCAATAACTTTTCCATCTGGCAAAGTTAATAAAGCCGTTGGCATTTTAGGCGTTTTTCGACCTTCTAATAAGTACTTCGGCGAACGCTTGATCAGATAGTGTTTGCCATGCAAAGTAAAATCTAATTCCACATATGTAAAAACATCATTATCAGCTTTATCACTCCGAAATTGTTCACTGCTTCTTTCACTGCCGCTTGAAACCCCGTATAAAGCAAAGGTTATGGCATCAAAGATCATTGTCTTTCCTGAGCCGGTAGGTCCGGTAATTAGAAATAATCCATCTTGTTTAAAGGTTTCAAAATCGATCTTGACAACATTTCGATATGGTCCAAAAGCTGACATTGTAAGGGTATTAGGCAACATGATCATCTTCCCCCTTCATTATTTTAGTTATTATTGCTTTAGATTTATCATCGATTGGCACACCTTTTATTTTTTGATAAAACTGCGCAAATAGTTCTAATGAGGACAATTTTTCAAATCCCTGATCAGCTTTAGTATTATTTTTTATTTGCTGACTAATTAAATTAGGATAAGTTATTTGTAAAACATTAGTGAATTTTGTTCGTAAATAATCGATGGCATTAGGAACGATCATTGTATCTAATAACTCAACTGCGATAAAATCATGATGATTATCTTCTAAATTCATTATTTCATCAAATGACCCCGAGAATTTAATTAGATTCTGTTTAGGCTTTAGTGCTACTAATTTAAATGATACTTTTTTATCAACGATCGTAACATCGACAATACTTTTTTGCTGTAACACTTCATCAAAAGAATAACGCATTAAACTACCACTATAACGAATTGTTTCTTTTGCAATCTTTTGCGGCGCATGAATATGTCCCAAAGCTACATAATCAAACGGTTTCACTAAAGAAACATCAATTATTTCACTTCCCCCAACACTTAAAACCACTTCACTTTCACTACGTACAACTTCTTTATTACCAGCGATAAACTGATGCGTTATTAATACATTCGTTGCTTTAAAATCAAAATTCTGTCTTTTTAAATATGCTTCAAAAGCATCTTGATAAGTAATTATATTTTCATCTTCAAACAAATAGCGATAATAAGAAGGTTTAAAAAAAGGTAATAAATAAAAATTTACCCCATCAATAATGATCGGCTTCATTTCCTTTTGTAAATGAGCCTCGATATATAACCCCTCATGTTTTAATAAGCCGCTAGCAAAGCTTAATCTCGCAGCACTGTCATGATTTCCAGCAATCATTAAAACCTTTTTATGATGTTTTAAAATTAACGATGACAAAAAATCATTTAATACTTCAACCGCCTCGTTGCTAGGCACACTGCGATCATAAATATCGCCAGCCATAATTAAAACATCAATTTCATTTTCAACTAGATAATTAGTTATCTGCTTCAACAAATCAGCCTGAATTTCTAATAAATTCTGTTGAAAAAGCAGTTTGCTTAAATGAATATCACTAATATGAACAAATCTCATTATCTATCTCCTTATAACTCTATGATATAAATTTCTTTTTCGCTTTCACCAGCAGCAAAATTCTTTCTTAATTTTTTAGGAACTGCAGCTGTTTCTAAATATTGTGCTTTTAATTTTAGAATTGTTTTTTTAGAAGCAATATTATTAGGTGAACAAGTTATTATCAGTTCCTTAAATCCTAATAATGATGCTTCTTTTTTTAATAATTGTGTAGCTTGAAAAGCATAACCATGTCCTTGATATTCTTTTTCAACCGTATATCCAATATGACCATCATAATAACGTTCTTCTTTCGTTCCTTCACGTAAAACGATCTTTCCGACAGCTTTATCATCAACGATCATGGCATAGATATAATACGGCTTCCATCCTTTAGGTAAGTTTTTATCAACATACTCTTCTTTTACCAATTTCACTTTAATCACCTTGTTTAACATTATATCATAAATTTTATCTTTATTTAAACTTCAATTCATAAAGTAAAAATTTTATAAATAAAGACCTGTTTTCTATTCCAACAAAAATAGCTATATTTTGAAAACATAATTTTTGACAAGTTCATAGTTCAAAAAATATGTCAACGAAATCTATTTTCTTGACCTGTGTCATTTCCTCTGATTGTAAATACTATTCATTTTTATAAAAAAAACCAGTCAATAAACTGATTCTATTTTACTTTTAATTTTGTATTTGATTTTACAAATCTGCAATCTGAAATAATAATTATTTCACCATCAATCATATATCCAAACTCAAATCCTTTAATAACAA